>Ga0206818_1078_pt1 | contig 24289 bp, 13 predicted proteins | sample Alteio_BWOrgCont_86_FD_152881 | JGI IMG/M metagenome (GOLD analysis project Ga0206818, IMG submission 152881) | Enriched cells from forest soil in Barre Woods Harvard Forest LTER site, Petersham, Massachusetts, United States -... | ecosystem: Environmental > Terrestrial > Soil > Temperate forest >...
GCGTGTTCCGCCGGCTGGTGTTGGACCGAGGCTCGAAGAGCGCCCAGAGCCGGCGATGGGGATAGCGCTGCTTGAGTCCGCGCAGCGTCTCCCGGATCGCAGTGGGATGGTGGCCGAAGTCATCGATGATGGTGATGCCGTGAACGGTGCCCCGTTCCTGCTGGCGCCGGCGCACGCCCTTGAAGGACAAGAGTCCGGCACGGATCTGATCATCACTCAATCCGGCAAACCGTGCCACGCAGATGGCCATGCCGGCGTTCCGCACATTGAACTCGCCCACCATGGGCAGCCGAAACGTTTCGCCATCGATTTGAAAATCCGTGTGGTCCGGCGCCGTCCCGGTGACCTTCAGGAGGTGGCCGCAGCCTTCCGTGAAGCCGACCGTCGCCGTGGGCGCGTGCTGCTCAGCCAACAGCTTCCGGCAGTTGGAATCGTCACCGTTCAGAAACACGCGGCCATTGCGCGGCACCGTGCGCAGCAGATGGGTGAAAGTGCGCAGAATGTCCTCGACCGTGTTGAAGATGTCGGCGTGATCGTATTCGATGTTGTTGACGATCACGGCTTCCGGCAGGTAATGGAGAAACTTCGAGCGTTTGTCAAAGAAAGCGGTGTCGTATTCATCTCCCTCGATAGCGAAGAAGGGCGAGTCGTTGAAGCGGGCGCCCACCGGAAAGTTCTCCGGCACGCCGCCGATGAGATAGCCGGGATTGGCCCCTTGGTGCTCCAGGAGCCACGTCAAAATCGAAGTGGTGGTGGTTTTTCCGTGTGTGCCTGTGACGACAAAATTCCTTTTGCCCCGCAACACTTCCCACCGCATCAATTCCGGCAGCGATGTGTAGGGCAGCTTCCGCTCGAGCAGGGCTTCAACCTCCGGGTTCCCGCGGGAGATGGCATTGCCCACCACGTAGAGATCGGCCTTATCAGGAAGATTCTCCGGCTTGTAACCGCTGAAGATCTGAATGCCCTGGCTTTCCAGAATGGTCGACATCGGAGGATAGACGGCGTTGTCCGATCCGGAAATGACATGTCCCTGGGCCCGCAGGGCCGCGGCGGCGGAACCCATGGCGGTGCCGCAGATGCCGATGAAATGAAAATGCTTGCATTGAATCATGAAAGACGCGCCGCCGGTGCGGCGGCGCGTCTGATTAGGGCGTGAAAGCGAAAGGTCAAGGATGTTCTAGAACACCCAGCGCATGCCAGCGGAGAGCGTCCATCGTGGAGCGAGTTGGTACCCGTTCACGTTTTGGTAGACAGGCACTTGGACGAAGGTGAATACGGAAACCGTGCGGCTGACTTCAAACGTGACGCCCGGAGCGAGGTAAATCAATGCGCCGCCGGTGTCGGCGATGTCCGCTTGTCCGCCGTTATCCCGGTTGGAAAGACGGCCGTTGATCTGTAGTTGGGGCACGAAGCGCTCAATACCCGTGTAGCGAACCCCAAACGTCAGATTCTCGGCGGTGCCGGGCTTGTATTGATCGCGGTAGTCCAACGCAGTTTGGACCGTGGCGGTGGCGAAGTAACCCCAATCGGGACTGAAGCGGTCAAAGTAATAGATGCCCGCGATGAGGTCGGTCGTTCCGGTGCCGGGCTGCAGACCGCGATCCAGCAGATTTTGCGGGCTGCTTCGGAAGGGCACATCGAATGCGCCGGTGGGAAGTTTGATGCCCAGCTCAACACCCAGATTGTGGCCGGGCAGGAAGCCCTGATACCTTGCGAGCAATCGCATGTCCCCGAGGCTTGAGGTGCCGGAACTGTCCGGACTTTCATGATCATTGCCGAGCGTGGCGTGATCGCGTATCACGTAAGGCAATTGGATGGAGGTGCCCCAGTCCGAATTGAAATCATAGTCGAATCCGAGAGTTATGTAGTTGTTGCGGGTGAATGTTTCCAATTCCTGTCCCAAAGGCACCTGGTTCTGGGTGATGGAACCGGTACCGTGCCGCAACTGAGTTTGGTCGATGAAATTATAAAGAATGTCCATTTTTAGCCCGGACACGATCGAATATCCCTGGGTTTCCCAGTCGGAGCTTAATGAACAACCGCAGGTGGCGCAGCCAAAAGCGGATTGGGGCAAGCCAGTACCATAGAGAAGGAGCAAAGAGGCGGGCAGTGAAACGAAAGAAACAAAAGAGAACCTTTTCATAGCGAAAGAGAAAAAAGAATTTGCTGAACATTGATCTTGGGCTGACCCGATAGGGTCCCGCCCGGTGAGTTTGGAGAGCGCCGCGAGTTGGATGCTCCGGCCTTGTCACGGAGCCTCACGGGCGATGCGAATGGCGACGGACGCTCAGGTCCGCCAGCGATGAAGCCTCACGCCCGCTCAGGAGGTGGCGTCTGCGGCCTGGCCGCCATGCCACCCATCATGGGAGGCGCCAGCGCCGGTTGCACATACGATGGCTTTGGGAAAATGAAGGTCTCACACTCGGGTTCGACAAGATCCAGCTTCGCCAAGGCGGGCAGAGCGTGAGGCAATCTCTTTTGGGAGGATTCACCTCTCTGCACCGCTTCGCACAGTTTACACGGATGGTCCCCATCAAAGGTCTTGGCGATGGACTGTGTCAGCGTGGATTCCCGTGAATAGCTCACCAGCATCCCCAGCCAGGCTGCCCCCTGCAGAAAAGCCCACGGCAACCCAATCGAAAACGAAAGGGCCAGCACCAGGAGCCAGAGGGAGACGCGGCGCAACACGGCGCCAGACTAGAAAGAAGCGCTGGAAGAATGCAAGCTTTTTGAAGCATTAGATTCCCGGAAGCCAGGCGCCCACATCTTCTTGTCCAAAAAGTCACGGGAGCTGCCGAACCCGCCGGGGGTTTTGATCTTGAACGCGGCCGGATTTTTTGTTCAACTTGATGCATGAAGGCCACGCTCGCGTTTGGGTTGCCGTTCGTTCTTGTAACGATACTTCACGGACAAAGTCCGGCGGGCTCCGCGATCAAGGCTCCCGTTCCAGCCAGTGAATTGCGGCTCGAATGCGAGGTGCTGTCCGCGGATGGAGCGCCGGCGCCGGGTGCGGAGATCATGGTGTGCGCCGAGGTACCGCAGTCACTTTACCACCTCGAGAACGGCATCCTGGCCACGGGACACTGTGACGCGAAGGGCAGATACCAGCACATGCTTCCGGTGCGGCCCGATTGGGAATACTTCGTGGCATGCGCCTACGCCAGAGCGCCCGGATTGGGGACTGGCGTGGCGCGATTGGGAGGTCAATTGCCCTGGCGCGAGGCCTCCAAGACGAAAATCCGCCTCAGCTCCGGCGCGGATTTGAAGGTCAAAGTCCTGAGGCCGGATGGAAATCCCGCCAAAGGATTGAAAGTCTGGATCGCCTCCTTCAGCCAGGGTGAGATCGAGGGAACATCCTTCCCATTCTGGTGTGAACCTTCCCTCCTTCCGGGCGATTTTTGGAATGCCACCACCGATGCTGAGGGGAGCTGCGCCATTCACGGCGTGCCGGCGCAGGGAAACGTGTACCTCAATCACGACGCGGTTGAATTCGCCCAGCCCAATGGGAAGCACAACATTTTACTCGATGGAATGAAGGCAGGCAAGGAGGTTAACCTTCTGACGCTGGTGCCCGCCGCCTCCCTGAGTGGCCGCATCGTCAAGCCGGATGGCACTCCGGCGTCGGGCGTGGCGGTGGCGATCATTGAGAAGACGCCATACGTCACCGCCTACGGCGCGGAGGTTCTCTCTGACGCCGGCGGGCATTTTCACCTGCGCCAGATTCCCGCTTCCAAATACGATCTGTCCCTCAGCTTTCAGCCGCCATTGCTGGACGAGTTCATCGGTCCGGAAAAGACCAGCACCACCGTCAAGTCCGGTGAGAACGTGGACCTGGGTGACATCAAGCTCACCCCGGTGGCCATTGTCACAGCGAGAGTGTTCAACCGGGAAACGGGCCGGGAAATCGAACCTCCGCTCACCTACCGGTTCGCGGCGGGACAGCACGAAGTGAATTATCGCGTCAAGCGCGTCGCGCCGGAAGGCTTTGAGCCGGAGTCAACCCGGAGCGGCATCACCGTGAACGTCCACGAGGGCGAGCACGTTCAGGTGGACTTCAAATTGACCCCGCTCAAGCCCGAAGACACCGTAACAGGAACGGTCCTGGGTCCCAGCGGCGCTCCGGAACCCAAGGCGCAAGTCATGCTGGACTGGGGATCCTTCGGCGACGGGCCGTCGATCACACAAACCGATGGAGAAGGAAAGTTTCGTCTTGCCACATCGAAAAAGGCCCGGTCTCTGTCGCTCTATGCCTGGAATGAGGACATGGCCATGTCTGAGATCCTGTCTCCCAAGCGGGGCGAAGTGGTTACCCTGAACCTGAAGAAAGATGGGTTCGCTAGTGTTTCCGGAAGAGTATCCGATGGGAATGGCAAACCGGTCGAAGGCGCCAGGGTACATTGGCAGCGAGAGGGCCTGTCAATGGTTGTGGTCCCGCTTTCCTCTCACTCCACCACCGACGCCGAAGGACATTTCTCGTTTCCGCGCCTTTGGGCGGGACGCGGCTACCGATTCACCGCCACGGCCAAGGGATTCGGAACGACTCATGAAGATCCCATTCAGTTGAGGCCCGGCGAAGCGTTCGACAAAATGGAGATCGTTCTCCTGGCTCCCTCCCTTACCCTCTCGGGCATAGTGACCGATGAGGGAGGCCAGCCGGTGCCGGGGGTCGAAATCTACGCCTATGGGCAGGGCCAGCCCAGCGGCTTGCATGCCGTCACGGATGAAGCCGGCCGCTTCCGTTTCGCCCACGTTTCTCCCGGCACCGTTGATGTACGGGCCTGGATGGAGACGGGGACCTCCCATGCGTCTGTAAACAAGAGCGTCAAGGCCGGCAGCCAGGACGTGCGCCTGATCTTGCGTCAGGGGAAGGGCGTCGTCACCGGCACCGTGGTGGATCCCGCCGGCAAACCGCTGGCCGGCGTCAAGATCTGGTCGGATGGCAGCACCGTAGTGAGCAATGCGCAGGGCAAATTCGAGATGCGCGGCGTTGCCAAGGAGGGCTGGTGCTCGCTGCAAGTCACGGCTTCCGATCAGGACCGGGGAGAGCGGCAGAAGTTTTTCCGGGTGAAAGTGGGAACCAACGACAACACTCTCACCATGCCGGACCACCAGGCTGTCGAAGAGATCCGGACGGACACGGATCTCCCCATGGTTGGTAAGCAGGCCCCGGAGATCAAGGTCGCTCTTTGGTACAATTCCGGTCCGCTGGCCGCGAAGGCCTTGCCTGGGAAGGTGCGGGTCCTGGACTTCTGGGGAACGGAGTGCGGCCCCTGCCTTGCCGGAATGCCCAAGGTGCAGGCGTTCTGGAAGGAGCACCGCAGCCAAAACCTGGAACTCATTGCCATCACAGGTCCCTATCCGGACCAGGAAATCCGGGACTTTCTGGCCAACCATCCCGATTACACCTTTCCAGTCGCGAACCAGCCTGAGGGGGCGCATTCGTACGCTGACTACGCCATCCGAGGCATCCCCACTTATGTGGTCATTGATACCACCGGGAAGATTATCTCCCACGGCCACGACTGGGCGGAAGCCAGCAAAGCCGCGGCGGAGTTGCTGGCGCATTGAGAGAGTTACCCGCCGCGAATCAGGGTGAACTCACCCGGACCCGCGCAAAGGGAGGGCCGCCGCCGGAAATCGAAGGGCTGACGCGGTCCGTAACCGTCTCGGTCACTCCATCCGGATTGGGCACGGCGCTCAGCTCGGTGATTTGGGCGGAGGGAGAACTCCAATTCGCGAGATCATTGGATATCTCCACGATGTAACTGAGCTGGAGCGCGCCAATCAGCCGGGGATAACTGATGGTGAGATACACCTGGCCGTCGTTGGCATTGACCTGCTGGGTGGAGATCGGTGTCCCGGGATTGCCGCTGGCCGGATCGATATTGAAGGCGTAAGCCAACAGATTGGTAAGTCCTCTGCCGGAGGGATCCGCCATGGCGTTCGCCGCGGCTCCTGTCAGACCGTGCGCCGCTTTCCACCAGTCAGGCACTCCTTTGCCCTCGGTATCAGCCTGACGAGCGATCGTCACGGTGGCGGTGGCGATGTTGCCTCCAGCTTGTGCTTTGTCGGTCGCGGTCGCAGTGAGGGTGTTCCCTCCGGAATTGAGAGGCACCGTCGCGCTCCAATGCGCGAATCCATCGCTGGTGGTCGCGGTAACACCATTCACCGTGACGGAGGCGACACCGGAAGTCACGTCAGTCGCGGTGCCGGTGATGGTCGCCGTGGCAAAAGTCGTGTAACTTCCCGTCGCAGGGGAAGTGATGACCAAGACCGGAGCCGTTGCATCCTGGGTGGCGCTGACCACGTTGCTCCACGCGGAGGAGTAGGAATAGGCTGTGCTCGTGCGCCATGCCACGGTCCAATCGTGAAGGGCGGGCGTGATGGCCGTGCTGTTCGTGGCCAGGTTGGCCCGCAGCTTGATGGCGCTCACCGCAGCCACGGCAGGAAGGGTGCTCAAATCCACTCCGGAGGCCACGTTTGCCGCCAGAAGGTTCCCCGAGGCATCGAGCACGTCCACGGTAAGGCTGGCGCCCGTTGGTATCGTGACGTTGTAGGACAAAGTCGACCAGCCCAGAAATGGGGCCGCCGGAGTGATCGCCGGGGAAACCAGCTTCCCTGAACTGGCATAGCCGCCGACCCCATAGGTCTGGAGATTGTCGATGCAAAACCACTGGCTGTCCGACGAGCCTGCGGCGGATGTGACGGTTTCACGAAGTGCCAGCGTGTGAACTCCCGTGTAGCCCGAAACATTGACGCTTTGAGTCGCATAGCCTCCGGCGGACGTCTGAGACCAGACGACCTGATTATCGATAAGGACCTGTGCCACCACACCGTTGGCCCACGTAAGTGGGCTGCCCCTGAGCAAGGCATCGAATGTAAGCGAGCTTAGACTCGTAAAATCCACGCTCTGGCTGAGCTGCGCCAAAGCTCCCACGGTTCGGGTTGGCCCGAAATAAGTATAAAGCACGGCGTAACTGCTTCCTGCGCTGGGCACCGGCGGATAGTAAGTGCTGTTGTTTTCCACTCCCATGTAGGTGGATGCTTGGCTGGTCCATCCCGTTAATCCTGATTCAAAACTGGGATTCTGAATGCGCCCGGTGACGGCGCCACCCGTGCCGTTTGTCAGAGTCACATCGCCCGCCGCGGTGCTGCTGACGCCCGTCATCACATCAACCCCAAAGTCCGCCTGGCTCGTCTGAGTCCAGCTCTGGGTGGAAGCGGGAGTGACGAAATCGGACCTTGCCCGATAGTAATAGAGCCCCCCATCGCTGAGTCCGGCAAACGTGGCCGCGTTGGTGGTGACATTTTGAGTGGAAATCAAACTGGCAAAGGACGGCGCTCCGGACACCTGCACGTCGTAACTGATCGCTCCCGGCACGGCATTCCACTGAACCGTGTTGGCCGTGCCCATGATGAACGCCGGGAGCGGCTGGAGCACGGGCGGAGTTGCAGGCAGGTTTACGGTGATGCTGTAGCTCGTCGTAAGTGTGCTTCCGGAGGAATCGTTCACCGTAACGCTAAAACTTGCCGTACCGGGGGCGTTGGGAGTGCCCTGGATCGTCACCGTGCCCGCCGAAATACTGGTGCTGATCATGCCGGCTGTGAGTCCCGTACCCCCGGCGTTAAAGTTGCTCACCGACAGAGTGGTGTACGGGACGGATCCTCCGCTGACGGAGATCGTCTGAGAGTAGGCTGCGTTCACGGCGCCGGACGGAAGGCTCCCCGGACTCAGCACCAAAGGTGGATTCACTGCGAAGGAGTAAGGAACCGTCAGGGTCGCTCCGGACGCGTCGCTGACCGCGACGCTGAAGGAGACGGTGCCCTGGCCAGACGGCGTTCCCTTGATGGTCAGCGTCCCAGCCGTGGAATTGGCGGTGACGGCGCCTGAGGTCAGCCCCGTGGTTCCTCCGTTGAAGCCTCCGACCGTCAGTGTGTATGGCGACGTGCCCCCGCCAACTTGAAGTGTTTGATTGTACAGGGAATTGGCCGAGCCCGCGGGCAAGCTTGCCGGCAGGAGATTGAGCGGCGCATTGACCGTCAGAGTGAGATTGGCGGTGCCTGTCGCCGCCGAGTTGGCGGCACTCAAGACAACCGTGTAAGTACCCACGGTGGTGGCCGTGCCTGAAATCAATCCCGTGGAGGTGTTGACGGTCAAATTGGCAGGCAAACCTGTGGCGGCATAGCTGGAGGGATTGTTGGTCGCCACTATTTGGTAGCTGAAGGGCACGCCCTGGGTGGCTCCCGCACTGGTGGCGCTGGTGATCACCGGCTGGGTGGTATTGGCCGTCACGTACATGTCCACCCGGCCGAGGGACGCCGTGGAAGGATCCGCCCAAACATTCTGGGGGCTGCTGGTGGTCAGGGCATATTGCATCCCCAACCTTGCCAGGCTGACCGGCACCCCCAGAATCTGTGACGAATAGGGGGAGGCACCATAGGAATTTGTCGTGCCGCGATATCCAAGGATTCCAATGATGTCGCCTTTGGCCACGTAGAGCGTCACGGGAATCATGCCCGCGGTCGGATTGTTTTGCGTCAGAAAGAGCGTGGTGAAACTGTTGGTGCTGCCGGGATAAGCCGGGGGCGATGCGGTCATTCGCATCACGGCAATGCTTTGATTCCCCGTGCCGGCATCCGTCGGAACCTGCAGCCCCTCGATGGTAAAAGCCACGGGCGCAGTGAACCAATAGCCCCGGACATTCCCCTGATAAGTCGTGGATTGGGGCGGCACCGCCACCAGGCTCCCCTGCAGGATATTGAGCGAAACAGGCGTCGTGGAATTCCCGTTTCCGTTGGTGACGTTCACGAAATTGACGGAGTCAGTGTAACTGCCCGTGGCCATCGAGTTGGCGCTGGAGTTAATGGAGGCGGTTATCGTGGTGCTGGCGCCAGCGGCCAGTGTCCCGCCGTTACTGGAAAGGCTGAGCCACGTGGAGGTGTTCGTTGCCGTCCAATTCATCGAAGGCGCTCCTGTGTTCGTCAGCGTGTAAGTGACGCTGGAGGGTGTAAACGGTCCGCCGGCGCCACCGGTGGCCGTAAAAGAACCTGTTGGACTGACCGTCAGGGAAGGAGGTCCGGTCACGTTCACGTTCACCGGGCGGGATTGGCTGACCCCGCTCGTGGTATCGAGAAAACTCACCGTGCCGCTGTAAGTGCCGGTTGTCGGCGATACATTCGCAGCGTTCAGGCTCACCGTCACCGTGACCGTGGCGCCCGCGTCAAGATTGCCGCCCGTGGGAGAAACAGTAATCCACGTCTGTGAGGTCGACGCGGTCCAGGCCAGCGGGGAGGCGCCCCTGTTCGTCAGGATGTAACTCGTCGATGCTGGAGCAAACGGCCCGCCCACCGGTCCAATCCCCGTCAGATCCGTGCCTGCCAATTGCAGACTGTCGGCTGGACCAGCCAGCGAAGTGATGAGCGCCGATCCTGCAGGCGAGCCCCACCCGGTGCACAGGTCGTAACCCGCCACCGCCGCAAACTTCGATGGGCTGCTGCCGCTGTAGTTGTTTCCTGTCGTGCAATCGTGAAAGTTACTCCCATAACTTGTGCCCGTGCCGATGGCGTAGATGGCGGGATTGAGGAAGCCCACCGCCGGCTGGCCGTTCGCCGCCGCCTGCTGGTTCACGAGAGCGGTGAAAGCAGCCCACAGCGGCGCCGCGCAGCTCGTGCCTCCGAATGTTCCCGATCCCCCATTATTGTAAGCCACGTAGACGTTGTCTCCGACCATGGCCACGTCAGGGGCATTGCGCATGGTGGTGGATCCCTGATTGGTGGCCATGCTCACGCCCGACTGCCAGGTGGGAATGGAATAGTAAGTGCTGCTGCCGCCACTGCTGCCGGTACCGCCGCCCCAATTCCACACCGTTTCCGAGGTGTAACTGCCCCCGGCTCCGTTCGTGGTCAGAGTCGTGGCGCCCACCTCTGTGATATTCGGACTGTCTGAAGGAAAGGGGACGGAGCCCGTGAAGGCATCAGAGTCTCCGGTGGCGTTGAAGAAGGATTGGCCCTGCGCCGCCATCTGCTGGAATACGGCTTCTGACGAGGGATCAGGGCTGCCGCCACCCCACGAGCAACTCAGTTGCTTCGCCAGGTTGTCGTTCGCCATGCGGCTGAGAAGATCCACCCACGGGCTCGGGTTGGGGGCTTCATACACATAGATGGTGGACAGGCCGGGCGCCATGGACGAAACCATCTCGATATCCAAGCACACCTCGCTGTTTCCGGATCCCGGTGTCGTCACCCCGCCATCGACGGCCACGTTCACCAGCGGGATGTTGGGCACCCCAAATTGGGTGCGGTAGGAGGCGATATCGCTGGCGTAGTAGCCATCGAACTGCAGCAAACCCACGCTTTGACCAGTGCCCGTCAGCGTGACGCCGGGAACATAGGCCGCCCGGAAATCACCGCCGGCGTATGCTCCGCTTGGCCCGGAGCCGGCGTTGGGCGTGGCCTTGGCCACGTTGTTGGAGGCTTTGGCCTTCAGGTTGGGATGGGGCAGCGAGTAGTTGTCCAGGCCGCTGATGTGCAAGACGGGAACGGCCAGATCCAGCGACGGCTCTGTGTCGGTCGCGTAAAAGGTGCGGGCTTCCGTGGGATGCTGATAGGTTCGCATCGTGACGTGAAAGGCCTTCTCGATGTCCGACACCGCCCCTTCCACGCTCAACACCACCCGGTTCGGATGCGTCGCCGTGACCGTCAGGCCGCGGGATTTGGCGAACTCCACCAGCGCCTGATAATCTTCCGCAGCCGGTCCGAACTTCCCGGTGAACTCCGCCGGTGTCAGGTACTGGCGAAATCGCGGGCTGGCGGGGTTGGAAAGATCTTTGAGGAGCTGGGTCAACTCCGCCTGATTGCGCAACGGCAGGCCGATCGCCAGATGGAGACGCTCGGATTCACCCAGCCGGCCCACGGGCGGCGCTTGGGTGGCGGCGGCGGGCACATGCCCTTTGAGAACCTGGAGGTCGACCGCACGGCTGATGACGACAGGCGCCAGCAAAAGAACGACAGCCACAAGGAATGGCTGCGAAGCATGGACGAGTCGCCGTGAGCCTGTGGCGCGGGATGTGGGCGTTGTCGTCATCAATTTGGCCATGAGGCTACCATACCCGCCGGACGGATGGCCACATAATATTGACACGGGCGTGGCACAACAAATTTGCCCCGGCACTCGCCCCATTTCAGTGGACGGCAGCCGGCTTGACGATGAGCACAGGACATACCGCGTGCCGCACGGTCCGCTCACAGGTGCTCCCGAGAAGCGATCCCCCCAATTGCCAGCGCTTCTGCACTCCCATCACGAGGAGATCGGCGTTCAGTTGGACGACCGCTTCAGTGATCACCCGCCACGCATCTCCCAGTTGGACGTTCGTCTTCACATCCAGGGCTGGGTCCAGGGCCTTCGCCGCGTTCGCCAGCTCTTCCCTGGCAAGTTCCATTTGCCGGTTTCCCTCCCACGGATCGGAATAGGGAGCCACAATGATGGAGGACGGTTCCACGGCCCGAATCAAAGTCAGTTGCTCCGCTCCGTGCCTGGCAAACTGGAGCGCCGCCGACAAGGCCGCCTTGGCTCCGGCTGAGCCGTCGAACGCCACAGCCACCCGCCGGGTCCGGGCTGGAACCTGCCCAATCTGATTCCCGAAAGGAACCATGGGCTTGAACACCAGGACGGAGCAGCCAGCCTTGTGCACCACAGCCTCGGCGATGCTGCCCCACAGCGCGCGGTGCAGGCCGGTGCGACCGTGACTTGCCAGCATGATGAGATCGGCGTCCAGTTTATCGGCCACGCGACAGATTTCAGGGGCGGGTTGTCCCTCCACAACCCGGGCGTCGGGACGGCTCTCGGGGTCCAGCGTATCCAGGAGATCCCCCATGAGCTTCTTGCCGGCCCCCAACCGCTCCTGCGCGGAACCTTCCAGCCAGGGTGCCGGCGGGACCACATGCACCAAAGTGAGTTTGGCCAGCCAATGCTGCTCCACCAAGGCCACCGCCGCCTTGGCCAGCGCCCGTCCGGAAGGCGAGAAATCAATGGCCGCCACCACTCTCCGCACTCGCGGGACCCAGGAGACCTTCCAGGGAAGTGCTGGAGCTGCAGGGGCATCGTCCGCGAGGGTGTCCATGGTGATCGCTGGGGGTTCTGAACCGGATGGCAAAGCTTTCATTGCAATTGCAGGCTTTGCAAAGAATCTCTCGGCGACCGCGGTCCCGCAGCCGTGATGACGTACCGACAAACTAACTCACCATGACCACCATTCACACCACTCGCAGACAGGTTTTGAATTCCATGCTCAGCCTCGGAGCCAGTTGCGCAGCACTCGAACCGTGGTTCGCGAGTGCGGCTGAGACCGCCACGAAGATCCCCATCGGCCTGCAACTCTGGGCGGTGCGCGGCGAGTTCGCGCGGGATGTGCCGGGCACATTGAAAACCGTCAGCAACTCGGGCTTCGAAGGCGTTGAATTCTGGGGCTATGCCGGCACACCGAATGTGTTTCAGGAATACAGCGCCAAGGAACTCCGCAAAATGCTCGATGACTGCGGTATGAGGTGTTGCGGCATTCACCTCCAAGTGAAAGCGCTTGAGGCAGGCCAGTTTGATCGGACGGTGGAGAACAATCAGATTCTGGGTAACCACTTGCTCAATATCGCCGCAGCCAAGGATAAGATGGGCTCGGAGGAGAACATCAAAAGTTTTGCCTCGTTCCTGAATGAGATGGTGGTGAAGCTGCGCCCCCATCACATGCGGGTGGGTTACCACTCGCATCCTTTTGACATGGAAAGGATCAACGGTCGCTTTCCTTGGGAGATACTGTTCAGCCAAACCGATCCGGAGGTCAACATGCAGGTCGACGTGGGGAATACCCTGATTGGCGGTGGTGATCCCCTCGCGCTGCTCAAAACCTTCCCCGGACGCACGCGCAGCATTCATCTGAAGACGCATGAAGGCAAGACCTTCGAGAGCGCCTATTACCAGGAGATTTTCCGTTTGTGTGAAACGACGTCCAAGACCGAATGGTACATCGTGGAAGAGGCCGGCGAAGGTGGGCTGAGCTTGGACGTGCCGCGCAAAGCCTTGGAAACGCTCCGCAAACTGGGCAAGTGACCATCCGCGTCCGCATGACGCCCAGCACCTCCAAGCATCTGAACAAGGACATTTTCATGTGGTGAAGGGCCTATGTTGCCCATGATCGGCCCGCCCGGCACCGGCAAATCCATGCTAGCCAAGGACATCCCCACGATCATTCGGACAAGAGAGAAGACAGACACGGCGAAAAGACAGGCTTTCTATTGGCACCGGTCTCATCACCGACTCCCAGCACCAGCAGTTCCTTACCCAAGGCGCCATCGGCAGCCACCTCGAAAACCTCCAGCGCAAAGGCGGCTTCAAAGGCTTCAACCAAAAGTCCGTCAGCGCCATCATCTCCGCGACCGATCCGAGGAAGGCGGACTGACCCGCAGCACCCCCCTGCGGCTCCCCGTCCGCCTCGTCGGCCAAGTCAGATCGGTCGGACCCGTCCGAAACCACGCCGTGCCGGGTTACGCCATCGCATATCATTTGTTGAATGTGGGGTCTGCTGAAAAAGTCGGTGTTCTGCCTAATTTTCGCGATGCAATCACGGACCCGCCATCATAACTCGTTGATAATGAACGATTGTTTTTCAATTATATCGAGCAACTTTGGCTGCAGGGCACTTTTTCAGCAGAACCGAATGTGCAGATGTGACCCTAACGCTGTTCTGTGCGCATACTCGTTATTCGGCGTCTGGAGTTTGAAGCAATAGTCTCATGCGTGTGCTGCCACCTACTAACTAATACTCAGCATCAGAGGCTGCGCCTACCGCCGCTCGCTGCATACCGTTGTTAACTGGCCAACTCGATCTCTTACCTTGAGATGGTCTTCGGGTCACGCGAACCCAGTTTTCTGCCAATGACGGTGGCAAAACGCATATCCAAGCCGAGTCCGTGGATGTTCCTCGTGGTGCTTCCAAAGTGCGTGGCAACGACGTGAATTCCGAGAGCCTCGAGGGGAATCACAATGCCGTTTTGGTCGGTTGGGTACTCGAAAAAGCGGTGATCGCTCTCGCGGCTGACGATTTCGCTCGGGCGGGCGATCTGAAAATTGAGTCCGATAATGCCATCGCACTTGAGCGTTGCGATGAGCTTTGCGAGGGCTCGCGGCAGGTCTTCGGCAGGAACATGATTGAGCGCGACGGCGGACCAGACCCCATCGAAACAAGCATTGGGGAGCCGGTGCGAAAGTATGTCATCGTGAATGAACGGAATGTGATGGTTCTTCTTCCGTGCAATGTGAAGCATGGAGCCGGAGAAGTCGAGCCCGATCGGATCGAAGCCCGCCTTCTTTAGGAAGCGCGCATGATGGCCGGGCCCGCAACCTGCATCGAGGATGGTTGCGCCGCGGGGTAGCTCCGTGAGAAACGCTTCGATCGCTTCTCCGGGCACGGCGTCGAACCAGACATCGGTGAACTGGGCGGCAATGGCGTCGTAAGACACTTGGGTCGTGCGCCGTAACGCCGCTGCGCTGATGGGCGCTTCTTCGCTGCCGTTGGCAAGGCGGTCTCTAAGCAGCCCGTAGGAGGTGCATCCTTTGCTGCGGCGGATGCCCGCGGCGGCGTCGGGAGCGAGGAATACGAAATCAAAGCGATCGTTCGGCGCTTCGAGGAGGTCTTCGTAGCCGAAGGCTGCGCCGACAAAACAGAGCGAATGGCGTGCAGCCTGGGAGACGCTCAACTTCGCTGAGGCGAGATCGGCCACGCCAACGCGAATGCCGTCTTGGCGCAGTCGGTGCTGAAGAAGCGATGCCGCGTCCGCATCTGCTTCAACGCGGTGGATCATGACTTCGAAGACACAGGGGCTAGAAGCCATTCCGATCAGCGTTAGGTTTGCGCGCGCAGGTCGACCCAGTCCCGGATCGCGGACATTGTGTCGACCATCCTAGAGGACCGGATGAGCGCTGCCAGGAGGGCCGCCTCTCCGAGAGATGTGTCTGCGAGCGAGGGGATGAAGGTCCCGTGGCTTCGAGAGTGGCTCAACCGAGCGGTGAAAGCGTCCTCGTTAACCCCCTCGAAGCTGCGACCGGTTTCATCGCCAAAGCACTGAAGGAGGCGAAGAGCAGAACGGTAATGCTGTCCTGGATCGGGCCCGGCGCCTGCTTGAGAAAATGCGACACGCGCGAGCACCGACAGATCAGCCTGGAGTCGACGCGAAAAGACATCGAACTCGGCGCTGGAGTAGAGCCGGAAAGGCGACCCGTCGAGGGAGCCGCTCAACTGAGAGTCCCCGCGGTCCAGCATGATAAGCGTAGGCCGCGCATCGGCGCGTGCTACGCCAAGTTCGTACATGACGAACGCGTTGTGCTTGGAGGGATTGGCCAGGACGAGGTCGCATTGGCGGATGGTGGCGTAGAGCCAGTCCAGCCACTCCCAGTCTTCAAGAAGATCTTGCAGCCAGACCAGCTCAAAATTCGCGCTTTCGACGGTTGCAGCCACCGTCTCCCTGATGGCCTCGTAGCCGGCCAACATCGGCATCAAGGCGAGTACCCGAATCGGGGCTGCCGGATGGTCGCTGATCATTTTCGCGGCTTGCTATTGGTCTGGATAGGGGCGCCGAGACGCTCAAAGGAGCGAAATACGGACTGACAGAGGGCGAGTTCTTGTTCGCTCCAGGCCAGGAAATAGACTGTTTCGACGTTGGAGGCCGGATTCTCAGCGAGGTACTCGATGGCTGCCTCGACCTCACGCTCAAGGAGGGGGCGGAAATCGCCGCGAACGAAGGCGATGCCAAGGAGCGGAAAGAGAATACTTGAGAGTCTGGTTCCCAGACCATTTCTCTCAGGATCGTCCATGAGTGCCAGCGCGTTCGTGACACATCGCTGGATGCCAGGAATGGGTTCATAGCCCTCTCCCACCGAGCCTCTGACGGCAGCGGCGTGGAAGATTGCCTTGACACCGTATTTTTTGTTTAGCTCACCCGGCCCCGTGGCGATTACCTCGGCCTCGACGACGCTACGCTCGCTTCCCATGATCTCGCCGAGTTCGAGCTGGATGAGGTCCTCGGCAACATGTCCGGTTCGCGTTTTTCTCGCACCTTCGAAACGTATGACGCTTGAGACCGCGAAGTCATAATAACGTGCCATCTGCATGTTTGTGTTCTCGGAATTCACCCAGACATCGATGGCACGCACATTGCGCAGGTCGCCTGTTATAAGGGCGAGGCTCTTTTTGGTGGCCTTGATCGCGTAGCTGTAGATATCACAGCTCCCGATCACCCGGGGTCGATCGGAAATCCTGAGGCCGAGCGTTTCATTCACGTGGCTGTCGGATCTCCCCTCCCTGATGCCAGTCGAGATTGCATTGTGAATTCTTGTTCGCGCCTCGTCATCACCCTTCTTGCCAGTGAAGTCGTACTCGACGGCGTTCATGTTGACGATGTTGAATGGGAGGGTGGCGTTTTTGTTCCGGATGATGATAGTGACAGCCTTGCGTAGCGCATGACGGATGCCCAGTTCATAGAAGACATTGGGGTTCGGAATGCTCACATCGGCGATGGCTACATCAGCATCCCAGATCAGTTGGAACATCCTTTTGTGAATATTGCCCGCCTCGTCCACCTTGTCGCAGCGAATGCAGTTGAGCCCTGCGCCTTCGACGGTCGGCTTGATGAACTTCTCGTAGACCTCGTCGAAGTTGACTTCGATGTCCGCTGCATCGAACTTCTTGCCGAAGGGCATGATGACGAAGCAACGTTTCTTGTCGAGTTCGGCGAAGTACTCGCTCTTGAGGGTTTCGATAAGTTCCAGGACTTCCACGGCTCCTTTGCGAATCTCGTCGTCACAAGACTCCGCCAAGAGCGAATAAACATACGTCGCCGAGTTCAGTTGCCATGTCGCGTTCGCTAGACGAACAGCCTGAGTGATCGCTTGGCGACAGGGCTCCATTTCGTCGCGTAGTAAATGAATCTGCGCAAGGTCGAAGCACGACCACGGCAGATTGCGGCCTGCATCAATGTCTTCGCGGCAACGCACCTCACCAGCATCAAGAGCGTCGCCGAAACGGCGCAGGGATGCGTCCAAGGGTCCCTCACGGCCACTGAGTACCAAGTAGTTGAGCAAGGCATACGTGCTTTTGTTGCCTGAAAGTTCGAGGCCCCTCTCGAAACAAGCAGTAGCTTTGCCGAATTCACGCGACGAGAGGTAGACGCCGCCAAGCGAGCAATGGGCGTCGACATCGGTTTCGTCCAAGTCGAGGGAATGGAGGAGGTGGGTCTCGGCTTCCTCGTTGTTTCCCTGTTTCAGTTTTACTACGCCTAAATCTTTCCATACACGAGCATTCTTCGGATTCGCAAGAGCGAGTTCTTGGAGAGGCTTAAGGGCTTTTTCGAATTGCCCCTTGGCGATCCAGGCCTCGATCAGGGCGAGTTGCGTGTTTGGGTCTACCTTCATCTCAAAAATCTCAAAATACCTGTGAGTCGGTGCATTTTGACCGCACGTGCGAAGTCGCCGCCTCAACTCTCCAGCTAGACTGGAGCTCAGCCACGCGAGGACTGCAACATAAAACAACCCGAGGATTGTCGATGAATCCAGAGCGTCGCCCCGCATCACGAGGAATAGCGCTCACATCACGAGGAATAGGGCTCAGGGGATGTTTCTTGCGGAGGGACTCAGCCATGAGGCGCTCCGCTGGTCTTTGAGCCCTTCGGCTACCAAGGCGTAAAGATCGCTTTTGCGGAATGATCAGAATCGCCTCCCCACCCTCCTCCTGCTGTCGGTCGAGGCACAGGTCATCCGGGGAGAAGACCACCGCTATGAGTTCCGTGCCTTGCCCCTTCAGGGTGAGAAGTTTGCACCCATTTTCGGCGTGCGAAACCTCCGCTGCCCGTGACCACCTTCCAAGCGGGCGACAGGGGTCACATCTCCATATTCGGTTCTGCTGAAAAAGTCGGCGTTCTGACTAATTTTCGCGATGCAATCACGGACCCGCCATCATAACTCGTTGATAATGGACGATCGCTTTTCAATAATATCGAGCAACTTTGGCTGCAGGGCACTTTTTCAGCAGAACCCATATTCCACAATTGCTCTTTTTTGCTCTCACCATTTGTGGGCGCCACAAGATCCATGACGCCGCACCTGATTCGCAAACGCTGCGGACTCGACGCCGAATCCGCCAGCGATTTACTCACTCACTAAGAACAAGTAAGTATCAAAACTTAAGTTCAAAAAAACCGTCCGAACTGTTCAGTTGTCCTCGACAATCCCGCAAGTTTGTGCTAAGATTACCCCTGCCACCGCTTCTATTCGTCATTCGTCATTAACCTCCGCTTATTCCGCCGTCTGCCCCCACAGTGGCTCCAAACCGTCACTCTCATTTCCCTCTCGTCATTCGTCATTCTGATTTCGTCATTCCACTCGCCACCCGCCACAAACCACCAAGCCCCCCTGTCCCTCGGCAACCTCCTGGAGACCCTTAACGCTGCCGGCCCCGACCCCGCCACCCATCGCGCCGCCATCCTCTCCGTCGTCCGCGACTCGGCCACATCCGCAAGCTTGACCTAGAGGTCGAAAAGGCCCGCCTTCGCCGCGAGCAGTGGGAGGCCGCCGAAGCCCGCCAAGTCGCCAAAGACGAGGAGCAAGCCGAGATCGACCGCCGCAATTCCTCGAGAACGCCCCTCCACAAACTCCTCAACGACAACGCCATCGTCAAAGAGATCAAGGTCCAATTCGGACTCGAAACCGCCCAGCAAGCCCGCGATTACATCCAAGCCAAACGCGACGAACTCGGAGGCCGCCTCACCCCCACAACCTCCTCCGCCCAACCCCAACCAACTCCAGCCAAATCAAAGTGAATCAAACCTTCCAATCTTCCAACCTTCCCGCATCCCTTCCTACTTTGCCGGGTAGAGCCGATGGGATGGCCACCGGCTCCCCCTCAGATCCGGACGTGCCTGATTAAGGCATCCGGTTCCTCTGGTTACTGTTTCGCTGCGTAGACGCTGTGGACGATGCGGGGGCTGGGAAGGCGATAGGCACCCTGAAGCATGGCCGCGAAGCGTTCCCACAGCAAGGACCCTGAACGGTCCCGCCGGTTGAGCCACTTGTGCCAGAGCCTCTTGACTGCATAGGCAAAACTGCTCAAGCTCGCGCCATTGCCGGTGATGCCGTAGTAATTGTAGTGCCCGTTGAGTTTGCTCTTCAGCCTCTGGCATTGCTCGAGCATTGGCAAATGCCGATGCTCACAGCACCATTGACCAACTCGCTTGATCGCCCGATTGAGCCGCTGTTTGGAGGTTTTGCGTTTGATCACATAGCCTCCGCTTAGCGCTCGACCCCAGTAGTGCGTAAAACCCAGGAAATCGAAGCGCCCGGGGTGTCCCCCGTGCGGGTCGTCGTCCTTGGGCGGTTGCTCATCCGCAGGTTTCTTTGGTCCGTTCCGGGTTGTCCCAGGCCGGGCAAAATCTACCTTTCGTGTCTTCTCAGGGTGATGACTCAGACCGTACTTTGCCAGTCGCTTTGGCAGCACCTCGTAGACGCGTTGCGCATCCTCTTGGCACTCGAAGCCCATTACAAAATCGTCCGCATATCTCACCATGAATGCCAGGCCTTTGAGCCGGGGCTTCACCGTGGTGGCGAACCATTCGTCGAGTACTTCGTGCAGGTAGATGTTGGCTAGCAACGGAGAGATCACTCCGCCTTGCGGCGTGCCCTCCTCGCTGTAGCTGATCTGACCCTTTTCCATCACTCCGGCGTTGAGCCATTTGCCTATCACTCTGAGGACCACTCCGTCTCGCACCCTCTGGCCCACCACCTCCCGCAGTTGCCCGTGGGGGATGGTGTCAAAGAACGCCTTGATGTCCACCTCCAGGATCACCTTCACCCGACAAGCGTTGGCCTGTTCCCACAGGTAAGCCAAGGCATCGTGCGCGCTGCGGCCAGGACGAAATCCAAAGCTCCAGTCCTTGAACTGTGGCTCATAGATAGGTTCCAGCAGCATCACGATGGCGCGTTGCAGGGTCTTGTCTTCGATGGTCGGTATCCCAATCGGGCGCGTCTGGCTCCCATCCCCTTTGGGGATGTGCACCCGGCGCACCGGCGGAGCAAAATAGCTGCCGCTCTTCAACCGGTCGAGCAGTCCTGTGAGGTTTCCCTCCCACTCCCGCGCATACTCCTCCCATGTCTGGTTGTCGACTCCTGCCGCTCCATCCCGGCGCACTTGCAAAAAGGCTTCCTTGAGCCAGTCCAAGTCGATGTGATGGGCCAGGGTTGTGAACGCCATTCCGGGGCGTTCCCCGGCCAGTTTCGCTATTCGTTGTTGTTTCGTGTACACGGTTGTCATGGCTCGATGTCCTTGCCAGTGTTTCCTCCCAACGATTCAGTATCCAGGCGCCCCCTCTCGGTTTTCCCTTCCCTACTCCACGGCCCGTGTTGGGTTGGCTTCGCCGTGTTTGTTGACGGTACTATGGGGGCGCTACGACTTCCTTGATCTCATTGCGCAGCGCCTCGGGGTTGCCCCCTTGCACTCTGCCTACTCTTGATGCTCCGCCGGCTTCGCTCGCTTCTTCGGGGCGGAACAACCGCTGAAGCGCCTGGACGTTGGTAGGCCGGTGTCGTCCCTTCCGGCTGCTTCTCAAGAGAAGATCTTGGATCTCACAAGTTCCCAGGGAACCCTCGGCTCGTCTTCGCCCTGCTCTCAGACCCCGGTCGGACTGCCAGTTCCTCACCAATAACGGCTTCGGGCAGTGCTGCCCCCGGATAACAGGACTCCAAGGACTCCAACATTTAGGGTTTCGAGGCTCAATCACACGGCTTTGACGCTCGCTGTCTACGCTTCATGCCGCCTTCACAGACGACGATGCAAGACTCGCTTCCGGCTGCTGGTTAAGCTCTACCGTACGGGATTTGGACCCGCTGGGGTTCCTCCCAAAGGTTTCAGTGATCTATCGGATTTTCAATCTCGTCCTCCTTTGCTGAGTTTATCTTGTCGCGACCTGCCTTCCTCATCCCTTCCTCAGCAGAAGCTTCCCATTCGGAATTCGTCACTCGTCATTCGTCATTTCCCTCCTTCCTCAGCACCGCCTCCTCCAAAAGGAGTATTGCAATCGCCCGGCCCTTGCGATGAAATGAAGGGGATTCCCTCGCCATGCGTCCTCCGTTTTGGCTTCCACTTCTCGCCGCTCCTCTCATCGCGACTGCAGGAGGGCGCATCAATCACGAAGGACGCATCCTGGGGCCGCTTCCCACGGTGACGGCTCCCATCCTCTTCGACACCGCGCAAGCCGATGCCGTGGTGTCCGCCATGCAGATCATGCCGGTGGACAATCCCTGGAACGAAGACGTCTCGCAACTGCCGCTCTTGTCCAACAGCGACGCCATGATCGCCCAGATCAGTTCGGACTTGGCGAGCAATCGCCAGACGTTGGAGCCCTTCTTTGAAATGAACTACGTGCTGGTGCCTGATAACCAGCCGAATCTCCCCATCAATTTCTTCAATTACCCGGACGAGTCCGATCTCAACGGCGGCACTTCTCCAAACGGCCTTTACCCCATCCCGTCGAATTTGCCGATTGAGACTTGGCCCGTGGGCACGGGTTCACTGACGCTCTCCCAGTGGCAGCAGGACAACGACGGCTCGGACCGGCACGCGATCATGGTAAAGCCGGGCGCGGGATTTATCTACGAGACGTGGGAGACGCTGCTTCAGGGTACGGCCTGGCAGGCGTCGAACGGCGCCATGTTCAATCTGGCGTCTGATGCGCTGCGGCCTGCGGGATGGACCTCAGGTGACGCCGCGGGATTGCCCATGTTCCCCGCGCTCGTGCGCTATGACGAATGCCAGCGTGGCATGGTCGAGCATGCGCTCCGTCTGGTGGTGAAGCGCACCCGCGTGGGCCCCATCTATCCCGCCACTCACCAGGCTTCCGTTGGCAACCAGACCAATCCCAACATCCCCGCCATGGGCCAGCGGCTCCGCCTCAAGGCCAGCTTCGTGATCCCCAGCAGTTGGACGATTCAGGAACAAGCGGTGTTGCTGGCCTTGAAAAAACATGGCGCCCTGGTGGCGGACAACGGCGGCTTTTTCTCCGTCTCGGTTTGTCCGGATGATCGTTATCCATCCGGCTGCTTCAATCACCTGACCACCATCGGCATCAGCAATTTCGAAGTCGTCCAGTCCACCGGCGCCACCGGAGGTCCGCGATCGCCCGGCGCCCCGACGGCCAACGCCGGCGTCACTCAATGGATACCGGTGGGCGGCACCGCGCAACTGAACGGCGCCGTCACCTACTCCAGCCCCACCACGATTCTCTGGTACCAGTACTCAGGCCCCGGCGCCACTACCTTCGGCAATGTCAGCCAGCCGGCGACCACCGCCACCTTCACCCTGCCCGGCGCCTACACCCTCATGCTGAGCGCCGCCGAGGGCATTCATGCCGTGGCTTACGACGCCGTCACGATCAACGTGGTGCTTACACCCACGGTTTCCCCGTCGGGCAACAACATGGTTGTCAGCTTCCCCAGCGTCAGCGGCCACAATTACCGCGTCGATAGCAGCGCCGATCTGGTGAACTGGACCACGCTCGCCGATCAAGTGCCCGGCAATGGGAGTTCGCTGAACGTGACGCATACCGGCGCCGGCTCCTTGCCCAGGCAGTTTTACCGGGTGGCGGTGGAGAATTGAACAGGGATTGGGCTGACCTGGCTGGTCTTGGAACGTCCCAACACAAGGGTTGCTTTTGGCGCCCAATCGGCCATTTATACTCATGCAAACCTCTCTCGAAGAGCGCTTGGAATCGCTTGAAAGGTCTTTTGAAGAATTGCGAAGCACCGTCCTGCGGTTGTCGGAGGTGAAAAAGGATTGGCGCCGGACTGTAGGCATGTTCAAGGACGACGAGACTTTCGACGAATGCGTTCGCCTTGGGAAGGAATATCGGAGCGAGCAAAACCAACTTTGACGTGTGTGCTCATCCTCGACACCAATCACCTTACAGAAATTGAACGGCCTTGCCTTTTGGGAGCGACACTTCTTGAGCGTTTGAACTCTTGTGGAGAACAGTGCGCCACAACGATTGTGTGCGTGGAGGAGCAAATGGCAGGACGAATCGCCCAAATTCGGCGACGCCAGGATCCAATCGAGCAAATTGCCGCCTACGAGCGTTTTCAACGGCACATCGAGTTTTTTGCAGGATGGCTCGTACTGCCTTGGGATTCGGATTCCGCAGCAATTCTCCTTCAACTCCGGAGGTCAGGCGTACGCTGTGGCACCATGGACCTCAAGATTGCCTGCATCACCATGGCAAATGATGCGACCTTGCTGACAAGGAACATTGGCGACTTCATCCAGATTCCTGGTCTCAAGGTCGAAAACTGGTTGGACTGACATCAAAACAGCACCGAGCCCACGAACTGCTCCAGGTGTGGCGGCACTGGTCACAGTCGATGCAGGAATCATCGACGTAGAAGCGGCCAGGAACGTTTTCGAGGAGGCGATTTTGGAGGATGGGCATGGAGGGAAGATGGGTTGAACGGCGGCATCATCCTTCCGGCAGGTGATTGCGTGAAATGGAATAATCGCATAGATTCATGCGAATGGACCATGAATTTCTCGCCACGGCGCCGTTCGATCTTCAGGACCTGCATGTCTTCCATCTCCTCGCGGAGACAGGGCATTTCACCCAGGCTGCGCGCCGGGCTGGACTGACGCAGAGTTCACTGACGCGTCGCATCCAAAGCATGGAGGAGAAGCTGGGCGTGGCGCTGTTTGAACGCACCACGCGCCGGGTGGGCCTGACTTCGGCGGGAAGGTTTCTCCAGAGCGCCTCGGGCCGCCTGGTGGGTGACATCAGCGCGACTCTGAAGCAGTTGGGGGAGCAATTCGCGGGCGTCCGTCCGGAGGTGCGCGTGGGTGTGTCTCGCAGCATCAGTCTGGCCCACCTGCCGGGTCTGTTTGCCGCCAGCCTGAGGCATCAACCGGAAGTGGTCATGCGCGTACTACACGGCGACAGCATCAAGATTCTTGAAGACGTGGAAAAATCAGCGTTGGATCTTGCGGTGTTGTGCCCGCCATCCCGGCTGCCCGCATCACTGACGATCACGCATCGGTTCAAGGACAGCTTTGAGGTGATCGCGCCACGTGATCTGCCGCTCCCAGCCGTCGGGCGTGGTGGCCGCAGATTCGGTGAATGGATGGGCCGGCAGCGCTGGTTGCTCCTTTCCCCGGACACCCAAACGGCGCCGCGGATGAAGCGGTGGTTTTCTTCCCAAGGACTGAAGGTGCAGCCTTTT
>Ga0206818_1032_pt1 | contig 24062 bp, 28 predicted proteins | sample Alteio_BWOrgCont_86_FD_152881 | JGI IMG/M metagenome (GOLD analysis project Ga0206818, IMG submission 152881) | Enriched cells from forest soil in Barre Woods Harvard Forest LTER site, Petersham, Massachusetts, United States -... | ecosystem: Environmental > Terrestrial > Soil > Temperate forest >...
ATGAATATGGGAATACAACAGTCGGCAATCTTGCCAAAGAATTACTGATAGCAGAGCCGGAACGCACCATATATTCGGTAAAGCGGCTGATGGGAAAATCTTATAAAGATGTAAGCAAGGACGCAGGATTTTTCGCGTACAATATTATTGATGATAACACAGACGCGCTTGTGTAGATACAAGTGGGGCAAAAGTTTTATTCTCCCATAGAGTTGTCATCATACATACTGAAAGAATTAAAAAAGCGCGCGGAGCATATATTAAAGGCCACTATCACGAAGTCGGTAATTACGGTACCTGCTTATTTCAACGACGCACAGCGGCAGGCAACACGCGATGCCGGCAGGCTTGCCGGGCTTGATGTATTGCGTATCATCAACGAACCAACGGCTGCAAGCCTTGCCTATGGGCTGGGAACCAAGCACCACGAGGAAAAGACCATTGCAGTATATGACCTCGGCGGGGGTACTTTTGATATTTCGATACTCACTATAAATAATGGCATTTTCGAGGTGCTTTCTACCAATGGCGATACCTACCTGGGCGGAGATGATATGGATAATGCTATTGTGGGGTTTTGGAATGAGGCTGCTTCGTTCCTGGCAGTGACGGGAAATAGGAATTTGGATGATAATAAGTCGCTGATGCAGCAGTTGCGGATAACTGCGGAGCGGGCAAAAATATATCTTACCGACCATGAAGTATTTGAAGGAGAGATTAGCGGGAAAAAAGTAAGTATTACGAAACAGCAATTTAATGAAATAATACAGCCGCTTGTGGACAGGACTATTACTGCGTGTGGCAATTCGCTAAAAGATGCGGGACTGAATGCCAGCCAGATAGACGCTGTGGTAATGGTAGGTGGTAGTACCCGTGTGCCGTTGGTGAAAGAAAGCGTGCGCAAATTCTTCGGCAGGGAAGTTTACGACCGGCTAAACCCTGATGAAGTGGTGGCGCTGGGCGCTGCGGTGCAGGCGGATATACTTGCCGGAAATAATACCGAAATGCTGCTGCTCGATGTTACGCCGTTGTCCCTCGGCATTGAAACCATGGGCGGGCTTATGGATGTGTTGATACCGCGCAACTCGAAAATACCTACTAAGGTGGGCAGGCAATATACCACGCAAAAAGACGGGCAACCGGGTATGAGAATATCGGTGTTCCAGGGTGAGCGCGACCTGGTGCAGGACAACCGAAAACTGGCGGAGTTCAACCTCACCGGCATCCCTGGTATGCCTGCGGGATTACCTAAAGTAGAAGTTACTTTCCTGATAGACGCTGATGGCATACTGAAGGTGAGCGCCACAGAACTACGCAGCGGAGTAGCCCAAAGTATAGACGTGAAACCGCAGTACGGCCTCACCGATGAAGAGGTGGAAAAAATGCTGCTCGACTCACTGACCCATGCAAAGGACGATATAAAAACCCGCGCATTGGTTGAGGCAACCACAGAAGCCCAGCAAATGCTGGACACCACCGAAAAATTCCTGGCAAAACATAAAGACCTGCTTACCGAAGATGAAGTGAGCATAACCCAAAAATGTATGCAGCAACTGCGGGATGCTATGGAAGCAAAGGACAAAGACGGCATACACAATGCAACAGAAATACTCAATGATGTGTCCCGCCCTTATGCGGAGCGGGTGATGGATGCGGCATTGAAAGATGCTATGAAAGGGAGGAAGGTGGTGTAAGGACTAAAAATAAATGCTTACGGCAGTTTTATTAAATGATTCATTTTTTGCTTAACTTGCCTTTGAAATTGTCAAACCTTGCATCATTCAAAACGGGAAATTGTATGGAAGAGAAAAGAGCTTTTGCAGAGCTTAAAATTTTTACAAGAAATGGCAGAATAGTCAGGAAAATACAGAATGAGATAGGATACGAAAGCCACTCTCTTTCTTATGCTCCTGAAACAATTAATGTTGACAACCGCCGGTATATACTTAATTACCCGCTAAGATGCCTGTTTGAAAAAGAAGATGGCCATTTTATTATTAAGAATGAATCATTGGATATTTACGCAGTTGGTAAAACTGTTGATGATGTGGAAAATGATTTTAATGAAGAGTTTGACAATCTCTATAAAACCTTAAATTCTTTAAACGAAAGCCAGTTAACATTGCGGATGAATAACATAAAAAAAATCATAAACCTCTATGTAAATCATGTAATGTAAATGGTACTTGATAGCGGCAAGACACATAAAAATTTAAAAAAGAAGGGATTCATTGACGCCCCCGGCGACCATAAATTTCTTCATTATTACCACGAAGGAAGATTTGTGTTGAGTACCAAAATCAGTCATGGCAGCGCACACGATTTAGACGATTTCCTCATAAAAAAAATGGCAATTCAATGCAAGCTCAATAAAGAGGATTTTGTGAACCTTGCAAACTGCCCTATGTCTAAAGAAGAATATATTAACCGCCTGATCGAATCAGGATTAATTATTTTACTCCGTTAGCCTTTCCGTTCAAGAATGGTTGCCATACGCTCATTTACAGCCACAATATTTTCCATTAGTTTCAGCATCATGGTTGTGTGCTGTTCATTAGTAGTTTGATAAGTGCTGCTTCCATGTATAACAACAGGAGAATTGGTTATGTTCTCAAAAAAATGACCTGGCGATGCTGATAATAGAATAAACGGATCAGCTTTAAGAACCCCGGCTACTTTCTGCACAAAATCTACTGTAATAGCCGTCTCGCCGCGCTCGTACTTAGTGTAAGTAGCTTCTTTCATGCCTAAGAGTTCGGCCATATCATGCGCCTTAATATCTTTCAGCTTCCTGTACTTGGCAATATTGTGGCCTACAATCAAATTGTCCAGTTCCATATAGGAGTTGTTATTCACTACTTTAAGTAGAGGTAAAACTACTCAAAAAATGGTATAAGCAAATACCTATAATGGTATTTTTACAAAATAAATTTTATTATGGAAAAAACGAATGAACAACTCTTTAAACTTTATTCCTCAAAGTGGGATAACTTAAATTCTGAATTAAACAGGATATTAGAAGATGGGGACTCCGATATTAAACCTGCTAATCCTTTACTGATTCATATTGACAGTGAGGACGATTGGGAGAAAGCAGATATTCGATTAATGTTTTTTGGACAAGAAACAAATGGGTGGTTTGGTGAATGGCGTGAAGAATCAAGACCTGGAAGACCAGGTATAGCAGATCTTCAAGAAGTTTATGACGTTTTCTTTAATAAAAACGCCGGCTACGGTGGCCAATTTTGGAATGGAATAAAACGATTTAAAAAATTACTTCAGGAAAAATACCCTGAAAAAAAAATTAGTTGGATTTGGAATAATGTTGTAAAAACAGGAAAGGAAGATGCCAAAGGGTTACCGCCTGATTACATATACGAGGTGGAACGTGAACATTTTCCGGTTATCAAAGATGAACTCAAAATCACCAAGCCTAATTTAGTTTTGTTTCTGACTGGCCCCAACTATGACGGTATTATAAAAGATAATTTCGGAGAGATAGCATACCAGGCTGTAACGCCATATTCAGCAAGGCAAATTTCACAAGTTACTATTGACAATGTTCCATTTGCTTTTAGAACATACCATCCGGGCTATTTATATCGTAATAACATTGATGGTTTTTTCAATGCAATAATTGAACAAATAAATTTTTGATTAGCATGAGCGATAACATAAAATTAATATTTTATTTGATTTTGTTGGTGTTGCTATTGTTCTATGCTGGAAAAATGGCTTGGAAGTATTCCATACATTTTATATCTCCAAGAGAAAAAAGGGGATTAAGCGACTGGACATACGGTAAAAAGAGGGTCGCGATGGTTGCCTCAACTTGTTTTGTTGTTTTCTTTTTTTACGATATGCTTTTCTTAGACCCATTGGATAAGAAAATGAAGCCCGAAAATGAAAAGAACATTACCGTATCAGATACGACCTTTGATACTCAATCTAAAAATGTTTTAAACCAGAAAAAGACGAAGCGACAATTAACAAACAATGATACTCTAAAGGTAAAGCCTATTGCAATTGATGATAAAAGCGCTAAAACGGACAGTAATATTATCTGCACAGATACCACCGTAAACATCAATTAAAATTATTTAATTAAACAATCCCCAAATGAAAATTTTAAACTGGAAAACCAATTTAGCATTAAATATATTATTACTTATCGTAGGACTTATACTAATCCTTCACATTGTCGATTTTATTAAATACTCTCACATAAACATCATAGGTGCAGTGTTAATTGGCTATGCAATATATGGGATTGTTATTAATGTAAAAAAAGGATTAAGAGAGAACAAATAGTTTAAAACCACTATCCATGATTAATTAGGCAAAAATCTTCTGTCGTGCAGGGCAAAGGGTATTATTTGCAATAAACTTTTCTTTGCTTCTTTTTGTGTTTTCCCTTGCGCTATAGCTTCGGGTATTTCGGCAAAATATGCTGAATAATAACCGGTAGCCTTATCTTTTACCAGTACCCATGTAAATTCAAAGCAATCAGGAGTATGTTTCATAAATGTTCCTTTTTAAATAGCAAACAAAGCTAATGATTTTTTGCAACCAATAATTTACAAGCAATCTTTTCTTATCTCTCCTCAAAATCTGTATTTTTGTTTTGTGAATGACAAAAATCAGGTACTACAGCTTATTAAGAACTCTGTTAATGCCACCGACCCCGGGGCTAAAGTGATATTGTTTGGTTCCTACGCCCGTGGCGATTATAACGAGGAATCTGATATTGATGTACTCATTCTTCTTGACAAAGACAATATAACTTATAGCGATGAAACGAGGATTTCTTACCCACTCTTTATGATAGAAGTCAAAACAGGGATTTCTATCAGCCCTATGGTTTATTCAAAAGATTTTTGGGAACATAAGCATAAAGTAACCCCATTTTATGAAAATGTAAACCAGGAGGGTAGGGTATTATGAATAACGTCTTTAAAAATTATTGTACTATTTTGTTATACTATAAACGGGATAAATTGGTGCATTGTAACCGCTATGATTTAGCAGCATTGCAAGCCTCAACGTGTCATGGTTCGGCGCGGCTCACCATGACAGGAAATACTATTAAGCTATGCGAGTAAATGCCCTAATTTATGCCGTGCGGTGTATATTTAAAATGAAGGGGCTTTTAATTTTTAATTTTTTACTTTTAATTTTTTATGCGTGTTTTTAAATTTGGCGGTGCATCTATAGCCGATGCAGGCAGGATGGCGGCTTTATTGCCTGTTATCAGGGATGAACAGCAGCCCTTGCTGCTGGTATTATCCGCGCTTGGTAAAACTACCAATGCGCTGGAGGTAATTGTGAACCTTGCCTGTAAAGGGCAGAAACAGGAAGCGCTGGCGGCCACTAATAGGCTGGAAGAACAGCACCTGGAATTTGCAAAAGCGTTGCTTGATGAAGCGTACTATACGGTTGCCGCAACTGCGCTGCGTAATCATTTCAGCGAACTGGAACAGGCAGTAAATAACAGCCACACGGCTTTTTATGATTACTCTTACGACCAGATCGTGTGTATGGGTGAGCTATTATCATCGCATATGTTTTCGTTTTACCTGCAACAAAACAACGTGCCGAATGAATGGATAGACATAAGAAAGGTTATCCGTACCGATGCCACATACAGGGATGCAGTTGTGGACTGGGACTATTCCAAAGCAGCGGCGGAAGCTGTGATCGGGAGCGTATTGCAGCAAGGTAAGATTGTTATTACGCAAGGGTTTATTGGCGCTACTATTGATGGCAAATCGGTAACGCTGGGGCGCGAGGGGTCGGACTATACTGCGGCTATTCTTGCGGCTATGCTGCACCTGGAATCTGTTACTATATGGAAGGATGTGAACGGCCTGCAAAATGCAGATCCCAAACTGTTCCCCAATACCGTGAAGATAGAGGCTATCTCTTATAACGAGGTGATAGAAATGGCGTTCTACGGCGCACAGATCATTCACCCCAAAACCATAAAACCACTACAGAACGGCAATATACCCCTTTATGTAAAATGCTTCTTAGACAAGTCCTTGCCTGGGTCTGTGATAAAGAGCGAAGTGGACCACGCACATTATCCCCCGCTCATTGTTTTAAAAGATAACCAGGAACTGGTACAGGTAACCACAAGGGATTTTTCTTTTATCACCGAAGATAATCTGAGCAAGCTATATAGCATCTTCCACGACCTGAAAATAAAGATAAACCTGATACAGAATGCTGCTATCAGTTTCATAGCCTGCATAGATAACCGGGAGGACAAGGTAAAGGCGCTGATACAGGCGCTGGGTAGGGATTATAAAGTATCTGTCAATGACCGAGTACACCTGCTTACCATACGCCATTTCACACCAGAAATTGTTTTTGAACTCACCAAAGACAAACAGATATTACTGAAACAGGAAACACGAAAGACCTTGCAGGTGGTGATGAAGTAAATAATGTGGAAATAATGCGGTAATGTGGTGGAATGTGGAAGAAAGGGATCAATGGCTGAATGATTGTGCAATGTTACTGCATTGCCGCATTTCTTCCATATTGCCGCATTGTCACATTAATTAAGCCATTGAGCAATTCAGCAATTCAGCAATTATAAGATTAATGTTTGAATAGCCTGAAAATATCAAGGCCATTTGCATATACCATCAGCGTAAGGAGTAATACCAGGCCAATGGTAGTGGCGCGTTCCATAACTTTTTCAGAGACTTGCTTGCCTGTTATCATTTCGAACAGCAGGAAGATCACGTAACCACCATCAAGGCCGGGTATGGGTAGCAGGTTCATAAAGGCGAGGATGATGGAAATAAAAGCTGTGAGCATCAGGAACTGCTGCATATCAAATTCTGACGGGAATATTTTGCCAAAGCTGATAATGCCACCCATACTTTCAGATGCTTTTATCTCCGGCGAGGAGAACATAAGTTTGAACTGGCCGATATAGCTGCCGAATTGTTCAAAAGTGAAAACAAATCCCTTTCCGATTGCCTGGATCGGGTTGTAACGTACTTTTTCAAAGTGTAAGAGCTTATGGTAATTGCGGAATTCTACTCCTAATGTGGAATCCTTAGGTATTACTGCAGCAATTATTATTTCAGCATTATCCCGCTTAATCGTAATAGGTATTTGTTTATTATAGTTTGCCAAAATTATTTCTTTAACTTCATTGTGAAAGCGAACCGGTTGACCGTTCATGGCCACAATACTATCTCCGATTTTTATTCCCAATTTTTCTGCTATGCTATTTGGAGCAACGGAGTCAATAACTGCGGGTAAGGCCGGTGTAATAAATCCACCCTTTTCCATTTTCAGCATCTTCCTTACTGTGCCTGGGAGGATGTTTAAAGTTGTATCCTTGCCATCGCGGGTTATTTCTATGGTGCCTCTTTGGTTGTGGCTGTAAACCATAGCCATAGGTATATGCTCAAAACGATCAACAGGTTTATTGTCAACAGACCTGATCATATCACCATCCTGCAAACCTATGCTCCTGCCCAGGCTATCAACAGCAATGCCGAATCTTGCATTCTGCGGAAGCAGGTACTCTTCTCCGTAAATACTGAATACTGCTATGTAAATAAGTATAGCCACAATCACATTTACAATAATGCCCCCCAGCATGATGAACAATCGCTGCCAGGGCTTTTTGGAACGGTATTCCCAGGGCTGCGGGGGCAGGGCCATCTGTTCCTTATCCATGCTCTCGTCAATCATACCGGCAATCTTCACATAGCCGCCCAGCGGGAACCAGCCTATGCCATATTCGGTATCGCCTACTTTCTTTTTGAAAAAAGTAAAATTGAGCAGGTTGCTGAACGGGAAAAGAAAATCAAAGAACAGGTAGAATTTCTCCACACGTGTTTTAAAAAGCCGCGCGAAAAAAAAGTGTCCTCCCTCATGCAATGCGATCAGCAACGACAGGGCGGCAAATAATTGAAGCACTTTTACTGCTGTGCCGGACATTAATAGAACTGTATGTAAAGTCATTATAGTAGTTAGTAATTAGTCGTTAGTAGATAGTCGTGGTCTGTTAGTCTAAAGTCTGTGAGTTAATATAATTCAGTTCAATAGTAAGATATAGTAGCTATTGAACTGAAGCTAAATTTATGGTTCCCCTTTAGGGGTCAGGGGGTCAGGGGTTTTCAGGGTTAATAAATGGATAACTGGCTTTTTTTAATAAATTCTGTAGCATAAGTACGGGCTTCGCTGTCCGATTCCTGGTAATCTTCAAGGGTGGGGTGTTCAATAAAGGACACCTGCTCCAATGTCTTTTCTATCATATCGCTCATTTCCAGGAACCCTACTTTGTTTTGCAAAAAAGCATGTACCACCATTTCATTTGCGGCATTCATCACACAGGCGGCGTTACCACCCTTGTACAGCACATCTTTCGCAATGGCAAGATTACGGAAAGTTTTATAATCAGCAGGCTCAAACGTGAGCTTGGGAAAATCTTTGAAGTCGAGCCGCTTGTAATCGTTATGCACCCGGTACGGAAACGCTATGGCGTATTGTATGGGCAGCTTCATATCCGGCAATCCCATTTGCGCCTTTATGGAACCATCGGTAAACTGCACCATGGAGTGAATAACGGATTGCGAATGTATGACCACCTCGATCTGGTCATTTTGCAGCCCGAAGAGCCACTTGGCTTCTATTATCTCCAGTCCCTTATTCATAAGCGTGGCGCTGTCTATGGATATTTTAGCGCCCATAGACCAGTTGGGGTGTTGCAGGGCGTGTGAGGCTTTTACGTTTACGAGGTAGTTGGGTTTGCGTCCCAGGAACGGCCCGCCGGAAGCGGTGAGTATCATTTTTTCCACCGTGTTTATATCTTCACCCACAAGGCACTGGAATATAGCGGAATGCTCACTGTCCACCGGTATTATGATCACTCCTTTTTCTCTTGCCCGCTGCATCACCAGCTCGCCTGCCACTACCAGTGTTTCTTTATTGGCGAGGGCTATGCGCTTACCTGCGTCTATGGCTGCAAGTATTGATTTCAGTCCCGCAAAGCCAAGTATAGCGCCCAGCACGGTATCAACACTTTCCCACTGCACTACGTCGCAAAGAGCCTGCTGGCCGGTAAATACTTTTATGGGCAGCATCAGCAGGGCTTCTTTTACTTCTTTGTATTTCGATTCATCCGTTACCACTACGGCGTTCGGCTTAAATTTTTTTGCCTGCTCTACCAATAGAGTAGCGTTGCGGTGCGCACTCAACACTTCCACCTGGAACAAACCAGGATGTGCCGCTACAACCTCCAATGCCTGCGTACCCACAGATCCTGTAGAACCCAATATTGCTAAACGCTTCATTCCCTTAGTTTAATATTTTCACAAATAGCTTATAGCTAAATATCCTAAACCCCAAAGGTATTTAAAATTACAGGGCTAAAAGTTAAAATACCTTAAAGTCTTGGGCAAACGCATTAAAATTTCTAAACCCGAAGGGTTGACATTATTATAGCAAATGGATAGAAAAATGCTAATAAACCCCGAAGGGGTGATATTATTTGTTCATGTATAGTGAATTAATTCCACCCCTTCGGGGTTCTTCTATAATTTGGTATTTTATTCTATAATTATATCAACCCTTCGGGTTTGTAATAATGACTAAATTGATTTAAAAATGTCATTTTCAATGCGTTTGTCCTGCCTTGAAGTTTCGATGTAATACATTATGCCCGCATTTATTTTCTCTATGGCATTATATAGGAATGTGTAATTCCAGCGCGGCAATTTGTAGTATTTTCGCAGTTGAATATTGTAACAACAATAGGGCGGTTTATGGAACAGATAGTAAACAAAGTGGCGGAAAGCGGGATAATAACACTGGACCTTGCCCTATTCATAGGTTTGGATGATGTGGCGGTTTTTGACCTGAAGCCTTTTTTGTTCCGGGAGATGATATTGCGGGAGAAAGACTACCGGGCGGCATTGCAAACTTACGACTGGCAGCAATATGAAGGCAAGCAAGTGGCTATGCTGTGCAGCGCAGATGCTATAGTGCCAGTATGGGCGTATATGCTTGCGGCAACTTACCTGCAACCTGTGGCGGCTTCCGTTTATTATGGTACGCCGGAAGAGCTATCGAAAGTATTAATGAACCGGCGCATAAATGAAATTGACATTAATGAGTATATAGATAAACGGGTAGTTATAAAAGGCTGCGGCGATACGCCCATACCAGAAGCTGCATACGTGGCCATAGCCCAGCACCTGCGCCCGGTAGTGAAATCGCTGATGTATGGTGAACCTTGCTCTACTGTGCCAATTTATAAAAAGAGGTAATTGGTTAATTGGTTAACCTTATTCCGTAGTGAAGGTATATCCCTTAATATATTCCATTTTAGTGGTGTTATTGTTACTGCTTACCTGGAAATAATCGTAGAAAGTAGTATCGCCGGCAACCTTGAAACCAATGATGTACGTATAGGGTGCATCTCCTTTCCTGATGATGGGTTTAAGGTTTTCTCCTCCTTTAGGCATGGTAAGCTGTCCCTCGGCGAAATTATTGCCAAAATCAGCATCCACATCATATACCCCGGATGCTACATTGCTGTCGGCAATTATTTTTACGGAAAAGGTAAAATGGTTCAGTGTATCTTCAGTCACAGGCATTTCAACTGATGCAATTATGGTTCCGGGTTTGGGAAATTGCTTTGCGTTGGCCTGTTGGGTTTTATTGTTGGCGCTATTGCAGGCAAAAAATAAACAGGCAGGAATAACGAGCAATAATGGTATTGTTTTTTTCATTCCGGGCGCAAAAATAAGGGAACTGAAGGTTAGAAAAACGCGGGTTGGGCGCATAATTTTATTTTGTCATCGTTCCTGACTATTTTTATGCGTATAATACTCCTTCTGTAATGAGATACAACATTAACCTCAAACGGGCAATACCGGTTATGGCAATAAGCGCTCAATTATTCACTGCTGGCTGTAATAATGCCACCACTCCTGCAACTACAAACACCCCTGCGAATGATGGCTACGACAGCACATTTAAAGTGGAGGCGCAATCTTTTGCCGACCTGCAATTGTTAAGGTACCAGGTACCTGGTTTTAACGGCCTGAGCCTGCAACAGAAAAAATTATCGTACTACCTGTATGAGGCTGCGCTGTGTGGCAGGGATATTATCTATGACCAGAAAAGCAAGTATGGTATCCTGCTGCGTAAAACAATAGAAACTGTTTATGGCAGCTATAAAGGCGATAAAAACGGGGACGACTGGAAAAAGTTTGAGGTGTATTGCGGCAGGTTCTGGTTCAGCAATGGCAACCATCACCACTACAGCAATATTAAATTTATACCCGATTGCTCGTTTGAATATTTCTCATCCATAGTGAAGGGCAGCGATACTGCAAGCCTGCCAAAGAATAGTGGTGAGAGCGTGGACGCTTTTCTGGCCCGGATAAAACCTGTTGTGTATGATATGAATTTTGAACCGAAGGTGGTGGACCAGCGCCCGGATATTGATAATATAGCCAACTCGTCGAACAATTTTTATGAAGGGGTGACACAGAAGGAAGTGGAAGCATTCTATTCAAAATTCGATAACAAGGGCGATCAGCCATCGTGGGGGCTTAACAGCAAGCTGGAAAAAGAAAACGGGAAGATAACCGAAAAAGTGTGGAAGAGCGGCGGCATGTATGGCGCGGCAATAGATCATATCATCGGCTGGCTGGAAAAGGCTTCCGCTGTATCTGAAGATAGTGTTCAGAAGAAATCACTGGACCTGCTGGTGCAGTATTATAAAACCGGCGACCTGAAAACATGGGACGATTATAACATAGCGTGGGTAAACGCCTCATCGCGCATTGACGCGGTGAATGGGTTTATAGAAGTTTACTTGGATGCGATTGGTAAGAAGGGTAGCTATGAAAGTACGGTATCGCTCAAAGACCTGGAAGAGACCAGGCGGATAGAAGCGATTGCAAAAGAAGCGCAATGGTTTGAAGATAACTCGCCGATAATGCAGGAGCATAAAAAGAAAACAGTGAAAGGGATAACCGGCAAAGCGATAACCGTAATAGTGGAAAGCGGCGATGCTGCGCCCAGTACGCCTATTGGTATAAACCTGCCGAACGCCGAATGGATACGTAAAGAGTACGGCTCAAAATCGGTATCGTTGAGCAACATCATTCACGCGTACAATACCAGCAGCGCCAAGAGCGGTATGGCGGATGAATTTGCGGTGAATGATACCGTGCTGCAACGTATGAAGAAATATGGGCCGCTTGCCAGCGACCTGCATACCGATATGCACGAGTGTATAGGCCACGCATCGGGACAGATAAACCCCGGAGTGGAGACCACAGACAAGACGCTGAAAAACTACGCAAGCTGCCTGGAAGAAGCCCGCGCTGACCTGGTGGGGCTGTACTTTATTATGGATAAGAAGCTCATAGATATTGGCGTAATGCCGGATATGGACGTGGCCAGAACGGAATATGACAACTATATGATGAATGGCCTGATGACACAGCTTACCCGCATAAAACCCGGAGACCAACTGGAAGAAGCGCATATGCGCAACCGCTCGCTGATAGCGCACTGGGCTTATGAGCATGGAAAGACGGATAATGTGGTAGCATTTGTAAAAAAGAATAACAAGACTTATGTGGAGGTAAATGATTACAATAAACTCCGCGATCTATTCGGGCAATTGCTGAAAGAAATACAAAGGATAAAATCGGAAGGCGACTTTAACGCAGGTAAAGACCTGGTGGAAAACTATGGAGTAAAAGTGGACACAGAACTGCATAAAGAAGTGCTGGAGCGCTTTGCAAAACTGAATATAAAACCCTACAAGGGCTTCATACAACCAAAGCTGACGCCGGTAATGAATGGCAGCGACATTACAGATGTGAAGGTTGAATACCCCGACAACTTCTTTCAGCAGATGATGGAGTATGGCAAGGACTATGGGTATTTGCCGGTGAAAAATTAACTGCCTGAATAAAAATAAAGATAACAGGCATTGTATGTCATTAGCTTAGGGATAATCCCGAAGGGATTTAACGTTTATAGAAAATCTACTATCAATTATTACGATGCCGAAGGTATCGAACTACTCCGTGTTGTGCCCATGTTATACATGTTCGATACCTTCGGCATCGGTACATGGGGTAATTATTTTTCTATAAACATGTGATACCTTCGGCATCAACCTTGATTATTTTACTAAGTAAATGACATTGGCTGGCATTGGTTTAATTTTCCCGCGTTATGGAAAAGTTTTATAAATAAGAGACTGGCTGGTTCTATCTTTTCCGTCGCAGTTTAAATGAATGTCTTCGATGAATATCCGCACATTCGTAGCTGTAAACTCTTTTAAAAAGTTTACATCGTTTTCCCTTAACGCCGCCCCTGTTGTTTTATATGGCCCCCTGAATTCACCGCCTTTAGGTAGAAAACTTATTGTAAAACCCGTTACTTCACAACCGGGAACTGTTGTTATCAACTTCGGGTTATCAATGATCTTTTTCAAAGGAATATTTACAGAGTCAACATTTGAAAGCCAGGCTATTGAAGGCTTATTTGAAGATGCGCTTTGTGCATAATTCTTTTTGGGAGAAAGAATAATACATAGCATAGCCAATAAAAAAAACTTCGGCATTTTACTTCTTAATTCAGATTTTAGTGTACGCATGATTATGTTTTTGTTGGTGAACAATATTTTGATGCCTGCTTATCATTTAGTTTTATTATCCCCTGCTGTGAAGTAATCATTCCAAACATGGCTGGCTATGGTATTATTGGGGTGGTAAAGCTCGTATCGGGAGATGATATTTTTTACGTCGTTAAAACGTAAATAGAACATTGCCATCACTCCCCGGAATTCACCGGCGCTGCCATAGACGTCTCTTATCGGGGCGATCCCTGTTATCTGTATTTGTGTTTTCCCGGTATTGGGGTCAAAGGTCCAGTCTTCAATTATGCGGTATTTATTTATTGCCTCGTAGTTAAAGTCATGTGAGACTATTTTTATCATCTCCTGGCTGGTAACGGGATCAGTAATTGAAACAGTATCTGGTTTTGAAGAGAGTAATGCCTCCAGCATATCTTTTGTCAGTTTCTCCGAAAAAAAATTGCCTGTATTTGCATACGCGGTGATTTTTCCGGCTCTTATAGCATTCACCAGAATTTCTGTTAGCGTGGTATCCGGACTCATATCCCGCAGATGGTGTACTACCGTATCTTCCTGCACACTCATGTCTATAACCCGCGCTACCTGTTTCTTCCATACAGTATTGCCGGGTTTTAACGAATAGCTGTTCTTAGCGAAGAAGAAAAGGCAAAATAATGTGAGTGGCAATACAAGCAATAATTTCAAATTGGCTTTGCCGGTGCGTGGCGACCTGTTTCTGTTGAGCATAACGATCCTGTTTTTTATGGGTGAACGATTAAATGATTGAGAAAGTACAGGGGCAGCCTGTAGCACAGCCTGCTCTATAAGGAACCTGCCGTACTCATCGGGTGGCAGCGAGGAAGCCTGGTCTGCCTGGTATTCATGGATAAGCAACAAGCGGTTATGATACATATACACCAGCGGATGAAACCAGAAAACGATGCGGGTGAGTTGCAGGATAAGCATATCCACAACGTGCAATAATATACTGTGCTGCTTTTCGTGGGTCAGTATCATGTTCCATTCTTCAACGGTATATTGGTCTTTTGACGTTACAAAAAGCGTATCCAGGAAAGAGAAAGGCGGATGAGCCTTGTTTGTTTCAATAATAGACCAGCCTTTATCTACATAGCCTGCGCCCGACCTGTACAAAGAGAATAGTTTAATAGTGTCTGCCACCAAAAAAGACAAAGAAACAAAGGCTCCGGCTCCATATGCTATCAGTATCCATTGTGTCCATTCGGTGTGGTCAGATACTACCTTGTCAATCGAAGCGCCATACCTGGTAATGTCTGCCTGCGATAACAACAAAGGCAATAACAAGCCAAGCAGGAATGTGAACAGCAGGTAGAACCTGTTGTAGCCATGATAGCTTTCTTTTTTCAGGAACACATCGTAGGCTATTATGCTGGTAAGCCAGATGGCGGTTGCGTTTAAGAGATATTGTACCATATCATTTCTTTTTTAGGAACGATGACGAAATAAATTCTATTATATGGTGCAGTTATTTTTCTTTTTTTCAAGGCGTCAAAGCTGCGAATAGAAATCCTATTTAAAGTTTTGACAACGCCGAAAAAATGGAAAAGAACAAGCCAGATGATAGGATTTATTTTGTTATCGTTCCTTATTGTTATCAAGAAGTTTCATAAGGTCGTTGAGTTCTTTCAGGTTCATATCCTCGCTCTGCACTAAGTAGCTGACAAGTTTTTTTGGTGAGCCGCCAAAATATTTTTCCACCAGGCTGGTAACGCCATGTTGGGTATATTCTTCTTTGGTGATGATGGGGAAATATTCATGGGTCTTGCCATAAGCCTTATGGTCCACAAAGCCTTTCTTTTCCAGTATCCGCACTACCGATGAGATGGTGCTGTGGGGCATGTCCGGGTCGCCAAGCTGGTCTATAATATCGCGCACAAGGCATCGGCCCAGTTGCCAGATAATGTGCATCACTTCTTCTTCTGCCTTGGTGAGTGTTTGTAATGGTTTATTCCGTTTCATAACGTAAAGATACGTTACAAAACGGAAAAACCAAATTTTATTGCAGAAAATCTAAAAAATATTTCAGACATTGCTGTAAAAAAATCCTGCCTGATTCCTGTATAGTTATAGATTTGCAGACTTACAACTTATAACTTACGACTAAAAAAAAATGTCCCAACTCATTATATACACAGATGGCGCTGCGCGGGGAAACCCGGGGCCGGGAGGGTATGGGGCGGTATTACACTGGGGCAGTTCCATAAAAGAAATCTCGCAGGGGTATAAGCACACCACCAACAACCGCATGGAGCTAATGGCAGTTATCGCGGCGCTGAAATTGCTGAAACGGGATGGCCTGGATATTACCATTTATACCGACTCTGCTTACATCGTAAACTCGGTAGAGAAAGGCTGGGTTTTCGGCTGGGCGAAAAAAAACTATGCCGGAAAAAAGAATGCCGACCTATGGGCCGCGTTTCTTGAACAGTATAAGAAGAACCGTATAAAATTTGTGTGGGTAAAAGGCCATGCCGATAACAAATGGAATAACCGCTGCGACATATTAGCCACTACAGCAGCTGATGGATGTAACCTTTTAGAAGATGTAGGGTATGAGGGGTAATCAGCGATGGGCTGCACCCATTGCTGACATATATAAGCCACCTTCGGGGCTACCTTAACATCCCCCTATCCCCCTTCGCTAACGCACAAAACCCACGCGGCAAGGGGGAATTGCGCCATCAAGGAAATGGCAACTTCATCCCATCTTTCAACAAAAACATCGCATTATATACTGCAAGAGATAAGGAGTTCTGAAACTAAACCGTTTAAAATACATTCTTACTTTTTCTCCGTACTATCCGTTGCTTCTTTTTTACCGGCATTATCTATGATTGCCTGATCCTCTTTTTCTTTCTTTTTCCGTTCTTTTTCTTCCTGTTGCTCTTTCTTTTTCTGCTCTTTTCTTTCTTTCTTCTCCAGCTTCTTCCGCTCCTTAGCCGTAAGGGAATCTTTAGGCGCAGCAGATGCCACAGTGTCTGGCACAGGTATATTGTCTATGCCCGGTTTTTTCTCTATAGTGTCCTTAGCAGGTGCAGCGCTCTTATCCATCATAAACTTGCGTAGCCATGCGCTATCAGCATTTTCTTCTGGTGGCTTTTTATTTACCGTGTCTTTGTTTTCCTGCGCATTCTTATCCCACAGGAAGTTTGGCTTGGTTGCTGTATCGGTATTATCCTGGCCGGGTGTTATCAGTAGTGTGTCTGTATGTTCGGTTGATGTATCGGGCAGGCTGGTGGTATCGCTGAAATTACTTAAACTATCCTGCAGCCTTTTGTTCAGCAGGCTGTCCACTAATCTTTGGTTTTCCTTTGCCAGCAGGGTGTCTATTACCCTGCGCCAGTCATCGCCCATTTTATTCAGCAGGCTGTCTTCTATGCCCCAGGGATTATCGCCGGTATGTACGCTGTCGTGTTTTATTATTTTCGTTCTTTTCCTGTTCAGCACACTCTGGAACTCAGGTACTTCAACGATCTTGGAACTGTCAATGCCCTGGCTCTGGTCCTGGTCTTTTTTCCTTTTCAGTTTATCCATTATATAATCGCCATCGGTTTTATTCTCGCTTTTTTTGAGCATGAATAAAGGCAGAATGGTGATGATGTTATGCTCGCGGAAAAACAACGGGTTGCGCTTACTCACCGGGAAAGTGACCCCTATGCTGCCGGTGACTTCATAAGTGCTGAAATTTTGTTTTGCGGTGCCGTCATATACTTTCAGGTTGCTCAGGGAAGCGAAGTCATATTTACCGGCAAATTCGAGATAGCAATAACGGAAGAAAGTTACCCTTATCGCAGTTTCCAGCCCCACATTCCAGCCACCCCATTGCAACTGCGGGTCATCAACAGGGTTCACCGGCAGGCTGTTCTGGAAATGGGGCATTACCGGCCCGGCACCCAGCTTGCCAAGTGCATCAATGCCTATTTTTTTTGAATTGGGGCGGTAAATCGGCACCCTTTTTACAAAGTTCAGCAGCATTAAATTTGCGCCGTCATAAAAATAATGGAAACCATACTGCGAGGAGAAAATAATAGTACGGTTGGCGTTGATAAAATTATTGATGGTGCCGCTCAACCTGATTTGCTGGCCATTAACGATCTGGTAATTTACCGGGTCAAAATTCAGTTCGGCGCCCCACGTCTGGTCTGGATTAAAATAGTACCCTAAACGATAGTTGAGATGTATAAGAGAAATGGGTGTGTTGGTTTCATTATTGGCCTTCACCTTCTCCATTACATAACTGTTTCCTAAGTCATTCTGGTTGATATATACATTAGAACGGCTATACCATGCCTTGTTATCGCCCGCGCTGAAATAGAAGGAACCCTGCTGCGCCCTGGAGATACCTGCATATGAAACAAATATTAAAAAAAACACTACCAATAAAAACAAAAACGCATTCTTTGCCAACATACCACCACTTGATTCCAAACAAAATTATGAATTTATTTACTAACATTTGCACAGCCGTTAAATGAACGTTTTGTTATACCCGGCAAGGTATGATTAACATTAGTTACATGAGTTAATGTAAAAAAAATCAGAGTTGCGTAATATACTCCCCCTCTACCGTTAGGAAATACGGATTGCGCCGTCAGGTGCTAACTCTTTGTAGCAAAATAAGCCAGGAATTACGTTGTGCGCCGTAGGTGCTAACCACTATCGCGTGTTTGGTTAGCACCTACGGCGCATAGCCCATATTTTTTCCAGTTGCTACAAAGAGTTAGCCCCGCTGGGGCAGACCACATTATCCAAAAATAATAGTGTCCTGACAGTAGCCCGTTTTTTTGGGGGGTGGTGGGAGCTTGCGAAAGGCCGGGTGGTGTACTCACGCTAAGCTACGGTTTACTCATATCGTAGAGCAACAATAGGATCCAGTTTAGAAGCCTTTATAGCCGGGTATATGCCGGAGATCACCCCAACTATTGCACACAGGCTCACCCCAACCGTTATCCATAGCCACGGTACTACAAAGCCTACCTTGAAGAATACACCTACTATATTGCCCAGCAGCATACCCATTATCACGCCCGCTAAGCCGCCCAGCAAGCTGATCATAATGGACTCTGTAAGAAATTGCCGTTTTATGGTGGAGGAGCGTGCGCCCAATGCCTTGCTCACGCCTATTTCCCGCGTTCGTTCCGCAACCGAAACCAGCATAATATTCATCAGCCCGATCACAGAGCCAAGCAGGGTTATGATACCGATTATCACCGCCGCCCACCTGATGTACTTTATGCTGTCCAGCACTATATTCACCAGGTCATTATTCTGGGTGATGGAGAAATTATCCTGCGTTCCCAACGGCAGCTTGCGTATGACCCGGAAAAGCCCCTCTGCCTCTTCGGACGCCAGGTCTTTCAGCTTCACATCCGGCACTATCACGCTGATGAGGTAACTATTATCGCCGCCATAGAGCGCACGGGCGGTGTTGAGCGGTATCAGTACCGAATTGTCGGCGTCCATTATCATGCTCCCGCCTTTCGATTCCATCACGCCCGTTACCCTGCATTTTATATCGCCTATGGATACTACTTCGTTTACGGCAGCGTCCGGTTTATTTTTAAACAGTTTTTTTGCGGTTCCATTTCCCAGCAGGCACACATAGTCTCCCGATTGTATCTCGTTTGCAGAGAAGTTTCGCCCTGCCTCTAATTTGGTGTCTGTTACGGTAAGGTAGGTTTCATCAATACCCGTAACGCGCACATTCGGGTTGGTTTTTTCAGAGCCAAAATGCACGGTGGCTATGCTGGAACCAGTTACCGATATGCCCACCGTAGCCGGGAACCGGAACCGCTCCCGGAACGCCTTAGCCTCATCGTAGGTGATATTCTTGCCGTCAACCACGCTTATGTTTACCCCGCCCCTGTGCCTTTTCTTCTTGATGATGTCGCTGGTGAGCTGGAATGAATTAACGCCCATGCTGCTGAAGTTGGAATAAACGCTCTCCTTCATCACCTCTATGGCCGTGAGTATGCCCACCAGCGCCATAATGCCCAGCCCTATAATGGCAATAGTAAGCGCAGACCGCAGCCGGTTGGTTCGTATAGCCCGGAAAGCAAGGGTGAGATTAAAAAACAATTGCATCATGCCAGCCAAAGGTAATGAACGATGGCTAAAGAATTTGTATGTAGCCACGCCAATTATAGAACTATCATTTTAAGACTCACCGAACGCTACATAAGTGTGCTGATATAAAAGGGTAGTTTTTTATGTACAGTTTTTCGTATCTTTATGCTCGAATGACAGTGGTTAAACTACCAGTATATGATCCGGACAATAGTAATACCTCAAAGAACAACCGTAAATGTTTCCTTTTCTGTGCCTGAAAGCTATGTTGGCAAAGAATTGGAAGTGATCGCTTTTACTGAAAAAGAAGGTTTTGGAGAAGAAGAATTTTCCGGGAAAAAAGTTTCATTTTCCGCTATGTCCATAGATACCAGGGGCTTTAAATTTAACAGGGATGAAGCCAACGAAAGATAAAGTATTTTTCGACAGCAATGTTTTAATTTACAGCTACTCGAATAGCGAACCGGAAAAGCAAGCTATAGCTCGGAAACTTATCACTGAAAATAACTCAACGATCAGTACCCAGGTTTTGCAGGAGCTTGTCAATACTGTTACAAAAAAGTTTAAATTCAGCTATCCTGGCGCTGCTGTTTTGGTTAAAGAATGTTGCCAAAACAACAATTTGCATATTAATACTGAAGATACCGTATTACTGGCATGTGATATTGCACAGCAGTATCATTTTTCTTTTTTTGACAGTATTATTGTTTCTGCGGCTCTTGAAACCGGATGTAATATACTTTACTCCGAAGATATGAATCACGGCCAAAAAATAGAAAACTGTTTAATCATAATTAACCCTTTCCTGTATAAAAACTATTCCTTTACTATTTTCCGCACCACCCGCACACCTGTTTTAGCATCCGTGATTTGCCCCATATACACACCACCGGGCAGGTCATTGATATTGACTTGCTCTTTGTCAGAATTAAGGACTGTTGCGAAAACCTCTTTGCCAAGCACGTCATAGATAGTAAGCTGCAATCCCTTTGCATGTTCTATTGAAAAATTGCCTGTAGTAGGGTTTGGGTAAATTTTCACATTTTCACATTGGCTCATTTTCACATTCCCCACTTTAGTGGGGGCTACCCACACCGTCACCGTATCAGTCGTCCCGCCATCGCATAAGTCCATACTCAGCACATACGTAGTGGTAGTATCCGGGTGTACCTTTAGGCTGCCCGTATGCCCTATGGGTACAAGGCTGCCATACACGAACCATGTTAGCGGCAGCCCTTCTTCACTGCTGCCTATCGTTGCGCTATCACTCCCCGGAGACACATACGCATCTGGCCCGGCATTTGGTTTGGTGCCGGTTTCTACTACGCTTACATCGTCTATAAGATACCAGGAAAAAGCATCCGAAATTATTTTTGGGATAGTATCGGTATGCTTAATATCATAAAAATTTCCGATAGTAATAAATCTTTCCGTACCAGTAGCAATGATCAAGCCTTGTATCATTGTCCAGTTAGTATCAGCAATAATAGCATTTTCAACTATTTGCGGGGTATAGGCTGTCTGCGGTGCGGCACAGCCTATGCTGTCTTGCCCAACATCTATGATGCCATCGTCTAAATATGCTCCAATATGATTGATAGCATATGCTGAAGTTTGTTCAAAGGCTACGTAAAAGGTGACACAATAGTATTTACCTGCTATTAATGGCTTATAGAACCTTCCCTGCGTATAATCCCGTTGATAAACCTCCGGGGAATATGACTCATCAAAATACATTTGCATTGAGACCATTCCATTACCTGTGCGGGGATAGTGATAAAAACCCCCATTTAATGGTATTCCAGTCATCGCATTTGCTCCCGCACAAACATTGCAATATTCGGGAGAACAAACAGGGTCAGTGTCAACCGTGTCAATCTGGCTCCAGTAATTTGCAAGCCTGATTTGATCCCACTGCCAGGGGCATTGTGAATATTGCTCAAAACTCGGGTTCAAAACATAATTTATCTGTGCCTGTATTTTCAAACAAGCACAGTTGAATAAAAACAGGAAGGATATTATTTGCTTCCGCATTCTATAAAGTTAAGGTAAGTTCTCTAAACTATAACAGTAGTTTCGCCGTCAGTACCGCCCCTTCCGGCGGTCAGACGGCTGAAACGTTGCAGATTATGCTATTTGCCCCTCAACGAAACACCCGTCTGACCGCAAAAAAGCGGTACTGACGGGGTTTCTATCCGATTTTTATAAAGTTAGTAATATCCCTTACCTTTGATGAAAATAATTTTCTTTATGAGGCTCACCATGCTTTTCATCTTCGTACTTATGTCTTTTATTGCGCCTGCAAAAAAGAGTAGTGTACCCGCCAGTATTTATGATTTTAAAGTTAAAGCCCTTGATGGCAGCACTATTGATTTCTCGAAGTATAAGGGAAAGAAAATACTCATTGTAAATACCGCGTCGAAATGTGGTAATACCCCCCAGTATGCCGACCTGGAAGCGATGTATAAAAAATACAAAGGCAAATTAGTGATCGTTGGCTTCCCTGCAAATGACTTTGGCGCACAGGAACCCGGAACCGATAAAGAGATCACCGAGTTTTGCACTAAGAACTATGGCGTTACCTTCCCTATGGCGTCGAAGATCACGGTGAAGGGAGATAATATGGCGCCGATATACCAATGGCTTACCAATAAAAAATACAATGGCTTAATGGATAGCGAAGTGAAATGGAATTTCCAGAAATACCTGCTGGATGAACAAGGCCACCTGGTAGCCATGTATGAACCCAAAAATAAAGTAACCAATCCCGAAATAATAGCGGCTATTGAAAAGTGAGGCTCAACAGATCTTTGTGGGATGCTCGAAAAAATCTGACTGGTCTTCTTCGGTATTATCCACGCACTTAAAGTCTTTTTCTATCAGCAGGAATAATTGCTTGCCGTCTGCTAAGGGCATGTTGTTTTCATAGCCAACTTTGTCGGTGGTGGTCCATTCCTGCGTTATGGCTGCGGGTACCAATACCGTCATTTTATTATCCGCATAGGTTGCGGAAAGTTCTTTGCCGCCCGGCGTATTTTGCAAGGCGTAAGTAAAAACACTATTGCCAAATTCTGTCCGCTCCTCTAAGTAGCCGCCTGTTCCAAAACTATCCACTTCAGAACGGGAAAGCCTGATGCGTATGGAATTACCCTTTATCCTGATCTTCATTTTGCAAAGTTAAGGAAGGTTTGTTATCGTTGTTTCTATTCTTTCCGCACCTGAATAAATATTGAACCGTTCACCCCTCAAAAACCCGATAAGGGTCATGCCCCATTCTTCGGCCATCTCTGCCGCCAGGCTCGATGGGGCGCCTACGGCAGCCACCACTTTTATACCGGCCATCACCGCTTTTTGTACCAGTTCAAAGCTCGCCCTGCCACTAAGCAGCAAAATGTGTTTGTCCAATGGCAGCATACCTGCATTGAGGGCTGCGCCTATTAATTTATCAAGCGCATTGTGCCTGCCCACATCTTCGCGCGATAGCAGCAATGCACCCGTGGCGTCAAACAGTGCGCAGGCGTGCAGGCCGCCGGTATTTTCAAATACTTCCTGGTGCTTGCGCAGCAACCCGGGCAGTTTATAGATGGTGGCTGCCGGAAACCGGAGCAGGTCGTAAGTGTCGGGTATGTTGCAGGCTGTGCGCACGGCTTCTATTGATGCCTTGCCACATACCCCGCAACTGGAAGTTGTGTAGAAATTGCGTTCCAGCTTGTCCATAGCGGGAACGACATTATCGTTCAGCCTTACGCAAACAATGTTCTCATTATCTGCCTTGCAGTAGCCCACAGAAACAACATCAGCAGCAGAAATAATGATACCCTCGGTATATAAAAAACCTGTGGCGAGTTCAAAGTCATTGCCTGGCGTGCGCATGGTTACGGAAATATTTTTCAGCGTCCGTTTCCCACCTGCGCCGTAATCAAGCCTTATTTCCAAAGGCTCCTCTGCGGCCAGCAGGTCGTCTGCGTCCGTGCTTTTTCCGGCGTTTACTTTTTTGATTGTTGTTTTAGAAACTGAAGACATACCCCTGACCTTAAACCCCTGACCCCTAAAGGGGAACCACAATTTAGCTATAAATCTTTATTTCAACTCCATTTATCAATTTGGCAAAGTTTACATGATTTAGTTTAGATAACATGAGGAAGCCCTTTTAGGGGTTTGGGGTTTCAGATAACATGGGGAAGCCCCTTTAGGGGTTTGGGGTTTCAGATAACATGAGGAAGCCCCTTTAGGGGTTTGGGGTTTCAGATAACATGAGGAAGCCCCTTTAGGGGTTTGGGGTTTTAGATAACATGGGGAAGCCCCTTTAGGGGTTTGG
>Ga0206818_1079_pt1 | contig 24036 bp, 21 predicted proteins | sample Alteio_BWOrgCont_86_FD_152881 | JGI IMG/M metagenome (GOLD analysis project Ga0206818, IMG submission 152881) | Enriched cells from forest soil in Barre Woods Harvard Forest LTER site, Petersham, Massachusetts, United States -... | ecosystem: Environmental > Terrestrial > Soil > Temperate forest >...
CGGATTTAGAATATTCAACGAGTGAAATAATATCACCCACTTCGGGGGTTTTACTTATTTTGTATTGATTTGCTATAATAATACCATCCCTTGCGCCACCGGTAAAGCTAAAGGCGGCACGCGGTCGGGATTTCATAGACACTAAGATAAATCACTTTTTAATCATCACTGCGAATTGAGCTGCACTAAATTGGGAGCAGTAATATAATTGCTGGTGTAGCGGAAGCGGATATTGGAATTGAGCACTATTTTAAAACCCTTCATATTATCCGGGGCCACGGGAAAGAAGTATGCCCTGATCTCTATGGTCTCGAAAACGAGGTTCTCGTTCCTGCCCCTTACACCGCCGCCCACGCTGCTATACAATGCCGATTGTGAATAAGGGGCGTTCTCCGGGGTTATCAATGAAAGATCGGCATAAGGGAAGGGTGCGAACTGGAAACCGAGGAGCTTGAACTTCACGTAAAATTCTGTTTCCAACTGTATGCTGAACCTGCGTGTGCCGTAGGCGGAATCGGTGAGGAAGCCGCGGATGCCGTAGTAGTTGTCAATATACAGCGGTGCGTAGGTGACCCTGTTGTATAGCTGTGTGTAACTGATATTTATGTACTGGCGTATCTTGGTGCTGTTCCAGAAGATGATACGGCTGTATGCAGTTGCGCCAACGAGAAAGCTGCCATCCTGCACTTTGTCGTTATACAGAAACCCGCCGCTGCGCAGGAAGAGTTGTATAAAATCTCCTTTGCTTGTTGCTATATACTCTGATGCGTTAAGGCCGGCATACGGGCGCCGCAGGCTGTCCTGCTTATGCCACCCGGCTGTGAGAGCAATGTTGTATCCATACGGAAGATCCTCCGTGGTGCCGAAGCCGTATATGTATTGCGTTTTATAGTAGTCTTGCCGGAAGAAGGTAAACTGTGCCAGTATAGCCTGTGAACTGTTGTAGATCGGGTCAATGCGGTTGCCTACCTGCACGGGAAGTTGCAGGAAATCGCGGTTGTAGTAGCGTAGAGAAAAGAACCTCCTGTCGCGGATGGTGTTGTTTGTAGCTGTTAGTTTATTGATACCGATATTGTACCCTGCCCAGGCGTCGAAGAGGTTGTATTTATAACGGTAAAGAATGCTATCGGGGGAGTTATAAGGATTGTAAGCCTGGCTGTGGCTCAGTGTAAATGCGCCTGCATACCTGGAATAGGGCGATACTAATTGCCTGCTCAGTGAAAAATATTCTGTTGTTTCTTCTTCATGGGTGTATCCGCTGATATTCATAGCGCTGTAGCCTACGGAGGCGTCGGTGAAGGAATGTAAAACATTGTCTTTGCGGTAGGAGCCGCCATAGGCGAAGTTTGGGTTGCGGGTATAGTCGTAGAGGCCTGTTACATCAACCCGCTGCCCCATGCCGGCAAGATTGTTGTCGTAGAGATCGGTAACAATATGGTTGAACCCGTTCGACGCACCGCCGCCGCCAATGCTGAACAGGTCTTTGGTGAAAACGGTAATATCCACAGAGTCGGGGTTGTCGGGTAGGGAATCAATTATTATGCGCGCGTCATGTATATAATCTCTGGAGCGGACGTACCTTTCATTATCCGCTATCTTATAGGCATTGAGCGGCGTATTCTCTTCTATAAAAAGGTTATCGCGGATCACGAATTTGCGGGTGCTTCTGTGCAGCTTGTTCCCGATCTTTGCCCCAAGGCTGTTGTCCGTTTTACTGGTGTCTCTGAAAGACCGGTCGAAGTTTATGGTCTCTACAAATATGTGCCGTATTATCTTACCCTGGTAGGGCAGGTAGGGGGTTTCGCTTTTGCCGTTGAGGTAGCTGTCATCCGGCCCGGCGTCAGGGTTTCGCTTCACAGAATTTACCGCCTGCTGAAAAATATTATTTACAAACTTATTGTTGCTGATATGGACTTTGCTGAAGTTAATGCTGTCAATACGGTTTATTATCTGCCCCCATAGGGCTGCCGGAATAAGCAGCCCAAACAATGTGGCGAATAATATGAATGCAAAAAAGCGCAAATGTTGTATTGTTTTAGACAAGTATAGTATAATTAGGATTAACTCATACCATATTTATTTGAAGAAAGTGTAAAAACCGTGCTAACGATTCATTTGTCATTTCATTTTGGGAAAACCCTATAGATGGTCCAGATGCTGGAGCGGCTTTGCCAGTCGTTGAAATTCATGCGGGACATCCAGGCGGGGAGGATGCAATAAACTTTTTCGGTTTTATAGCCGTCGAGGAGGGGCCCGGGCGTCATCTCGTGGCTAAGGAAAAGTACGGGGCGGCCATTGGCTTCGTGCAGGATTGCGGATAACTCTGCGGTGCTCTCAATGATGCGCTCATCAAGGCCCTGGGGTTTATAAAAATTGACTTTCAGCCCTACTAAGGTATATACGGGATCGTGGCTGGAAACGAGAATGGTGTTTTGTTTTTTGGTGAAGTTATATAGAAATTCAAAGTATTTCATACCCTCCTGCGCGGGCATGAAGAGCCTTATTACCAGCATGGCAATGTTGAGCGAAACGAAGAGCGGTATAGCCCAGCGGTAAATTTTTTTAGCAGGATACCTGCTCATCATCGCATCGAAACCAGTGCAGGCAAGGAAGATAAAGGCGATGGAAACGGGGAACAAAAACCGCATTTCTTTATGGCCTATAAAGCAATGGCCGGCAATAAAAAGAACAGCTATCCAGCTAAGGAGGTGCCTGGGTTTTTGCCACAGGCCCACAAAAAACAAAGGCAGCAGCACAACACTTATTGGCGGTACGCCTATGGCTATGAAGTCGGTAATATAATACCACCAGGGGGTAACGCCAAACTTGGCAGCCACATGCTGGATAATATTTACGTTGAAGTAATTGTACGGGGTAAAGACCCATTGCCCGTAGAACCAATAGTCAACAACAACTGAGAGGGCAATGGCAGCAACGCCTGAAATGAGCAGCATGACCCAATAGCGAATGGGCCACTTGCGATATAAAAGTATAGATGCGGCGAGGGCTATAACGGCGAGCGCGACCTGTAAACGGATAAACACGGCAAAGCCAATAAATAAGCCTGCAATAAGGAGCCGGAGGGTATTTTTTTTATCAACGCTATCTTTGATATAGAGCAAAAAAGAAAGGGCAAGAAAAAATAAAAGCCCGGAAAAATTTTCGGCGGAGAAACGAACACCGATGTAAGGCACAAACCAGAGAAAAAAGCTACAAAATACTAATGCCTGTTTTCCTTTTTGGGTAACCATTTCGGGTAATAGCAGCAAGAGCATCCTACAGGTGACCCACCAGGTAAGTATGCCCATGGACAGCCGGAGTAAGAATGCGGCTATAAAAGGATTGTACGTCCCTGTTATTTCTAAAAACCTGCATAAGCACCAGGCGATGAAGGGTTGCAGGGCAGGGCGGCACTGTGCCTGGAATTCCCATGCGAGGTCTTTGGCGGAAGAATGGCTGAGCTTATAATTACAAAACTCCAGTACCTGGAAATGCTCATCGGGTTGGTGGTAGCCTACGCTGAACCATGCCGCGATTAGCTGCACGAGGAGGCCAAGTAAAAACCAGTTGCGGTAGGTATGTGCGGGAGTATTGTTCATAGCATGAGTGTGTCACCATTTCTTTTTGAAATCGCCACGGCTGAAGAATTTTTCTATGAGGCAATATAAGACAATAAAGAAATAACGGCTGCCCATTTCTCTTATTTTAAGATTGGATGCGCCATGTGTGCGGCCCCGCCATGAATTCGGGACGATGGTATAGCTGTAGCCCCTGACTATAGCTTTCAGGGGTAACTCGACCGTAAGATTAAAATGAGGCGACATAAATGGTTTAAGCCCTTCGATGGCCGGCCTGGAATACAATTTGAAAGCATTGGTAACATCGTTGTATTTCATTTTGAAAACGACACTGAGCATATTATTTACAAAACGGTTTAGATAGAGTTTGTTTTTAGGGTAGTCGGTAACCTTGCCGCCTTTGGCAAACCTGTTGCCGAAAACACAGTCCACTTTCTGCGTTATAAATGCGTTGTAAAATGTGACAAGGTCGGCGGGTGAGTCGGACAGATCTGCCATGAAGATGGCTAAGCAATCTCCGGTAAAATTTTCGAGTCCCTTCCTGATAGCGTATCCGAAACCATTTTGAGGTGGTTCGTTAAATATGGTTCGCAGAGTAGGGATGGTTTGTTGTAAGTCAGCTATCACATCTTTGGTATTATCTTTGGAGTTGTCATTTATCACCAGCAATTCATGGTCAATATTGTTGTTGTGCAGTTCGGTGTATAATGCCTGCAGCGTACCGGGAAGGTTGAGGGCTTCGTTGTAGGCTGGTATAACCACACTTAGTTTCATGGAGCTGTTTTTATGATTTTACAACCTTTGTTTTAAATGCTCAAATATCTGCTCCATTGTATTTTCGAGGGAGTATCTATACTCCCATTCGGGATAATGCGACCTGAACTTTGAGACGTCTGATATATACCAGATGTGGTCGCCGGAGCGGTTGTTTTCTGCATAAGAATAATTCATTTTATTGCCGGTTATTTTTTCGCAAAGCGCTATAGCCTCCAGCATGGAGCAATTTGCAAAACGGCCCCCCCCCGGCATTATATACCTCGCCGCCAGAGCGCGGCTCCAGGAAAAACTGCCAGAATATATTTACGAAATCCCAGGCGTGGATATTATCCCTTACCTGCTTACCCTTGTAGCCAAAAATGGTGTATTGGGTTTTTGAGATTGCGCACTTCATCAGGTAGGATAGAAACCCATGAAGCTGTGCGCCGGAGTGCTGCGGCCCGGTGAGGCAACCGCCCCTGAACACGGCTGTTTTCATGCCGAAATACCTGCCATACTCCTGCACCATAACATCGGCGGCTACCTTCGATGCGCCGAATATGGAGTGCATGGACTGGTCTATGCTCATGTGTTCATCAATACCATTTTTGAAGTAGGGATGGGTTTCCGCGATCTCGTATCTTTTATCCAATTCATGCAGCGGTAAAAAATTCGGGCTGTCGCCATATACCTTGTTGGTGGACGTGAAAATAAATACCGCGGCGGGGCAATGCAAACGGGTCAGTTCTAAAAAATTGAGGGTGCCATTTGCGTTGATGGTGAAATCGGTGATGGGTTCTTTTGCCGCCCAGTCGTGGCTGGGCTGGGCTGCTGTGTGGATCACTATTTTTATATCGTTGCCATATTTTCGGAAAATACTTTCCAGGCTGGCATAATCCCTTATGTCGTAATTGTAAGGTTTATAATTATCGTATTTTTTTTCGAGGGCGTCTTTATTCCAGCGTGTTGATGCTTCCGGGCCGAAAAAATAGGCTCTGTGGTCGTTGTCTATACCAACGACGAGGTCCATTTTATCTGAAAAAAAGGCTACGCTTTCACTCCCGATCAAGCCGTTTGAGCCACTTACAATAGCTATGTTCATGTGTTAAGGATGGGTCCCAGGCTTTTTTCATTTTTATGTATCCAGTCAAAGGTATCTTTGATAATACCGGCAATGTTTCTTTTTGGTATCCAGCCCGTGTGCGCGGCGATCTTCGTATTGTCGGTAATGTAAAGGGGAATATCTCCTTTCCTGTTTTCCATTACGCTGTGCGCCTTTACCCGGTTACCTGTAATATCGGCGCAAATATCAGTTAATTCCAGTAATGAAATACTGTTTTCCAGCCCTCCTCCTGCATTAAAGGTGCAACCGGCAACCTTATCGAAATGGTGCAATTCATAGTCAATGAGGTCGAAAAGGTCGAGGATGTGGAGGGCGTCTCTCACCTGCTTTCCTGTGCCGCCGTATCCAAAATAGCTTATGTCCTTTTTCCAGTAATGGCGGGCGAGCCACAGTGTTATTACCCCCTGGTCCACCTTTCCCATCTGGCGTGGGCCGGCTACTACCCCGCACCTGTTAATGACATAATGCAGGCCTGCAAGCTCCCTGAATTCTTCTATGAGCAATTCTGACGCCAGTTTTGTAGCGCCATATACCGAGCGCGCTTTGTCTAATGGGAAAGATTCGCTGATACCCTTTTCACTGATACCCGGAAGGGACTGGCTTTTGGAAATCTCAAATCTTGTTTCCCCTTCGGTATAATTGATATTTTCGAAATAAGATATAGGATATACCCTGCTTGTAGATAGAAAAATAAATTTAGCCCCCGACTTTACGGCAAGCTGGAGGGTATTGATAGTGCCATTGAGGTTGGTGTTGATGACAAAGTTAAGAGACGCGCCCATACCGGCCATTATGGAAGGCTCTGCGGCAGCGTCTATGATAAAATCAAATTCCCGTTCCAAATTCAGGTCTTCTGTGTTGCGTATGTCGCCGTGGATGAACTCCACACCGGCGCCTTTGAGGAGGGGGATGTTCAGTTCTGACCCTCTGCGTTTCAGATTATCAAGGGCCACGACCTGGTAAGCAGGGTATTTTTCCTTCAATAATAAACAAAGGTTGGAACCAATAAAGCCACAGCCACCGGTAATGAGTATGGAAGTATGGGGCATGATGGTTTTATTTTTTTTGGATTGTAAAGGTAATAAATGCCAGGGTATTTTATATTTTCACATTCCGAATAACGCGACTCCTAAAATCAATCATAATTGAAACCTGTAACAAGCATCCAAAATAAAGCAGCCGCATTTTGGCAAAAGTACCGGGCGCATGTGTTGTCGCTGGTGTTATCCATTTATGCTTTGCCTTTTTCATTTTATGAGATCGCAGACAATGGCTTGGACGGGTCGTGGAAGCAGGCGCTGAATTATGCTATAAAAAAGAAACTTGTTTTCGGAACTGATTTTGTTTTCACTTATGGCCCGTTGGGATTTCTTTCAACCCGCAATACGCTATACGTAAGTGATCTTGTATTGTTTTTAGCCGATTTGTTTTTATGTGTCTGTTTCTATCACGTTATTTACAAATTTTTATCTCAGCATAAAGGATGGTTCTTTATTCTTTTAATGGCTATTTTTTTCTATAAAAACACGGAATATTCCGAGATCCTGTTTTTCTTCTTTATCATTTTCACCATATTAAATTTTAAGAGTCATTTCAGCAATTATTTCGAGGTGGTTTGTTGCGCAATACAAGGGGTACTGGTTTTTTTTATTAAGCTCAACTATGGCATGATCTCTATTCCTCTACTGCTTTTTCTTTTTATATATCTATTGGTAAAGAACAGGAGATCTTTTTTGGTTCTTTTTTCTGCTTCTGTGCTTGTTTTCATTGTTATTTATGCTAACGTAAACATAAACCTCACCGGCTACATTAAATATGGCTTGCCCTTAATCCTAAACTACCCTGACGCGATGATGCGGCCGATAAGCCCGACTGCCCCAATGTTTTTATGGGCTATGGCATTTATGGTTTTGTATATGGGAACAGCATTTACATACACCTGGAAATTATGGAAGCAAAAGGAAATTTCAGCCACAAAATTATACCCGGTAATACTATTAAGCCTGATGTTGTTCCTTATGTATAAAAACGGATTCACGAGGGCGGATGCGCATATGATCCTGTTCTTTGCAATGCTACCCTTATTTATTGTTTTTGCAATGTTTTTATTTGGTTTCAATAAATTCAATGCTGCAAAAATAATATGCTTATGTACGGTGGTAATTACATACATAAATGAAGTTCTTCCAAACGAAAATGAGAACGAGTTTATTAAAAATCTAATAATACACAGCGCTCCTGCCGATTATTTCTCCACCTTATTTAAAGATCAACCTGTTCCGGAGAATGCCAGGTTAAATATACCTGATGATAAACTGAGGTTGATATGGGGATCATCAATGGATATATTCCCGGTATATTGTTCGATACCTCTGTTAAATGGCCTTAATTATGATCCCCGCCCTTGCATACAATCCTATTCGGCATATAGCCCGCTGTTAGATTCATTAGACGCCGATCATTTCATTAAAACCGGCAGGCCGGAGTTTGTGATGCTATGGAACTGGACAATAGATAAATATACACAATGGGATGAACCCCTGACCTATGCAACGCTTCACCTGAATTATGATTACTTTGATTTTGTTTCGTTTAGAAAAGATACCATGCTCCAGAATAATGATGGCAATTACCTGCTGCTGAAGTCGAAAAGCGGCACACATGTATATCCGAAGTTTGAAAGGCTATACGAAAGAATAGTCAATATGGAAGACAGTGTACACATTGATTTTCCAGGGGACCAGGCTATTTATATGACGGCAGATATTGAATATAGCGCTGCCGGAAAAATCATAAACCTTATCTTTCAGCCTCCCCTGATAGCTGTAAACTTTTTTTTAGATTCCACATTGGTTCTGGCCAGGGTTGTCCGGCCATTGTTAAAAGAACCGGTATTGATAAATAAAACCGTCTATGGAAACAGGGAGTTCAAAAATTTTATAACCGGGAACCTGAAGCAGAACCATACTATAAAAGCCTTTGCTTTTCGCGCTACGGGAGACAGGTGCGAGAAGGAGATAAAACTTACTTTTTACAGGTTTATAAATTACTGAGAATTTTTTCCCTGCTATTCACTGCACAGGGCAAACGCATTAAATGGCATTTTTAAATCAATATAGTCGTTATTACAAACCCGAAGGGTTGGTATTATTATAGAACAATATGCCAAATTGCAGAAGAACCCTGAAAGGGTGGTATTATTCGCTCCCGTATAGAAAAATAATATCACCCCTTCGGGGTTTATTGGAGTTTTTATCTTCTTTACTATAATAATATCAACCCTTCGGGTTTAGAAATTTTAATGCGTTTGCCCTGATTCACTGCATGATTAGCCCCTTCTTAATTACCTTTATGGCGTTCTTTTAAAAACTCTTTTTTAACCACCTTGAAAATTGTATCGTTTCATAACCATATTACTTTGTTTTTTTCTTTCAGCCACGCTGCTTGCGCAGTCGCCGAAATGTGAGTTTCGCGGGGCATGGATAGCTACTGTCAGCAATATTGACTGGCCATCAAAACCAGGCTTGCCGGCAATAGAGCAGCAGCAGCAATTTATACAACGGTTAGACCAGCTTAAAGCATTGGGCTGTAATGCGGTGATTGTGCAGATACGCCCGGCCTGCGATGCTTTTTACGCCTCGAAAATAGAACCCTGGAGCCGTTTTCTTACCGGCAGGCAGGGAGAAGCCCCGTTCCCTTATTACGACCCATTGGTGTTTATGATAGAGGAGACCCATAAACGCAATATGGAATTTCATGCGTGGTTCAATCCTTTCCGCGCGCTCACAGACAGCAAGCAAAATCCAAATCCACCAAAGCATGTCACCCGCACCCATCCCGACTGGATCATCAGCTATGGCGGGAAATCATACATAGACCCGGGCATACCGGAGGCGCGGGAGTATGTGATAAGCGTGATATGCGATGTGGTAAAACGCTATGACATAGACGCAGTGCATCTTGACGATTATTTTTACCCCTACCGTGTGGCCGGAAAAGTGTTTGGCGATACAAAGACTTTCGCAAAGTACGGGCAGGGTACAAGCCAGGACGACTGGAGAAGGAATAATATCAGCGAATTTATATCGTTGCTCAATACCAGCATCAAGCACATAAAGTCCTACGTGAAATTGGGCATCAGCCCGTTTGGGGTATGGCGTAATAAAAGCAAGGACCCTGAAGGCTCGGAGACAAAGGGCGGGCAAACGGATTTTGACGACCTGTATGCCGATGTGCTGCTGTGGATGCAGAAAGGCTGGATAGACTACCTGATGCCGCAACTGTACTGGGAGCATACCAGCCATGCCGCGCCCTTCGGGGTGCTGATGCCCTGGTGGTACGGCCACTGCTACAAGCGGCATGTATATTACGGGCTTGGCCTGTACAGGATGCTTGGCGCGCACAATGGCCCGTGGACGAGTGTACACGAACTGCTGTGGCAACTAAGGGACATACGGGAGCAATGCCCTAATTCGGGCTATTGTTTTTACAGCGCGTCCTGCTTCGATAAGATAAACCTGCCCATAAAAGACAGCATACAGTATGCCACAAACAGGTATCCCGCGCTGATACCCCCCATGACATGGTTGGACAGCATACCGCCCGCAGCGCCTGTGCTGAAAATAGAAACATCAGGCGTCGGCGCACATCTTAAATGGCAGGAACATAACCCGCAGAAAGAGCCATTGCGCTACGTTGTCTATCGCTTTGTAAATAATGAACCGGTGAACTTAGAAAGGAACGATAAGATACTATCTATACAACAGGGAACGGAATTTACCGACCCGGATACAAAACGGTATAAACAATGCGCCTACATAGTTACCGCCCTCGACCGCACATGGAATGAAAGTAAGGGGAGTAATAAGGTGGGGTTGTGAGTTGACACGAAAAAGGGATAAAAAGTTTCTCGCAAAGGCGCGGAGGCGCAAAGTTCTACGTAATGTGAGATAAGTGAAGTCTTTTTAAGATCGCAAAGTCCGGGAAATCTTAAACATCAATTAAAATATAGCGCTTTGTCCTTCCATTAATGTTGCATTATGTGTTAGCTTAAACTTAACGACTTCGGCGCTACGGGTGGCTGTTTGTAAAGGATATACCTGTTTAGCTTTCAAGCATATTACTGCGATCAATTCCGTATCAATTAAGTTTATTGATTTTCTAAGATGGCCAATGGAGCTATCTAACTGGGTTAATGCGCTTGCCCGTGCAGCGCGCCTTTTATTGATGATGGTATTTTTGATCTCAACGAAATAAAATTTTTGTTCATTGCCGATAATAAAGTCACATTTAGCAGGATCTCGGGAACCAAGCAGGCAATTATCAACAGCCGCAAAACAAATATTTTCTGCCTTTGGGTTGTTTAAAGTAAAATGAACCGGCTCTTCGTCTTTTGTCCTGATATAACTTCTTTGTTCGGCAGGGATACAATCATAACAGTCAAAGACTTCAATACAAACAGCTGTAGTTTCAGACAAGCAAGCTGAATTATTATCAACCCCGAAAGCAACCCTTAAACTTTGTATCATGCTTTGGCAGGGTTATACAAATTCATTAAAGCATCAAATTCTTCAGCCAGGTCTTCCGAAATACTATCCAGCATGTTTTCATGTATTAATCCTGTTTCGGTATCAACTATTGAAGTTGCGGTTCCGTTGTTGATATAATAAGCTGTAAAATCTTCCGGCTCAATCCATGATTCTTTAGTAATAATATCATTGGCCGCAGCAGTATCATATTTTCCTGCCTTAGCTGCAAAAAGCAAATTATTAGCAGCGCTTAATAAATAAGGGCTGTGCGTAGGCAGCATTACATAGGCATTGTTCAATTTCGGATACTTCATTCTTCGTACAATGTAATAGAGCAGGTTTTTTTGTAATTGGGGAAAGTTATGTAATTCCAGTTCTTCTATAACAAATAAAGAGGCATTTTTAATCGGATATTGCAAAATTAGCAATAATGGTAGATTAGCTTGTATTGCGCTTGAAGTTTCTTCTAAAAGAAGTGATTTGTGATCTTTCAAAATTACCCTGTTTTCTCCTGCTGCATAAGTGAACTCCACATCAAGTAATGGTAAATTGAAAACGTTTTGAGTTTTCTTTGCGATCATAAAATCCCTGCCAAATTGTAAAAAGAATTTTGGCAAACTGCTATCGGCAAGATTAAGTTCAAATAGCGATTCACTGATCATTGGCAGAGCTATCCTTTCAGCAGGAAAATAATAGCTTTCAAAAGCAGGTGTATTAGGATCACCGTGATAATCAATAGTTACTGTTCCATTTTGTAATTCAAAAGTCAATGATTCATCTTCAAAAAACCAGTAAGTATTTTTCCGGTAAAAATTTTCAATTTTAAAAAATGCTAATAGAGGCTTGATGAAATTAATGTCGCGTGTATTGTTTGAATCTAAGAACAGGCGGTAATCATTCATGTGAATGATGCACAGCACTTTTGAAATAGTGCTTTTGCCAGAAGCATGTGGCCCGATCAGCATATTGAACTTACTGATTTCTATGTCCAGGGATTCAATAGGCCCGAAATTTTGTATTTTTAATGTAGCCCTCATTGTTTCAAAATTACTGCTTTACTTTTCTTTTTTCGTATTTCACGTCTAAAGTTAAGAATAATGCTCTTTATACTATTTCTTTTTCTCATTCCACCAGCGATACCCCATTTGAATCTGTTGTCAGTATCTCGCTCATAAAATTGAGGAAAGGGCGCATTTTTCTGAAAACGTCGTTGGCGGTTTTTACAAAATCGGGGGCGAGTATTTGTTCGTCTGTTAGATCATGTTTCAGCAGGAATTGTTTGTAGCGGAGCAGGTCTATGGCCGGGTGATTTTTGTCGTAGCCGCGCGGGGCGGAGGCAACTTGCTCGCCGATCATTTTTCCGAAAGTATTTACCAGGGTTTTGTTTGCCAGCATTTTATTCCAGTCTTTATAATTAAGATCAATATCCTGTCGTATCCTTTGGATGTCGTTTTTTTCAGGACCCCAGAAGCCGCCGGCAAGAAACGAGTTGCCCGGCTGGATATGAAAATAATAACCGCCACGCAGCTTTTTTGTAGCCCTTTTGAGCGCACCGCTCCAATGCGTATTGTAGGGTGTTTTATCTTTTGAGAAACGCACGTCTTTATAGATACGGAAGAGGCTTTGCTTGCCTGATGCTGTTTCTATATTGTCGTGTTTATTCATCTCGGCCAGCAGTGCGCCGGCAAAATCTATGATATTGTTTTGCGCATCCGTATATTCCTCTTTATGTTCGTTGAACCATTCGCGGGTGTTGTTTTTCGACAATTTTTTCAGGAAATCAACAGATGTTTTTTTTATGGAAATAGTAGCCATTTTGTTTTGGTATTTTAGATTGGAGCAAAAATAAAGAGTGTTCAAAATTAATCAGAATAACTATTCTTCATACGCATGATGATATTAAAATCGCGCGCATTCAAGATGTTAATAACTTGTGTATTTTGACAGTTTCATAACAAAGGTATTACCTTTGGCATGTAATTTTGATTAACTTTGATGTAAACCACGGCATATGTTTGATGACGATTTTGATAATGACGAGTGGGGCCCATTGGATGATACCCTGCGCAGATATGAAGAAGTGAAGAAAGGCGAAAGCACCAGTATATTGGATGAAGAGGAGTTTGAGCGGGTAATAGAATATTATTTCCAGAACAGTAATGAGGAACAGGCTATGCTGGCCTGCGATATTGCCAAAACGTACTACCCGTTTTCCGGCTCCTTATTATTACTCAAAGCAGAAATACTGACACAGGCACAGAAATACGGACAGGCGCTGAAGGCGCTTGACGAAATGGAGCAGTATGATGGCGCTAACATAGACGCGGTATTGCTGCGCTCGGATATATTGCTGGCACAATTCAAGTATGACCAGGCTGCCCTTTGGCTGGAACAAAAATCGCTCGACTACCAGGGCAGGGATAAAACGGAAATACTGCTGGAACTGTCTGATGTATATGACGAGAGCGAAGAATTTGACGCGGTATTTGATACCCTGAAACGGGTGATAAAAATAGACAGGCGCAATGAAGAAGCCCTGCAGAAAATATGTTTCTGGGCCGAATTTACCGGGCGGCTGGAGGAGAGCGTAACGTTGCATACACAACTGGCTGACGATGACCCTTATAACGCACTTGCCTGGTTCAACCTCGGAGCCGCGTACCAGGGACTAAAGCTGTATGAACAGTGCATTGACTCTTACGAATATTGCGTGGCTATTGATGATAAGTTTGAATTTGCGTACCGCAATATGGCAGACGCCTATATGCGCCTGAAATGGTATGAAAAGGCGCTGGAGGTGCTGGAAAAACATATAGAAATAGCCAAGCCGGAAGATGTGATATTTGAGGCTATGGGTTATTGCTGGGAAAAACGTAAAGACTTTGCCCGTGCCCGCCAGTTTTACCGCCAGGCGTCGCAACTAAGCCCGCAGGACGATGGTATCTTTTATAAAATAGGCGAGACCTACGCGCGCGAAAAACAATGGGAAAAGGCAGTGAAATCTTATTCGGTGGCTTTGCATCTTGATAAAGAAAACGCCTCATACTGCATGGCTATAGGCAACTGCCTTATGGAACTGGACGTGAAGAGCGAAGCACTTGTTTGCTACCTGAATGCGGTGCGCCTGAAACCGGGAAACAAGACTACCTGGGTAGCGCTGATACGCGGCCTGTACCTTGCCGGTTACTATGAAGAAGCCATAACCCAGGTTGCGGTAGCCCGTGAGCATTGCGGTGATAAGGGCGATTTTTATTATTACAATGCGGCCTCGTTATTTGAAATGGGTAAGGCTAAGGAAGGCTTGCTGCAATTGGAAAAGGCAATAAAGATGTCGCCAACGCGGGTGAAAATGTTTACGGACTTAAACCCTGAATTTTTATTGCGCAGTGCAGTGGCAGAGGTGATCGGAAAGCATAAGAAAACGAGGTCGTAGGGTGTTTAGCAAATCGGGAGATTTGCTAAACACCAGGGTAACATCTACTAATTTTAGAGAAGCTATTTTGATATTTATTTATGCGTAAAGTGAAATAAAGTAGCCCTATATTGTAGGATATTCATACCTTTGTATAAATGAAAATGGAAGCAGTTTGTGGCTACTTCCATTTTAAATATTACTTTTCGTTTTTTCTTTTTGTTGATTTTTTATACTTTGCCTCCCGGTACAAAGGTATTATTTTTTTGCCCAAAAAATAAGAAATGTCAACTACTACAACATCAAATATTATTAGCCCAAAAATTGGGGAAGGTATCTTTTTAGTTAAAGATGTTGCAACTATTCTTAATCTTGATTATGATAAGGTAAGAAGATGGATTTTGGGCTATTGGGACGGACATTTAGCAGAAGGATTAAATTATACGTTTGGTGAAAAAAAAGGCAAAGCAATCAACTTTTATAGTTTGATAGAATTTTATACTTTCTTCAAATTACGCGAAAAAGGCATTGGGGCTGCAAAAATAAAAGCATTACACAAGTCGCTGTCGGAACGATTAAATACCCCTTATCCATTTGCGCAGGCAAAGGATTTTTATATAGAGGATAGGGAATATAAGAAGTTTGTTTTTATGGAAATAGACAATGGATTTTGGAAATACGATAAGAGGGATAAGATTTATTTAAGTTTTATTAATGATAACTTTTTAGAGAAAATACAATTTGACGATAATAATTTAGCGATAAAGTTTTTCCCGATTGGACGGGATAAAAATGTTGTAGTTGACCCCCCGCGTCAATTTGGGCAACCGATTGTTTTAGGAACCAATATTAAAGTAGAAACATTATATAATTTACATAAAGGTGGTGAATCAGATGAAAATATTTGTACCTTGTACAACTTATCGGAAGATAAAGTAAAAGATGCACTTAGTTTTTATCTAAATGAAGCCGCCTGATGCACTTAGTTTTTGATGCAAACCTGCCTCATAATTTATCTAAAGGATTAGCTATTTTAGAAGGTGGAAATAGGAAAAGTCCGAATCCCGCAATGGTAGGGCATGTTTATGATTTTATGCCTCAAGATGCCACTGATGCGCAAATTATTATTAAAAGCTGGAGCAACGCAATGGATAATAATTACTCAAGATTTAGGATTTGGCAGAATTGAGCATGAGTTTGTTTTATTAAAACAACACAAAGTTTCTGTAATATTTTTTAAACCACCTAAAAAGGGTTTTTCTTATTGGGATATGGTGAAAATATTTGTAGATAAATGGGAAGATTTAAAAGCCGAAATAAAGGCAATAAATGGCCATTGCGCTTTATTAATTGAGCGTTCTGGATCTATTAAGTCTTTGGATATAATTAAGTAACTTGGCATTATGGTAAAAGCTGGCTGAGGTTACAGGGAAACATAAGAAAACAAGGGCGTAGCTATTGTTTTCGCAAATCGGACAAACCCATGAAAGTATTAGCTACAAAAGAAGATTTAGCGGATGTAAAAGCAGATATGATAAAATGGTTTTTTGCTTTTTTTATGGCTCTTGCAATAATGATTATTGGCTTGTACTTTAAGAGATAAGACTACGACCAACATGAGAAATAAGAATGGGCTGCATATTGCAGCCTTTTTCAATGGCGGCCATTTGTTGCATTGCCGTTTCCATAAACCTCCATAATGTAATATTCTTCTCCTTTTACTTTGAATGTTTCAATCCATTTTTTTGCTGCTTCAAAGGTTTTAAAATTACCGTAGCTAAATATCCATTCTATATGGTCTGCTTCGGTATCAAATCCCTTTTTAAACTTATTCATATCCTCTCTTTTATTTGAGTAATGTGCAAATAAGTCAATCAGCATTCTATTGCCAAGCGCAGGTATATAGACCTTTGTAAAAATCTGATACATAGCAATAAAGATTACTTAAAAATAATGCCACCCGGGAGAATAATTAAAGCTGCAAATTGCAGTTTTTTTATTTCAATACATTTTGTAGATTTGATAGATGTCAAGGTACAGAGGATTCGTTTTCTTATTGATAATGGCTATCATTTTTTTGATAGGTTACTTAGACACCATGTACCTGAATAATAAGGCAAAGGATATAAAAGATAATATTCAATTTGGAGATGCTTACGTGAATTTTGTTAGAGATTATGCTAAAGGCGCTAGTGATTGGTATGTATTTTATGATTATACAGTTAATGGCAAAGTAATAACCAACTCAAGGGCATTTGAAATGGAAAAGTATAGTAGGAACAAATTTATTTGCAAACATTTTCCAGTCGTCTATTCTTCAAAACATGCTGACAATAGCGATATACTCGTAACTCACGAAGATTCTATAAAATATGGTATTATATCGGTATGGGGTGAATTACAGAAGCTACCGACTTCAAAATAACGCATCTTACACAACTGAATATAGTAGCCTGTTTATTTCCTCACCTGCCACGGCCAGAAGCATTTATCCGTAACTAATCCCTTAGCCTGTTTTCTTTCCACAAAATAAAATAAGAGCATGGCTGAAAATAGGGCCATGGCAATACCCAGCAGTTTCGCCAGTATGCCATAAGCCAAAGTTCTGCCGGGGAAAAGCAGCGATAATAGAAAATCAGTGAAATAAAATGCGGTATAATGAATAAGGAACAGTGAGTAAGACCGTTCGCCCAGCCATATCATAAATGGTGCGCTTAAACGGTTTCTTAGTTTTTGTTTGTGGAACGCAAGTATAATGATTCCTGCATACAACAGACCATAGCCGGCATGAGATATAGGGGTATATAAAAAGGAAGCTGCAATAATCAGTATTCCAGCAAGGGCAAACGCTATTCCTTGCTGCACAGTAGGATTCCTTGCTGCCAGGTACACCCCCAATGCGAAACATACCGGGTAATCAATGATGCGGTAAATGTTGTTGACCTTGCCATAATCGTAAAGCGCAGGGTAATGCGTGCTTAAATATACCTGTGCGAAAACAGAGATGGCGGTTATTAGTAGCAAGGTGCAATAGAACTTTATATCATTCGCCTGCTTTTTTTTGTGATAGAAGAAAACAATAAGAGGGGCTACAATATAAAAGGTCATTTCTATTTGCAGGCTCCACCAGGCAAGGTTGTAATAAAAGCCGTTTGTGCTGAACATAAAGGTCTGGCTCAACGCTCCCTTCCACGAAAACTGCACTAAAATAATGGAGTACCAGGTAGGGATAAAATTGTTGAGCCAGATAACAAACGATCCTATGCACAATGCCGCAAAATACGAAGGGTATATTCTTTTGAAACGCCGCACAAAATATTTCCCGGCTTCAAATTTTTTCTCACCACGCAGGTAGGGGCGTAACAATACTACGCCGCTTAATACAAAAAACAATTCCACACCCGATTGCCCAAGCCCGAAAATAAAAGCGCTGACAGCATTGAGCCTGTAGTGATTAAGGATGGTCATAATATTGGTGGTGAAGGCATGTTGCATTACTACAAGCGATACCGCAACAGCGCGTAGCCCGTCTAAGAAGTGGAACCTTTCTTTTGGTAGTTTGGTGGTATCTGTTTCTGCTGATGCCTGCATTTATTTATTGTTAATCATTGTTATTAATTCAGCAAAATCCCGAAGGGATTTAACGTTTATAGAAAATCTAATTTCAATGATACCGATGCCGAAGGTATCGAACTACTTTATGCGGTGTCCATGTTATACTATGTTCGATACCTTCGGCATCGGTACGTAAGGTGATGATTTTTTCTATAAACATGTGATACCTTGCGCCACCGCTAAAGCTAAAGGCGGCACGCGGTCGGCATCAGTCCGTATGATTTTGCATATTTAATGACATTGAATTGTTAGTGGTAGTATCCCTGCAATGAGATCATGCCCATTAAAATACCAAAAGTATTGATAAGGAATTGAAGTAAATTATTCCGGTAGTATTTCCTGAAAACTAAAATGAGGAAGGGGACGGATTGGAACACATAGCGTGCGGAAAACTGGTGTGTGATCTTAATGCTTGTGCAGACCAATAGTAATAAGAAAATGGAGATTAGAATGAATACGCCTTTTTCTTCCTCCATTGTATTCGCAATGAAACTAATCACAAATAATGCTGCTGACGCAGAATAAAAAACAAGCACAGCATATTTTAAAAATGCCGGGTGAGCGAGTTTTATGGTTTGTAGCGGGATGAGTATATCAGAGCGCAATAAAACAAGAAAGGTTGCTGTGGCTATGGCAAGGAACAATAAGGGCTTTTGCCGGATATTGATAATAGTGTTAGGGTACATAATAAACAGGCAAATGCCGGTATAGGCAATAGCGAGCAGGAAGTGATAAACAGAGAAGCCCCCGCCCCCGGAAAGAAATGCCTGGTTTGGCGGCATTAACCCCTGCCAGGTATAAAATAAATAGAGTGGGGCAATTAAAGACAATGCCGCAATACACAATAAAGAATAGCGCCTTTCTTTTAGTTTGTAAACAAAGAATACACCTAAAGCGACCACCTGCACTATAAATGTGCTTCTGCCGATAATGGATAGCGATATGCAAACGGAAATAATGATTACGTCTGTTAATGACACAACTGCTTTGTCTGATACAGTACAAAGGAAATAGAAAGACAGCAGGGAAAATAAAATGGTGGGGGTTTCGGTGAGGGCTATGCCGCTGTTCACCCACGACAGAGGGACACATATATATAGCAGGCTTTGCAGCACATAGTCTGCCGAACCTGTTCTTTTCAGTATCCAACTTATGAGCAAGATATTAAGGAACGAGAATAGGAGGTTATCGAAACGGACAAATAAAATGCTGTTTGACAAGAGGTAGGTTAGATAATGCACCAGTTCATAAAGCGGGCCGGGCGCCTGGCCGGTATAGGTTTTTATGAAAGTAAATAAACCAACGTTGTGCAGGTACGCGATATTGGGATAAAAATAATTTTCATCATAAACCAAGTGCGCGGGAGAAAAGGAAACGTTTATCGCCAGGAAGACCAGGGCGGACAGGAAAATGAAAAAAAAGACTTTAGTATAAATGCTTTTTTCTGTGAGTAAGAGATCAAGGAGTTTTTCTTTCATTTTATCAGGTGTATGCCAAATTGCACTTTTTTTACTCAATTGCCCCGACCTTTAGGTCGGAGTGTAAATAAAAACTCGTTGGCTTTAGCCAAAAGGTACTCGTGTAGGGTATTGCTCATGTTGTCTATTTCGGCTAAAGCCAAACTATAATTTATCATTCCCCGACCTAAAGGTCGGGGCAATTAAATTGAAATTAGTTTTTAAAGTGCAATTTGTCATACACCCTTTTTATTTGGCAGCGAAACAAAACTAAGAAACAGTTTACGAAACAGCGGCTTGATTTTAAAAGAATCGGCGCAGGTATTTCATAAAGTTTTATTAATAGTTATAATGAATTAACGTTGTGGTGGCTTATGGCAGGGTTTATTTCCGTACCTTTGCGCCCTGAATAAATCGGCCCTTCCTGATTTTCTCCGCAGGAAGGGTAATTTTCAGGAGAAAATGCTTATTGGTTAAAGGGTTAATTAGTTAAAAAGTTTGTGCGGATAAAGGATAATAGCGTTAACCTTTTTTGTTGCTTACACCTTCTGAAATTCCCGGAACCAGTCAGCTGTTTAACCAATTAACTGAATTAATTTTTTATGGATATTCGTAACATTGCCATTATTGCGCACGTTGACCACGGGAAGACGACACTCGTTGATAAAATTTTACACACCACGCACGTATTCCGCGACAACCAGGAAACCGGTGAGCTGATAATGGACAGCAACGACCTGGAAAAGGAACGTGGTATCACTATCCTCGCCAAGAATGTATCGGTTACTTACAAAGGGGTAAAAATAAATGTAATTGACACACCGGGCCACGCCGATTTTGGCGGTGAGGTAGAGCGCGTACTTAAAATGGCTGATGGCGTATTGCTGCTGGTTGACGCCTTTGAAGGGCCTATGCCGCAAACCCGTTTCGTGCTGCAAAAAGCGCTGAACCTGAACCTGCACCCGATAGTGGTGATTAATAAAGTGGATAAGCCAAACTGCCGTCCTGAAGAAGTGCATGATGCGGTATTTGAATTGTTTTACCAGCTCGATGCTACCGAAGAGCAGTTGAACTTCCCTACTATCTATGGCTCATCCAAGCAGGGATGGTTTAATACTACATTGGAAAAAACGGAAGACATAACCGTATTGCTGGATACCATTCTTGAAAAAGTACCCCCTCCGACTGTTGTGGAAGGCCCGTTGCAATTGCAGGTGACCTCGCTCGATTACTCTTCTTTCCTGGGGCGTATAGCCATTGGCAAAATAACGCGTGGAACGATAAAAGAAAACCAGCCGGTGATGCTGTGCAAAATAGACGGCACCATGCAGCGCAGCAAGGTAAAGGAATTGTATGCCTTTGTGGACATGGGTAAAAAGAAAGTGGCCGAAGTGCAGTGTGGGGATATTTGCGCCGTGGTGGGGATAGAAGGCTTCCAGATAGGCGAAACGATTGCTGACGCCGAAAACCCGGAAGCAGTAACCATTATACCTATTGACGAGCCAACAATGAACATGCAGTTCAGCATCAATAACTCACCGTTTTTTGGCAAGGAAGGCAAGTTTGTTACCAGCCGCCACCTGCGCGACCGGTTGATGAAAGAACTGGAAAAAAACCTGGCATTGCGCGTTACCGAAACGGATGACGCCGATAAGTTTTTAGTGTATGGCCGTGGTATATTGCATCTGAGCGTATTGGTGGAAACCATGCGCCGCGAGGGTTACGAACTTACAGTAGGCCAGCCGCAGGTAATAGTAAAAGAGATAAACAACCGCAAATGCGAGCCTTATGAAGTGCTGGTAGTGGACGTCCCAGCTGAATTCAGCGGTAAGGTGATAGACCTCGTAACGCAGCGCAAGGGCGAAATGCACGTGATGGAAACAAAGGGCCTGATACAACACCTGGAGTTCGACATACCATCGCGCGGGTTGATAGGGCTGCGCTCACAGATGCTTACCGGTACAGCAGGCGAGGCGGTAATGGCCCACAGGTTTGCAGAATACAAACCCTGGAAAGGATTTATACCAGGTCGTAATAACGGGGTATTGCTTGCCAAGACCGGCGGCAACGCTACCGGTTATTCCATAGATAAACTACAGGACCGCGGCGCTTTCTTTATAGACCCCGGGCAGGAAGTTTATGCAGGACAACTGATAGGAGAGCACATTAAGCCAGGCGACCTGGTGGTGAATATTGTGGAAACAAAGAAGCTCACCAATATGCGCGCCAGCGGCACTGATGACTCTGTGCGTATAACCCCTAAAATACAAATGACGCTCGAAGAATGTATGGAATACATACAGCAGGATGAGTGTATAGAAGTAACCCCGAAAAATATCCGCCTGCGCAAAATACAGCTTGATGAAGAAGACCGGAAGAAGTTCCAGAAAATGATGAAGGCGGAAGCGTAAATTTTTCAGTAGTAAAAATAACAGAGGTTGTCTCAAATGGGGCGGCCTCTTTTTATTTGTATATAGCATTCAATATTCTCTTGGTTCCATGCTGGTATGGCGGATTGTAACAACTTTGATTTCAGTTGGTAGTATCCTGTAAACTACCCGGTAATGGTGTTTTTCAAAAGCCCTGTAACTTCCATCATTATTGAGTTTGTATTTATCTGCCGGATTTTTTAAGGGATGGGTAGATAATGCCATGCAAGCAGAAAAAATATCGTTTTTTACTTTCAAAGCATTTTTGGGAGAATCCTTTTTTATATAATTGTACGCCTGTTTAAGTTGAGATAGAGCCAGATTATCAATTGTGACTTTAATTCCTTTTTTTACCATGATTCGGCTTGTTGTATGGCGTCTTCAATAAGGGTAAATTCTCCCGCATCCATACGCGCTTCAGCAGCTTCCAGTTCTTTGTTATACTGTTCTATGGTCAGCCTTTGTGGGGCTTTAGGTTCCTCTTTGAGTTTTAAAAAAGATTTTATCACACTAATAATAGTTTGCTTTTCATCATTGCCCAAAAGAGGCAGGTAATTATATATCTCGTTATCCAATGAAACGGTAGGCATACGTTTATTTTACTGTATAAAATTAAGGAATTTTATTTTACCGGAAAAATCAAAAAATGATATGCAACGAACAATAACAAAATAACTTCCGAAATTGTTTTACTCGTATCTTTAATTATAAATCAACCCATGTGAGACTTTTTCTACTAATAGCTTTTGCCTTCTTCGCAGCCTATTGCAATGCGCAGGTGATCGTCACCTATGCAGGAAGTAGTGTTGCAGGTTTTGGCGGAGACGGGGCGGCGGCTACAAATGCAAAATTAGGAGAACCTACAGGGGTGGCAATGGACAAAAAAGGCAATTTGTTTATAGCCGACCAACTGGAAGGCCGGATAAGGAAAGTAGATCATGCCGGTATTATTACTACGGTGGCGGGAAGCGGCGGGCCGGCGGGCTACAACGGCGATGCAATGCCCGCAACTGACGCATTATTAAACTGGCCGGAAGGTGTTGCTGTTGACAAAACAGGGAATGTATATATTGCCGACCAGAACAACCAACGTATCAGGAAAGTGGATACAAGCGGTATTATTACTTCTATTGCTGGGATGGGTAGTATAGGTTATGCAGGGGATGGTGGGCCGGCTACTGCCGCGAAGCTCTACAACCCCGCTGATGTGGCCGTTGATAGTGCAGGCAACGTCTATTTCGTGGACCAGGATAACCAGGCAATGAGAAGGATCAGCCCTGCGGGAATAATTACTACAATGGCAGGAAACGGTACACCGGGGTTTAGCGGTGATAATGGGCCTGCTACTGCAGCGCAGTTGAATTTTCCGCAAGGCATAGCTGTGGACAGCATGGGAAATATATATATCGCTGACTTTTATAACAGGCGTATCAGAAAAGTGAGCGCCGCTACCGGCATTATCACAACTGTTGCCGGTGGCGGCCCTGGCCCATATGGGGATAATGGGCCTGCTACTGCTGCTGTCATATCAGATGCTTCGGCGGTTGGGATAGACCATAAAGGCAACATATATATAGCTGATTTTTATAGCTATGTGGTCAGGAAAGTAGATACTGCGGGCATTATAACTACAATCGCCGGCAACAGGACTGAAGGTTACAGCGGTGATTGTGGCCCGGCTACCCTGGCGCAATTGAGTGTGTTGCAAGGACTGACAACAGATGCAGACGGCAATGTGTATATAGCTGATTTCAGCAATTCGAGAGTTCGTGAAGTAACAAATGGTTCGCCCTGTACCCCTGCATTTGTAAATAATATCCTGGAGAAGGATTTTAGGATTTTTCCTAACCCTTCTACGGGGCAATTTACTCTTCAAAATGTGAATCTGCCAGATGAAAACAAAATTGAGGTGTATAATATGATTGGAGAATGGGTGTACGAGGCAAAAATTTATGATAAGCAAACCACTATTGATCTTTCTTATCAGCCTCCGGGGGTATATATTCTTTACCTGGGATCAGCGGAAAAAACTATTGTAAGGAAATTAATTATTTTAAAATAGCAGGCAATTTTGTCTGGACTATGATTTATATGATTAAATGATTATAAGATTGGTTTTGTTGTATTTGGATTTTGAT
>Ga0206818_1062_pt3 | contig 23982 bp, 22 predicted proteins | sample Alteio_BWOrgCont_86_FD_152881 | JGI IMG/M metagenome (GOLD analysis project Ga0206818, IMG submission 152881) | Enriched cells from forest soil in Barre Woods Harvard Forest LTER site, Petersham, Massachusetts, United States -... | ecosystem: Environmental > Terrestrial > Soil > Temperate forest >...
GCTGTGTTACTGTAACTGAGGAATCAAATTTGCAGCCATTGGCGTCTTTTAAATAGATGTGATAGGTACCTGTTAAAAGGCTGTCAAATATATGTGTGGCGGCATATGCGCCCGTTCCGATTGCATATACATAGGGGCTTATTCCACCTGTGCCGGTTGCCGTTATGGTACCGCTGGCCTGGCCATAGCATAAAGAAGGAGTAATAATAAATGTTGCAGACAGTACCAGCGAATCGGTAACCGTAATTACGGTGTCTTTTGCGCAACTGTTTGCATCCTTGATATGGAACGTATAAGTACCCGCAGCAAGCGGGGAGAAAACACCCGATGCGCTGAATGCCCCCGCGCCTAAAGCATAAGTATAGCCCGGCGTACCGCCCGTTGCCGATATAGTAACCTTACCATTGGCAAGAGTATTGCAAACAGAACGCACCACTAAGGCGGAAGGTACAATTCCCGCAGGTTGGAGCAGGGTTACAGAAGTATCCATTAAGCAACCATTGGCGTCTTTTACATGCAATGCGTATGTGCCGGCGGAAAGAGCGCTGAACGAACTGGCTGCCGCAAAAGCCCCTGCTCCCTCGGCATAGGTGTATGGCGAAACGCCGCCGCCGGAATATATACTCAGCGAGCCATTAGTGCCGGCATTGCAGGTAGGCTCGTGCATAACGACAGAATCAAAAAACAGGGCTGTTGGCTGCGTAAGGGTTACTGTGTCCGGCTGGATACAACCATTTGCGTCTTTCACCGAAACAATTTCCGTACCCGCTGACAGCCCGCTGAATGTATTTGACGCGCCATATGCCCCCCCCGCGCTGTTGTATAGATAGGCGGGTGTGCCACCGGTTGCATTTACTATGACGCTGCCGGTAGCGGCTCCGTTGCAGGCAACATTGGTAACAACAGGCGTAATGGTTATTGCTGTAGGTTGGGTAAGTGTAATGGAAGTATCGAAATAACAGGAATTTGGGTCGTGAACATGTAAAGCATAAGTCCCCACAGGCAAACTAAACGCATCGGAAGCGGCAAAAGGGTTGCTGTTATAAGCGTAGGAATAAGGCGGCCCATAGCCTCCTGTAGCGTTAACAGTAACTGTTCCGTTTCCTGCATTACAAAGAATGGCTGCAATGGTAAGGGTAGCGTGAAGCGTTTCAGAATCAACAAGGCTTATTGTGGTGTCAACAATGCAACCGTTGGCGTTTTTTATGTAAAAGGTATAAGACCCTACGCCAAGATGACTGAAGGTATCATCGCTGCTATATGCCCCGGCTGTGCCGAGCGCGTATGTGTAAGGCGCAACGCTGTTACTTGCGTTTACTGTCACCATCCCGTTTGAAAACGTATCGCAGAGCGGTTTCTGGATACCCAGATGCAGTAGTATCGGCGTTGCGTTTGGCACAGTGACGATAGTGTCTTTCACACATCCGTTGGCGTCTTTTACATAAAGTGTATAACTGCCGGGGCTAAGGCTTGTAAAAGTACCCGATGCAGTGTAAGCGCCTGCGGCGCCATCAGCATACACATATGGCGTTGCGCCTGCCGACCCGGTTATGGTAGCGCTGCCCGTGCTGCCGCCGGGGCAAAGAGGTGGCGTTGTGGTTACTGTTGGTACAGGTAGCGGAGGGGAGACTATAGTTATGGCAGTGTCCACATAGCATCCGCTCGGATTAACCATGCGTATGGTATAAGCGCCGGGCACTAAACTATCTGCAGTTATACCGGTAACGCCGGTAACCGTTTGCACTGTCGTTCCCGCTTCAATCACCTTTAGCGTCCACGGGCTTGCAGAGCCGCCGGGCGTAACGTTAAAAACAGCTTTACTTACGCAGGTAGCCGCTGATACCGGGGCATATGTTTCGGTGGGCATGGGCAGCACGGTAACTGTGTAAGCTATGGTTTGCTTGCCGGAAAGCGGGCAGCCATTGTCTAAGTAGGTGACATAAAAAATATAACTGCCCGGCGCGACACCTGTAGTTGACCAGGAAAAAGTACCTATTGGCGCAAGGCCGCCATTACCTACAATATTAAAAGTGGCCCCGGCAGGTAACCCGGCAACCGTCATAGTTATGTTATTACCTTCCACGCTTGTAGGATCAATAAAGAAGCTGAAAGCGCCAACGGCATTACATATATTTAAGTTAGTAGAGGTTGTAAGTGTACCGGCGGTAGCGCCGCTCATGGAGCCTATCGGAGGCACATCGGTACATGGGGTTATGACAACAATTGTCATCTCCCGCTGGCTGGTACCGCCCAGTACGCCACTGTGGTATTCCTCCACATTATAGACCACAAGCGACTTTTGTATAGCATTTGGGTCAAAGGCAAGCTGGCCAGTGGCGCTGTTGAACGAAAAACTATCTGTGAAGGTTTGCAACGGCGCTGTAGGCGTATAAGGAGCAACATAGGTAACCGGGCTACCGGTGGTGCCATCAATAGCCGAAACAAGAAAAAATGCAAGGCTATCACCATCCGGGTCAACTGCCCCGGGATTAAAATTGGCCGGAATGTCGAGACAGAAGAAAGGCGTAGGTATGGTAGTATAAACCGGGTTGGAATTATCGTAAGTGGTGTTGTTCAGTGTATCCACCAGGTCCACTAATGTGCTGCCCCCGCCAAGTATATTGGTGATGCTACCGCTTCGTCCCGCAGCGCTGCCCGACCCCATATTCCCCTGGAACAGGAACCGCCATACAGTTGATGGGCCGGAAACGGTAACGTTAGTCTCGTAAAGAAACTTTTTTACACCGGATATCGGGTTGGATAGATTAGTGCAGGTGGTGCTGTCCAAATCTGCCGGGCAAACCGGGGTTACTTCTACACCTGCTGTCGGAGCCTGTATAGCCAGGTTCACCGTACTGAATAAGGTACCTCCATTATATACTTTTATCTGGGGTACAGATGTTGGTAAACTTGAAAATGCAGCGCCGGAACAATCGCCGTAAACAACCAGGTGAATAGTATAGGTATTACCGGTAACATGCGTATAATAAAGGTCAACGCCAAATATATGCGTGGCCTGCGACCGTATAGCCGGGAATAAAAAAGTGACAATAAAACCAAACGCCAATAGGAGGCTGCGTAATCTGGCACGCATAAACTTATTTTTTTAGGAGAATGTGATCCTTTTTTTTGACGATGCGATTATCAAAATCCTTTCATTTCTGTATTGTTATCCTCACTATAGCAATCATAAAACAACAACAGTAAATCCTAAGCAGCCAGCCTTTGTTTGTCAAAAATCAGAAAAGTATTATTTTAAACCTCTAAAATTAGTATAAAAATAATGTAATTTCAAAAAATTGTTGCGTATTAGCAAAGATGATAGAATAAATTCTACAAACTGGCGTAGTTGTTTTTTTCAAAGGCCTAAAATTACTATAAAAATAATGTGGTCATAAGAAAATTGTTGCGTATCCCCCAAATCCTGATGAGTTTTTTATAAACACCCCACAATTTTCAAATTTTCACATTTCAAATTTTCACATTAATTTCCGCATTTTCACATTCCCGCATTATATTTGCTGCATGATCCTCTCCGATTCCCGCATACTCGAAGAAATAGAAAAAGGCGCTATTGTAATAGAGCCTTATGACCGCAAATATCTCGGCTCCAATTCTTATGATGTCCATCTTGGTAAATTCCTTGCGATGTATGATGACGAAACGCTGGATTCGCGCAAACACAATACCATCACCCAATTCGAAATTCCTGAAGAAGGATATATACTGCAACCGGGTACGCTTTATCTTGGCGTTACGCAGGAATATACCGAAACACACGAGCATATTCCTTTCCTCGAAGGCAAATCATCTACCGGCAGGCTGGGAATAAATATTCACGCCACAGCCGGCAAGGGAGATGTGGGCTTCTGCAATGCCTGGACGCTTGAAATATCCTGCATAAAGAAGGTAAAGGTCTATGCAGGTATGCCAATAGGGCAACTGATCTACTTTAGTACAGAAGGAAACGTGATCAATAAATACAACAAAAAAACGGACGCGAAATACACTGGCCGTACCGATAAGCCCGTAGAAAGTATGATGTGGAAAAATAAGTTTTAAACCCCTGCCCCCTGAAGGGGAACCATATATTTAGCTATTGGTTCTGACCTTTGTGCCAGGACAATAATTGAGCTAAATTGTTTTTGGTTTACGGAGTATTCATATTGCCCTGAAAGGGCTGGATATGTCAGCGATGGGCAACGCCCATCGGCATAATAGAATAAACAGGGTAGCCCTGTAAGGGCGCAATATGATTGTTTTGAAAAGATCACTAAGCCTTACCATTTTATCCCTGAAAGTATATCCTGTTTGCCTTCATAGTTTACCGGGATGGTTATATATACGCCCTGCCGCCCTGCTATGATATTCCCTGTTATCTTGAGCGTTATCTCCGGGTTCAGCAGCAATTGCAGGGCATTGGGCAGCGCATTGGCAAGGTCCACATCCAGCGTTACCGGTAGTGATGAGCTATCCCGTTTGGCAAGTTCAGCGATGCAGTTCACATTCATTTTGCCAACATGGCTGTTGTTTATGAATACATCCACATCCGCTTTCTTTAATTTCAGTTTGTACCTGTTGGGGTTATACAGGCGTATGTTCATAGAGATAGTGGTTTGCTTCAGTCCCGCCTGCTTTATACTGAAACTGTCCATACCGAGGTAAACAAGTTCCTTAGGCTGTGCGCAAGAAGACAAACTCAAAATCGCAATAAGGAATGAAAACAAAACGATGCTTAATTTTTTCATCCGGGATTTTTGGAAACCATTTATTTTTTCCTGCTGATCGCTTTCTCTGCTGCTGCAACTATATGCTCCTTTGTGAGGCCATATTTATCCAGCAACTGTTTTGGCGTGCCGCTCTCGCCAAAGGTATCCATAACCGCTACATACTCGTGCGGAACGGGGCACAGACGGGATGCAACACCTGCTATGCTGTCGCCGAGGCCACCATTGATCTGGTGTTCTTCAGCAGTAACAATGCAGCCTGTTTTGCAAATGGATTTTTTAACTGCCGCTTCATCAAGCGGCTTAATGGTATGAATATTTATCAGTTCCACCGATACGCCTTTTTCAGCAAGTATTTTCGCGGCTTCCACCGCAAGCCACACCATGTGGCCGCATGCGAAGATGGTAACATCAGTTCCCTCAGCCAATACCTGAGCCTTGCCTATTTCAAACTGCTGGTTTTCGGCAGTGAAGTTGGGCCACTTCGGCCTGCCGAAGCGCAGATACACAGGCCCCTGATAGTCTGCAATAGCTAAAGTAGCCGCCTTGGTCTGGTTAAAATCACAAGGTACTATCACCGTCATCCCGGGCAGCATCTTCATCATGCCTATATCTTCCAGCACCTGGTGGGTAGCGCCGTCTTCGCCCAGTGTAAGCCCGGCATGAGACGCGCATATCTTCACATTCTTGCCGCTATACGCCACCGACTGCCGCACCTGGTCATAAACACGCGATGTGGAGAAATTAGCGAAAGTGGTGGTGTAAGGGATTTTACCGCCAATAGTAAGCCCTGCGCCTACACCTATCATATTGGCCTCGGCAATGCCGCACTGTATAAAACGGTCGGGAAATTCTTTCATAAAAGCATTGAGCTTCAGCGACCCCGCGAGGTCGGCGGTGAGCGCCACCACATTTGGATTACGGCGGCCCGCTTCCAGTATTCCTTCCCCGAAACCACCACGGGTTTCTTTCTCGTTTAGTATTTGTATGTCTTGCAGCATGTGAGTTATATCAAAAAAAAGTGTCTGAAATGTATATGGTGGGCAAAAGTAAGGAAAAAGTATAGGCAGGAAATTATATCTTTTACAAAGATGTTCAATTCTGTTTTTTATGCTGCCTTATTATTTTCATGGATTCTTCAACCGTATATGATTTGGAAATTCCTTTCCTGTGGTTTTCCCTTCTCTCATACAACATATTCAATGTTGCTTCATCATACCTGTTCTCATCACCCCACGGCATTCCGTTGTCTTCCGCAAATTCGTATAATGCAGATAACTGCCGTTCATCAGCAGCGCTGATATAGTCATGCAATTTTTGCTGTAGTTCATTAATTTCCATAGCCTGTATCTTTAGTCAAATTTAAAACAATTCCCGGTCTATTCCATATCATAAGCCGGGAATACATCAGCCAGATCTAATGACAAACCGGGTAGGATAGAAGAAGTAACGCGGTCACTTTTTACCATCAACCGGGAAGGGACAAATTTTCCCGAGGTCAAAGTATAGATCATTAAAGTCTTTTCCTGTGGAAAAACAACCCAATACTCTTTTACACCTGCATCTTCGTACACATCGTATTTATGCTTCAGTTCTTTCTCGCTGTTAGCAGGCGATAATATTTCAATAACAATATCAGGTGCGCCGATGCAGCCTTTTTTATCAATCTTAGCCGGGTCGCATATCACGCAAATATCCGGCTGCACTACGGTAATAATATCCTTGTCTTCTTTCGACTTCCGTGGAATGCGCACGTCGAAAGGCGCGAAAAACACCTGGCACGTTTTACCTTTTAAGAACTGCCATAATTCTCCTGAAATTTCTCTCGCTATTACCTGGTGTGCTGAAGTTGGCGCGGGACTCATTTTATAAATGCGGCCCTTGATCAATTCTACACGCTCTTCAAATTTCCATTTATAGTAATCGGCGTAGGAATATACTTTGTTCAAATCAAGATTAGCAAATTCCATATTTTTTTTATCAAAGATAATTTAACCGGGCTATTGCTGCAAACATTTCTTACTCATTTCGTCAATACATACCCCCAATCCTTCAGCCATGCAATGATTTTTTCCCTGTAGTCTCCCTGTAAGATGATGAACCCATCTTTTACACTGCCACCGGTTCCGCATTTTGTTTTTAGCTGCTTGGCCAGTATTTCCATATCTTCATTGGTACCCACAAAGCCATCTGTAAGCGTTACCACTTTACCAGCACGTTGTTTGGTATCCAGCTTCACACGCAGTTTTTGTTTTTCTTTCGGCAAGGTTTCCATAGGTTCATCGGCAGGGAAATCATTGAAGAAATCCTTGTTGGTGGAGTAGGCGAGGCCATCGGGGCGGGTGGTGTTTTTTTTGGACATTGGGTTTAATTCAAAAAATCATGGTCAAATATTAATCTCGTATTTTGAATGCCTTTTGTCAATATCCAGGTTTAAATCTCTTTTGTGTTTTGCCTTTAACTGTCTGAATTTTTGCTCTGCTGCTGACGGCACACTACTTGAAACGATAAACGCTTTGAAACTATGGCCTGTATTATTCAACTGTAATTGTAGCTTTTTGAATGAGGCCACTATTTGAGCAATGGCATCATCTATATTGGTTCCTTTTAGTTCCACTAAAAATACCTGCTTGGTTTCACAGACTTTAAAAATGTAGTCACACTTCTTTTCTTCTTTACTACTATTCAGGCAGCCATCATTTTTTACCCTGCATAAATTTTTTTGTGTATTAATACGAAACTCTTTGCCATTTTCTTTTGCAACATTTGAGACATTAAAACACGCTTGTGCATCAGTAGCATTAAGTATTTGGACCAGTTCGTTACAACACATCAGGCATGATATTTTAGTTCTAATAACCGATCGAAAGTTTTCCCTAAATCTTCAGATACATCATCAATATTGGATGGGCCTATTGATTGATCTTCATTATCTAAAGTAGAGCGGCAAAAACCATCTTCAAAATAGTAGCAGGATACCTTGTTGAAATCAATCCAAAGATTTTCAGGAACTGTATTAATTATTTCATTTTTCAGTTCAGGATGCTTATCATAAGCACTCTTTGCTTGTATCAGGTTGTCAATAGCTGTGAGGGTATATGGGCTGTGAGTTGTGATAATAAGTCTGTCGCCGGAGTGGTTTACTTTACTGATAATAAATTCTATCAGTGATTTTTGCATTGATGGGTATAAATTCAATTCTGGCTCTTCAATCACAAAACAATTATCAAATATCCGCTTATTTGCCGCAAAGTGTTCCATTATCAACATTAATGGAAGCATTGATTGAAAGCCGCTTGATGCCTCTTCTAATTTTATTTTTATTCCGTCTGGTAAAGTGAGGTAATTATTTTTATCTGAATACTCATATTTTATATGAAGAAAAGGAAAAACAAAGGATTTTAGATTTTTCCGGGATAATTCAAACATTGACCCAAATTCCTTTAGACTTTCAGAAATTGAAACATTATTTTTCATTAATCCAAATAATGATTCTCCCACATTAGGTAAAAGCATTCTTTCAGCAGGAATGTAAAAAGGCCAAAATTGGTTAGAATCAGTTTGCCCGGAAACATTTTTGATAAGCTGATTATTCCTGATTTGTAAAGTCAATTTATCATAGGAGAATATTATTTCCGTATTAGTCTTGAGGTCAAAATCAATATTGTAATAGATCAATTGCTTTTTAAACTTTTCAATAGTTGCATCCGGGTGAGTCAAATCAGAATCTGTATCAGGGTTCAAAAAAATAGCTATCAGCTTCGCCACCGTACTTTTCCCACTTGAAGTAGGCCCGATAAAAATATTAATGTCATTGACATCAATAGATATATCCTTAATCGGCCCGAAATTTTTTACAGTCAGCTTGTCCATACCTTAATTCCTGCTGTAAATATACACGATTTAGTTTCTCTATGGTATTCTGCCTAATTCCACTAATTTAGCGTCCAAATTCCAATTAAATGAATAAAGTTGTTGCAGGCGCCGATGAGGCGGTACAGGATATACCTTCCGGCGCCACGCTCATGCTGGGTGGGTTCGGGCTATGTGGCATACCTGAAAATTGCATTGCCGCCCTCGTAAGAAAGGGTATCAATAACCTTACCTGTATCTCTAATAATGCCGGGGTTGATGATTTCGGTATCGGGCTTATGCTGCAGGGCAAGCAGGTGAAAAAAATGATCTCCTCTTATGTAGGCGAAAACGCAGAGTTTGAGCGGCAGCTACTCAGCGGCGAACTGGAAGTGGAACTGGTGCCACAGGGTACGCTTGCTACACGTTGTATGGCCTCAGGCTATGGTATGCCAGCCGTTTACCTGCTTGCGGGTATTGGCACGGAAGTGGCGGAAGGCAAGGAAGTACGCAATTTCAATGGCAGGGATTATCTGCTGGAGTATGCTTTCGATGCTGATTTCGCCATTGTAAAAGCATGGAAGGGCGACAGCCAGGGCAACCTCGTATTCAAAGGCACGGCGCGCAATTTCAGCCCGCTTATGGCTATGGCAGGCAAAGTAACTATTGCCGAAGTAGAACACCTGGTGCCTTTAGGGGAACTTGACCCAAACAATATTCACGTACCGGGCATCTATGTACACAGGATATTCGAGGGGAAAAATTATGAAAAGCGGATTGAACAGAGAACGGTGAGGAAAAGAATGTGATGGAATGTGGAAAAAATGTGGGGAATGCGATAATGTGGAGGAAATGGGGGGGATGTGATGGAATGTGGAAAAAATGTGGGGGAATGCGATAATGTGGTGAAGTATTTGAGCAAAAAACAACTAAATATATGAAGCCAGACTTCGCGAAAAACCCACTTGTGAAACATGCTATTGAATATTCAATAATGGTTATAAACTATGTAACGATATTAGAAAATAACAAGAAAGATGTGATTGCAAAACAAGTATTGAGAAGCGCTACTTCTATTGGTGCATCAGTAATGGAGGCTCAAAGCGCAGAAAGTAAAGCAGACTTCATTCATAAACTCAAAATAGCAGATAAAGAAGCACATGAAACATGGTATTGGCTATATTTATGTGAACAAACGGAAGGAGATAATTTTAATTCAGAACTGAATAGCAAACTTAATGAAATAATGAGGTTATTGAACGCCATTATTTTATCATCAAAAAAATCAAATAATTAGAACCACATTATCGCATTATTTCCACATTATCGCATTGAAATTATGGCACTCAATAAAGAACAAATAGCAAAACGTATCGCGCAGGAACTACAGGATGGTTTTTATGTAAATCTTGGCATAGGCATTCCCACACTGGTGGCCAATTATATTCCAGAGGGGGTTGATGTGGTGCTGCAAAGCGAGAATGGCCTGCTCGGCATGGGGCCGTTCCCTTTTGAAGGGGATGAGGACCCCGACCTGATAAATGCAGGTAAACAAACCATCACCACTATCCCCGGTTCGGCATTCTTCGACAGCGCCATGAGTTTCGGGATGATACGCGCCGGAAAGGTACACCTCACCGTACTTGGCGCTATGGAAGTAGCCGACAATGGCGATATAGCCAACTGGAAGATACCTAAGAAAATGGTAAAAGGGATGGGTGGCGCTATGGACCTTGTGGCTGCTGCCAAAAACATAATAGTGGCCATGCAGCACACCAATCCTAAAGGGGAAAGCAAATTGTTGCCGAAATGCACCCTCCCGCTCACAGGCGTTGGCTGCGTAAAGAAAATAGTTACCGACCTCGGTGTATTTGATATTACGCCGGATGGTTTCACTTGTATAGAATACGCGCCCGGCGTAACAATTGACGAAATAAAAGCAAAAACCGCAGGCAGGCTGGTGATAGCCCCGGATGTCAAGGAGATAGTGGTGTAAACCTATTGCAGGACAGCAAAGTAACCATTAATCATTAATCATTACATTATATTCCTTCATCCACGCATTCACCGAGATGCACCGCCAGATTATCAGGGCGTCATTTATGTTCAGCTTGTTTTCGGTAACGGCTGTCTTAAAACCTGCAATAGCCTTGCCGTTGAGCAGGTTGCTGTGTTCCAGTTGCGGTATCACCCAGTTTTTATCGGTATGCAGGGCATGTATCAGCGGGGTATAGAACCCTATTTTATCTTTGCGCTTATACACCACATCAGGTATGTATTGTTTGCAGGCTTCCCTCAGAATATATTTTCTCATGCCGTTTTTCAGGAACTCTTCCGGCTTTATGCCCGCTACATATTCCGCTACCCTGTGGTCCAGGAATGGCATACGCCCTTCTACACTGAACGCCATAGCGTTCCGGTCGTCATAGTGTACCAGGTGCGGTATATGCACCCCATACATAGATTCGCGCCAAACATTGTAGGTGTTGTTGTATTTGTATAAAGAGATAATGCTGTTGTCCACATCCTTCATCACCCCGGGCAAAATAATATCCCTCCTCCGTATCCTCGACCTCGTTCTCAGTTTAAACTCATGCGTGGGAAAGAAAGATTCAAGCAGCGTTCTGAACAGGTAGCCCTTGCCGAGTTTCATTTCGTTCAGATTCTTCGTAAATTTACAGAGTAGCAGCGATTTGAATTGCTTCGATAAGATAGCCCTTGCCATATTGTTGTAGCCGAAAAACAATTCGTCAGCTCCCTGCCCGTTCAGTATCACCTTTATGCCGGCATGGGCTGCCATTTCCATCAAAAAACCATGCGCTATAATAGAGGGGTCGCCAAAAGGTTCTTCCTGTATTTTTATGTACTTGGCCAGGTTGTCCTTTATCGAAAGGTCGTTCAGGTCTTTGCGGTGTACTACAAAATTGCTCTTGCCGAATTTACCGATCACCGCTTCAACATACATTGTTTCATCGTACTTGCTGTTTGCAGACTGCGCTGTAAATATGTGCAGGGGCTTATCGTAATAAGTAGCTAATATGCCAGCAATTATTGAAGAGTCTATCCCGCCTGACAGCGTAATGCCAATAGGTACATCAGACAATGTTTCAGATAAAACGGCTTCTACGATGCAATCGTGCAGGCCCTTTTCCGCTGTTTTATCAAATGGCCTTTTGTCTTTCTCCGGTATGTCCGGCAATTCCCAGAACGGCTTTGCGGCTATATTTTCCTGCCCGGCGCTTAACCATGCGTAGTTGCCATCCGGGAACTGTTGAATACCGCTGAAAAATGTATTCACCCCCAAGTGTCCGTAATTTCCTATGGCAAGGTATTCGGCGAGCGAAGTATGGTCGTATGCCGGATGTTCATTTTCCCCGAACAGCGGCGTTATTTCGCTCGATAGCAGCCACGATTTACCCGCCTTGCGCACATATAGCGGCTTTTGCCCGAAACGGCTGCGGCTGACAAACAATTTCTGCGCTTCTTTATCCCAAACGATCATTGCCCACATGCCTACCAACTCCTGCAGCATTTTTTCTTTTTGCAGACTGAAGAGTTCTATTATGGTTTCCGTATCTGAATGCCCCCTGAACGTGTGGCCGGGCAAGTATCTTTTCCGTAATTCAAGATGGTTGTATATTTCCCCGTTAAAAATGATCACATACCTGCCAGACGATGAAAACATCGGTTGATGGCCTGCCTGGGTTAACTCTAAAATGGATAATCGCGTATGTGACAAGGTTACCTGTTCATCGCTGTATATACCACTGTCGTCAGGGCCTCTGTGCCGGAGCAAAGTCCCTGACTTTAATCCAAAACCTGATCCTTCCGCTTTATTATTCCCTAAGTAACAAGCAATTCCACACATAAATTAACCCGGTAATTTTCTTTCTGTCCATTAAACTTAGCCGGTTTTTTATTGTCGTAGTTTAATTGGAAAAATGAAAAACAGGGCAAAAATATACTCTAAATTTTATAATTCCCTGACTATCAAAACCGGAGAACACATTTTTATTACTCAATTGTAAAAGCGCCGCTTTGGAATTTTGTGGCAAAACACCGCTCGGCTCTTTAAATCGCTACACTTTTTATTGTTTCCCTGGGTGAATGACTGATCGTACTCTTTTACTCAATTGCCCCGACCTTCAGGTCGGGGGTTTTAAATAAAAACCCCTTGGCTTTAGCCAAAACGTACTCATGCTGGGTAGTTCTCCTGTTGTGTATTTCGGCTAAAGCCAACCTACTTATTTCCCGTTGCCCCGAACTTTAGTTCGGGGCAACTAAACGTTGGAATTTGTTTTAAAGGCTATTAGATTTAGATTTGATAAAAATTCCTTCTAAACAGCAGCATGTGGAATAAATGATAATTACCTATGGTCCCGGATAAAAAAAAGAGATTTACGGAAATAGATTCATTGAGGGGATTTGCAGCTTTAGGTGTTTTACTTTTTCATTTTTCTCTTGCCAATAATATCCTGCTAAAATACTTTAAATACGGCGTTACCGGGGTTGACCTGTTTTTTATGATCAGTGGGTTCGTGATTTTTATGTCTGTCAGTTCGGCAAAAAGGTTAGAAGATTTTTGGTTCTCCAGGTTCAACCGTTTATTTCCCTCCTACTGGTTGTCAATCGCAATCGCATTAGTGTCTTATTACTTCCTTACAAGTTTTATTTTCAATAAACCGGTGGGCTACTACCTCGGCAATATTTTAATGCTTCAGCCAATTTTTAAAGCAGGGAATTTAGTGGACGCCTACTGGACGCTGTATGTGGAACTAACCTTTTATTGTTTCATAAGCGTAGCGTATAAATGTAAACTTTTCAATAAAATTGAGCTGATAATATGGATTGGATTGCTGCTTATGCTAATTATAAACGGCATCTATTTATTGGATATAAAATCAGAAAAATACACCAGGTTTTTCATCATGTCCAGATCTGTAGCGCCATTGATCAGTTTCTTTTCATTTTTCGCAGCCGGAATGGTTTACTATTTAATTTTCACTAAAGGCTATTCTTTCAATAGGGTGTTATTACTGGTGACTTCTTTCTTTATAACAATATTGATTCACAACATAAGCGGCAGGAGCAACTTTTTTATAGGGGTAGCAGAGTCCATCGTATGCTTGCTGGTATATAACGCAATGTTTATACTGATTTTATTTAAAAAAGCTAAATTCCTTAGCATAAAGTGGTTCATTTTTTTAGGCTCAATTTCCTACCCTCTTTATTTAGTCCATGAATCAATTGGTGTGAATCTGAACGCCTACTTATCGAAATACGTAAATAATTACATTGCCTTAATAGCCGGAGTTGCTACCTCATTTATTTTAGCCATTATAATGACGTATGGGTTTGAAAAGTATGTGCATAAATGGCTAAAGAGAAAATATTATATCACAAAGGGCGCCAGGTGAGCTTTGTGTCCCTTGTGAATTTCTTTGTGTACTTCGTGGTAAAAAAGCAAGTACATTGATTTTTGATAGAGGCCTGCATATGAAAAAATACAGAGGCCTTGAAATACAAGCTGGATATGAATTTGATACTTTATCAGCAGACTCTGAATACATATTGCCTAAGCCACTGAATATCTTTCTTTGTATTCCTCAAACCTCGCAATCATTTCTATTTCCGTTGCCAGGCTCATTCTCCGGTGTGGAGCGCAGGATTCTATATCAGGAAAAATATTTACAGGGTGCTGGAGGTAATATTCAAAATTGCTTGTCATTTGCACCTCATTTTCATAATGCCTCCGGCAGAGGGTCTCAAAAGTATCCGTTTTGAAAACATCTGTGGGGATAACGGAAATTATTTCGCCTGCGTCCACTGTTTCATCAATATAGTGCAGGGAAACGCCAAGCGGCTTCATTTCATAAACAGCCCATTTGAAAGCATCAAGGCCGCGCACTGCGGGAATAATACCGGGATGGGTATTGATGGTTTTTTTGTTTTTTACAAATTCTGCCGACAAAATTCCGGCGCCTGATACCAGGTAAAGATCAAGGCCGCCGGGAATATCATAATCATGTGCAACGGGAGTATAAGTAATGCCATGCGCCCTTGCGATAAGCTCCGGCAAAACGCTTTTTGACATGTCGGGCCGGTGAATAATCTGTATGCTTCTTTCCTTGCGTGGAACGAATGGTAACGCAAATAGCTCAAATTGTTCCGGTTTGTACTTAGTAAGCAGGTTCAATAATACCTGCTCGGTTTTCAGATGGGGATAATCATAGGTAATGATGCCTATTGTTTTCATTTACTTTTTTGTTTATAATTTTCTATAAAGAATCTATTGCACCCTGCTTACCTTGCCATCTGCCAGTTTATATATCCATCCGCTTTCGGGGCAGATAGCGAGCGAGTCTTTGAAGGCCAGTTTATGTCCGTGAATGCTCATCCATCCAGTTTGGCGGGCAGGGTTGCCCATCATTAATGCAAAGGGCAGCACCGGTTTGGTAATTACAGCGCCGGCGCCCACAAAAGCATATTCGCCGATATGATTGCCGCATACAATGGTTGCATTGGCCCCGATAGTGGCGCCCTTGCCTACATGGGTGCTTTTGTATTCCGACTTACGGTTGAATGCGCTGCGGGGATTAATGACATTGGTAAAAACGCAGGAAGGGCCGAGAAAAACATCATCTTCACAGATCACCCCGGTATAAACGGAAACATTGTTTTGTATCCTTACATTCCTGCCCAACACTACTTCAGGCAGCACCACGCAGTTTTGCCCGATATTGCAATTATCGCCGATCTTACAATTTGGCATGATATGGGAGAAATGCCATATTTTAACACCTTTTCCTATTTCACAGCCATCATCAATAATTGCGGTAGAATGAGCAAAATAATCCATAAAATAAATTTAAGCAAATGTAATAAAAATGATGAAAAATCGTTATAGCCTAATAGCTCCTGCATACATCTGTTCTATAATACGCAAAACTTCGCAGCCTTCTTCGGCGCTAGTCATAACAGGGTGATTATTATGCAATACATCCACCACATTCTGTATTACTTTATCATGGTTGCTCATTGACCCCTGGTAGCGGCCTCCGTAATCATTGGCTTTAGCGGTGATATGAATATCAGGGAGGGTAATGCCATCAATTTCCTGGTAATCAATGGTATTCAGGTATTGGCCCCCGATCTTCACCGTTCCTTTTTCACCAAAAACGGTAATGGAGCCTTCCATATTCTGCCGGAAAGAGCAGGTGGTGAAGTTGAAATTTACAATGGCATTGTTGGCTGCGTTAAGTACAAATGAACCCGTATCTTCCACTTCTGTATTGTGCAGGTGTGCATAGTTGTGTACCTGGCCATATGCGTGAGTAATCGGGCCATTGAGATAATACATAATATCTACAAAATGGCTGAATTGCGTAAAGAGGCACCCGCCGTCTTTCTTTTTTTTGCCGCGCCACTCGCTTTCGGCATAATAGGCCGGGCCACGGTTCCAGAAGCAATTGATCTGCAACAGGTATATTTCGCCCAACTCATTGTTCTGGATCAGTTTTTTCACCGCCTGTACCGGGGGATTATAACGGTTTTGTTTTACTGCAAATATGGTCTTGCCCGTTCTTTCGGAGGTGGCTATCATGCGGGTACATTCATCTACACTCATAGCCATTGGTTTCTCCACTACAGTATGCAGCCCGGCCTCAAGCGCAGATATGGTATGCTGTTCGTGCAGATAATTTGGCGTGCAGATGCAGATAACGTCGGCATCTACATTTTTCAGCATTTCCGGCAGAGAACTATAGAAAGCGACGCCGTTGGGTAACTTGGACTGTACTCCACTGTTAATATCACAAACAGCAACAAGCTCTGTGTGGCTATTTTCAATAATATGACTTGCATGGCGCCGGCCTATATTGCCAAAGCCCACTATACAAAACCGTATTTTTTCCGGCATTCAAAAATATTTTAAAGAAAATAACCCGCAAAAGTAAACAATTTCAGTTCGTAAACCCTTATGCTATTAGTTTGCAGGGGCAACTTTACCAGTTTCCATCAATGTTTCCATATACATATTTCGCTCGTGTTGTATGTTGGCCTGCCAGGTATAATGTTCTTGTACAAACTGCTTTGCCCTTGCCCGCACTTCCTTTTCATTAGCTTTATACCAATCAATTGTTTTCGCAACTTCCCCGTCAAAGTCTTCTTGCTGGTTTTTATCATATAGCTTTACAACAAAGCCGATGTCATATTTATTCAAGATCGTTGCAATTTCGCCCGTCCCTTCTTCCAGTATTACCGGCAATCCGGCGCTTAAATATTCGCCTAATTTCACGGGTTGATAAAAGCCTTTCAGGTCTGAGGGTACCTTTAAAAAAATGCCCATGTCCATTGCTGTCAGGTACTGCCCTACCTTATCCTGCGGGATGCTCAATAACCGGATATTATTCATATCCGCGTTAAGTTTATTAAGCAATGCCTCCATTTCCCCCTGGTTGTTTGTGATAAATACCCCAACTGCCTGCTTGGTCTGGGCGATAGCAGAACTGATAAATGGTATGGTCATCTCTTCTAAATTCTGGTATTTCTGAGTACCACCAAGATATAATATTGCGATCTTATTTTCTATATTAAGCTCTTTTCTGATCTTATCCCTGTTTGTATCCGCGATTGTTTCTTTTACGCAGCATGGTATAACAACCGTGTTTTCTTTGGCTTTATCGTGCCCGATCAAATATTTACGAAGCGGTTCACTTACCGTACACACACGGTCGGCATAAGCGATAGAACGCTGCAACCTGTTGACCTGTTCATCATACCGGGCCTTTTGCGCAGCATTCATGTCTTTTATGAAATAGACGTCTTCCTCAACAAACTTTTCGAGCGGCCAATATCCCCTTACGTCTAAAATGAAACTATCCTGTGGATACATTTTCTTCAAAAAAATGATCTCATTAATGCTTGATTCTCCACGGCAATGGTAAATTGTCCTTTCTTTTAATTTTTTTCTAAAAAGGTTTAAGATCAGGTTCCTGGGCCAATTTTTAAAACGGCCAATGCCACCTATCAATTTAATCGGAACATTGGGACAGCGTTTCTCCAGATTTTTTATTATTGATCTGGTCGCTTTTGAAAAAATTGCTTCCCTCATCGGCAAAATGATCCATACCTGGACGGATAAGGGTTTTCCCGGCCCTGGTAATGTTGCCTCCATCTCAGCTCTTTCAAATACCTGGGTTGCTAAAAGCGGCGTCTTATATTCACCACTTGATACAACATGCACAAGATTATATACGGGTTCCATTTTTAAGAAAATATGTGTTCATACTGGGGCGATGGTTATTCTGTCAATGGCGCTAAGTGAAGTTGTCAAAATAAATCCTACGAAGTTGGTTAGTTATTTTTCTTTTATGCTATTCCCCGCCACGGCGGGGAATAGCAAGCTATTTAAAGACTTTTGCAACGAAGCAGAAATGGAAAAGAACAATCAAATTGTAGGATTTATTTTGACATCTTCACTAAGATTGGTTTTATCATCTCTTTCCCGGATTTTTTCTCATAATGAGCAATTATCTGAGTAATTATTTTTTCACCAGCATTCCCATCGCCAAAAATACAGGAATCATAATCTTTATTTGTAGTGTCCAGCAAATTAAATTCCTTTATTATTTCCTCTTTTACCAGTTGTGTACTCAGGCAATATCCCCCATCAACCAATTCGGGCCAGAAAGGGCTTTCCATCAATACCAGGCTTGGGCGTTTAAAAAAATAAGCCTCTCTTACCAAACCGCCCGAATCCGTAATAACATATCTGGCGCCTTTTACCAATTGTATCATATCGAAATACCCTACCGGGTCTATACAGGTGAAATTTGCAGTAAGCCCATAGTCTGCCAGTTTTTTCTTTGTCCTGGGATGAATGGGCACGATAACAGGTATGGTTTCATTTATGATATTGAGAGCGCTTATTATTTCGGTTAATTTCCCTGCATCATTGGTATTTCCCTCCCTGTGAACGGTACAAATTACATAATCAGTATTTTTCAGGTTTAATTTGTCCAGTATGGTTGACAATGCGTCTGATTTTTTTTCATAAAACAGGGCGGCGTCATACATTACATCCCCATAATTATAAACTTCCGATTTGATTATTCCGGTTCCGAAACCTTCTTTTTTAAGATTTTCCTCACCGAGGGAAGAACAGCAAAAGTTGATCTCTGCAAGCCTGTCCACAAGGTAGCGATTGATCTCTTCCGGCATATATTCATCAAAATTTCTTACTCCGGCTTCAATATGCACTGTTCTGATGCCTATTTTCTTTGCCGCAAGCGCCGGAGCCAGTGTGCTGTTGGTATCGCCAAAAACAACGAGGTAATCAGGCTTTATTTCTAATAAAAGTTTCTCCACCTCTTCGATCATTCTTCCCGTCATGGCACCATGGCTTAATCCGCTGATATATAGGAAATGATCGGGTTTGGGTATTTCCATTTCTTCAAAAAACACTTCCGACATATTTTTATCGTAATGCTGGCCGGTATGGATCAATATTTCCGTAACTTCCGGGTGTAATTTTATAGCCCTGGAAAGCACTGCGGCCTTTATGAATTGAGGCCTCGCGCCTACTATTGTTGCAATCTTCATATATATTTAACGAGCAGGTAGCCAAAAAAGTTAAGAATAGCAGGTTGTAAAGCTACTAAGGAACATTGACAAAATAAGTGCTGCAAACCGGAGCAGTTATTTTTCTTTTTTTCAAGGCATAAAATCTGCGAATAGTTGTTATTGTTATTTTTACATCGTTCAATACTTTTTCAGACACATGTGCGGAATCCTCTCTGTAGTCAATTTCAGAAATAAATTAAGTGGCATAAACCTTAGTAAAGCATCTGCTATTATAAAACATCGCGGCCCGGATGATGAAGGTTTTCTCACCTGGCAACCGGGTGAGCAGCCTGTAATATGCGCAGGAAATGATACCGCATTGTCAACAAGAAACCACTGGCAGTATCCTGATTTAGACCCCGGGCAATCCTTTAAGGTAGGTTTTGCCCACCGGCGGCTGTCTATACTTGATCTGACCCCGGCTGGGCATCAGCCTATGTTATACCAAAAGGCACGGCTTGCGATAACCTATAATGGGGAGGTGTATAATTACCTGGAAATAAAAGCGGAACTGGAAAAAGTAGGGCATAAGTTTATAACAGCATCTGATACCGAAGTGATACTCCATGCCTGGGAAGAGTGGGGGCCTGATTGCCTCAATGATTTCAACGGTATGTTTGCCTTTGTGATCCTTGATTATGAAAAACAAGAACTCTATGCAGTGCGCGACAGGTTTGGCGTAAAACCGTTGTATTATTATGCAGGGGCAAACGCCTTTTACTTTGCCTCTGAAATAAAGCAAATAAGGACTTCACCGGATTATACATTTTCGCTTAATGAAACTATAGCCCGGCAGTACCTCGCGGCAGGGGTTGCAGACCATAATGATGATACATTTGAAACAGGCATAAAATCTTTGACCCCTGGTTTTTACATACGTATTGACCTTTCAAGTGCAACATGCAAGCCGGAGCTTACGAAATGGTATTATACAAAAGCCAGACAGTGGCACGGGAACTTTGAGACTGCTGCTGATAAATTCAGACGCCTGCTTACTGACGCGGTAAGATTACGGTTAAGGTCTGATGTTAAGGTTGGCTCTTGCCTGTCTGGTGGCCTTGATTCTTCCAGTATCGTTTGTATAGCCGCAGACTTGCTAAAGGCTGATGGCAACTATACGGGACAGGAAACCGTAACCGCCTGCTATGATGATGCGAAATATGATGAATGGAATTTTGCCCAGGAAGTGATAAAGAAAACCAATGCGCAGCCACACCGGGTATTCCCATCCTTCCGGCAGCTACAGGAAGAAATGGATACTTTTCTATGGCACCAGGATGAGCCGGTAGGCAGCAGTTCGGTTTACAGCCAGTGGGCGGTGTTTAAAAAAACACACGAGGCAGGGCTGAAAGTAATGATAGATGGCCAGGGTGCGGATGAACAGCTTGCAGGCTATGGCGGTAACGATGTTCCGCTTTATGCAGGCTTACTTGCGAAAATGAAGTTGTTTGCATTGTATGATGAGGCGTGGCATTATAAAAAAGAAAAAGGAACATGGCCATATGGTTTTCTGCTTGCAGCATTACAGCTAAATTCAGGCAAAACCATTCCGGGACTTTTACCGGAAAAATACAGGATAAAAAAAACGCCGGATGTGGATTGGTTGCAGCCGGCAGAGCCTTCCGGCATTTACAGTTGGCCGGCGCACGATCTGCAGGAGAACCTGTACAGGCAGTTGCATACTACACCATTGCCTGCCTTGCTACGGTATGAAGACCATAACTCTATGGCATGGAGTGTAGAATCAAGAACGCCGTTTATGGATTACCGCCTTATAGAGTTTAATGCCGGATTGCCGGAACGGTTTATTTACAAAAGGGGGGTCAGGAAAAATATACTGAGGCAGGCCATGCACGGCATTATACCGGAGGCTATAGAAAACAGGAGGGATAAAATGGGCTTTGTAACCCCTGAAGAAGTATGGCTGAAGGGCGAAGGAAAAGAATGGTTCAATGATAGTATTGATAAAGCCTGCAAGCAATTTGGCGGGCATTTGCTTGACGCCGGAAAGGTGCGTAAGTATGTAGATGAAATGATAGCCGGGAAACGGGAATTTGATTTTATGCCCTGGCGGATCGTATGTTTTTACAGGTGGTTTAAGCGTATTGTTGGCTAACTAATTTTATAGTGATTTACAAAGAATTTTAAAGCCACGATAGACTCTTAAAAATCAAACAAGATTATTGGATACTAAAAGTTTGAAATTGTATTACCTTTAAGCTAAAAAAGACTTATTTATGTTTATGCCAGCTATAGGTGCAATCAATGAGGTGAAAGATATGGAGGATTTGAAAATAAAATTTGATGGCCAAACGCACCAAATTGAAGCTAATACGTTAATAAATAGTTTGCTGCATTTCAGCACTATTGTCCAAGAAGTCAATAAAGAGCTAAAGACGGATAAAAAAATAGAAGTAAAAATTAATGCACTACCGGAAGGTAGTTTTTTGGTGCATTTTACTCTTGAGACCTTGAGCGTTTTAGAAAAGGCTCAAAAATTATTTTCAGGTAGCGCTGCTACGGCTGTTGCTAATATTATTGCCATAGTAGGAGGTATTTATGGTATAGCAAAGTTCTTAAAAGGTAAGAAGCCAAAATCAATTCAATCGGATAATGATAAATCAATCATTATAAATGATGACGGAGATACGCTGATTATTGAGAACCTGACTATAAATATTTATGTCAATAACAAAACCATACAGGAGTCTTTAACGCAAGAGTTTACAACCTTGGAAAATGACCCTAATGTTACTGGCTTTGAAATGCTGGATAAAAATGATAAACCTATCGTTCATATAGAAAGGAAAGAATTTGCAGCATTAGCCAGCAGTACCAGTTATTTAGAAGCATCGGATGATAAAATTGATAAGAAGATAGCAATGCTTAACATTGTCAGACTATCTTTTGATAAAAGCCAGAAATGGGAGTTTTATTACGAGGGTAACAAAATCATTGCTAAAATATCTGATGGTGACTTTATTGCAAGGATAGATAATGGGGAATCTTTTGCTAAAGGAGATTCATTAGAAGTAGAATTAGAAGTTAGACAAGAGTTTGATGAAACTGTAAATACTTATGTGAACAAAGCATATAAAATAAACGAAGTGAAAAGGCATATTCCCAGGCCACCACAAGGAATGTTAGATTTTCCGAAAAGACGCAAATGAAATAATAAAAGAGATACTGTACTATTTGATAAATAACCTTTATCAACTTCTGGTAATGAAGTTGAAAACAGGAAAAGAATGAATAAAAAATTTGACAGTTCCGAAAAACAAAAAATAGCTTTTTTATGCCACCCCTGGCACCGGGGTGGAGTAACCCGCTGGATGGCTGATGCCGCTATGGCATTGACTAAAAGGGGGATTGAGGTGTGTTTTATTACTGTTGAACTACATGGCAAAATTGCTCCCACCAACAGCAGGGAGACCATGCTGCAATTATTAACTAAAGAAAATAATACCGTCCATATTATTAAAGAGAAGGTGGGGTATGAATTTGAGTTCGGCACTGCCAGTTATCGAGCCTATATTTACCGGAAGCTGATAGTACAGTTGCCGCCCGGTACGCCTATCATATTGTCTGACGATCCGCCTGTATGGGCTGCGGCAACAGCGTTACATAACACTTATCCTGTCATTGGTGTGCTACATGCCGATGACACACACTATTACCGGCTTGCTGAAAAATACTTCCGGCAAACGGATATGTTTGTCTGTGTTTCAAACAGGATCAGCAAAAATCTAAAAGACAGGCTTCCGGAATTTGATCCTGCGCTTATATACACCATACCCTGTGGTATCAACCTGCCTGCTATTGACAATAGTATTCAACCACATCCTTTATTGCAACTTGTGTATCTCGGCAGGATCAGCGATTACCAGAAACGCACCGGCGACCTGGTGAAAATCTGCACCTTGCTCTTTAAAAACAAAGCGCCATTCCATCTCAACATCATAGGAGACGGGGATGCTAAACCAGCGCTTGAAAATACATTTATTGTAGCCGGACTCCAACACTCTGTTACTTTTTGCGGCTGGCTCACACAAGAGGGTGTAACCGGCTATCTCGCAGCCGCAGATATGCTTTTGCTTACCTCCGACTTTGAAGGTATGCCGATAGCGATGATGGAGTCGCTTGCGGCTGGCTGCGGAGTGGTGGGTACAAGGGTGAGTGGTATTGAAGATTATGAACAAGATCCATTGGCGGCAGGTTGCATGGGGATATATACGGTGGGCGATATTGAAGAGGCTGTAAGTAAAATAAATAAGGTAGCTGCAATACCGGTGAATGAACGGCGGCTTGCAGCAAGAAAGCTGGCAGAAACACAATTCAGTATGCAGGTGTGCCTTGATAAGTATCTGGACGCTATAGCTGCTATATCACCCCGGTCTGCTCAAGTACCACGCATTAAGTTCACTTTTAGCAGCCTGATTTATTCAAGAGCTATTGCAGTAGCAAGACGACTGAAAGTAAAGTTGTTCTTACAGAAAAAATAATACCGTATTTTTCTTTGTGGTTATGCAGATTTGACAATCCCGAAACTTCGGGGATTGTCAAATCTTACCTTACCTGCATAAAAAAACCTTCACAACATACATTGCAAAGGTTTCAAAAAATATTGTCAGGTAATTATATTTTCCAGTCGTCAACGCTGTCGCCTTCGTTTGCAACCACTGCCGATACTTCCGGCACTGCTACCACCTCCGGCATTTCTGCGGCTATGCTTGCCGATGATACTTCCGACACTTCCCCGCCTTCTTCATTTTCCTGGTCG
>Ga0206818_1080_pt1 | contig 23783 bp, 20 predicted proteins | sample Alteio_BWOrgCont_86_FD_152881 | JGI IMG/M metagenome (GOLD analysis project Ga0206818, IMG submission 152881) | Enriched cells from forest soil in Barre Woods Harvard Forest LTER site, Petersham, Massachusetts, United States -... | ecosystem: Environmental > Terrestrial > Soil > Temperate forest >...
GACCCGGAGCGCGCCATAGAACTGCGTGAGCAGTATGATTGCATAACACCGGGATACCACATGAATAAAAAACACTGGAACACGGTAGTTATTAATAACACCCTTAGCCTGAAACAATTGAAAGAAATGATTGACCATTCTTATGACTTAGTAAAACCTAAAACGAAAAGCAAATAACAGCAGTATATGAAGACAACAGGACTATTAATATTTGCTTGCTTTCTACTCGCCAGCCATGCTTTTGCACAAATAAAGATACCTGATTCATCTGCAATGGCAGCGATAATAGGTCTTGCGGTGCTGCCATCTGAAATTCCTTTTGAATTTACTTCAGAAGAAGACAACCGGCTGATAAAAGAGAATGACTCACTGAAGTATTATGTAGCATCGGGCGATACTACCAATGTGGTATGTATTAATGAAGAGACTTCTTATTACCAGCTAATTAACCGCGAACACAAAGTAATTGCTGAAGGGCCATTTGTACAGAACGGGGATAAGTTTTTGCAGGATGGTAAATGGACAGAACGTTACGATAACGGAAAGACGAAAACCACTGGTTCCTATCTCAAGAATATGCAAATAGGTACGTGGCAGGCATTTTATCCAAATGGCAAATTACAGGCAAGGTATAACTTCGGTATTTTTATTGAACGAAGCAACTGGGAGGCACAATCCTGCCTGTCTGGGAGTTACCAGGCGTATTACCAAAATGGTAAAATAAATGTTGACGGCTTTTTTGCAGCGTATCTGATACCGGTAACTGATACCATAAAAGTAACAGATCCTGTTACTGATGCGGCCACATATCATGTTTCAAAACACAATAAACTATGGCCCAACAAGGCGGGGCATTGGGATTTTTATACCGAAGAAGGTGAATTGGATAAAACGGAGGATTACGGTTATTAGTTAATAATAACTAACCCAGAAGCGCAAGCCAGTTGCGTATCTCTTTATCGGTCTTGCCTGTTTTCTTTTGTAATTTCAGTAACAGGTCTTCTTCTTTGCCGATTTCCAGAATTAGTTCTTCTCTTGTTAGTTCGGGGTGCAGTTGTATGATCTTTTCTTTCAGTACCGGCCATTTTTCGTGGAGTTCGTTGTTATCCATGTTTGGGTGTTTAAATAATGTATCTTAAAGTCGTGCCAAAAGGCTTTTTCTGGCGTCAAAGGTATTTATTCTTACTAATTTTCACGCTGTTGATTTTCATATTCCTTACTTTTGTTTTACCATGCTATCATCACTGAAAAGAATAGTTATTTCCTGCGCGGTTTTTGCTGTGTGCGGGCAGGTAGTGGCCCAAAGCAATTACTACATCGAAGAGCCGAAGGTATTTAATGGCGGCCTGGTATTTGGCACAAATTTCACGCAGGTTGACGGCGATACTTTTTATGGCTATCATAAAGTGGGGATTAATGCTGGTGGGGTGGTGTATGTTCATTTCAACGAGGTTTTCGGGGCAAGTATGGAACTGGTATATTCCATGAAAGGAAGCCGGGGCGAATTAGTAACCGAATCGCAAACGCTTGGGGAATACGTGGAAAAATACTTTATGAACCTCAATTATGTGGAAGTGCCGGTTACTTTTCATGCCATATCGCATGGGTATGATTTTGAGGCAGGGCTGTCTTATGCGCTGCTTGTTCATTCCAGCGAAATGGTGGAGGCCGATGTGCCGGTGGTTATTGACCCTGTGCTGAACCGGTTTAACACTTATGATGTTGATTATATTTTTGGACTTAGCCGGAAGCTATATAAAAGATGGTATGCCAATGCGCGTTTCCAGTATTCCATTACCTCCATACGCCCGTCGGACCGGATACCGGCAGGATATGGATACGGCAACAACGGGCAATACAATAATATGTTTAATCTGCGGCTGATGTATTTGTTTTAGTGTAATTACTCAGATACGCTCGTCTTTGCGAGCCGGAAACATAAGCTGATATGTATTCCAATGCTGAACGGCGAAGCAATCTCACGGAATCCATATTTTGCATTTCGTGAGATTGCTTCGCCACATCAACAAAATATCAGATGCTCAACAAAATCAACTATTGCGGCTCGCAAGGACGAACTTTAATCTCTTTGCTGAACCTTTTTCTCCTTTTCAGCAATATCTTTTTATGACCTTAATAGTTACCATTAGTGGGTTTAACTATTATTCGATAGCTTATCCTACGCCTTCTTTAATAAAAAAGAGCCTGTTTCAAAGATGAAACAGGCTCTTTGAGAAATATCCACTTGGAAATTATTAATTCTTCACGATCTTTATTTTCTTAGTCTGGCCGCCGCTATTGATCTCAACCAGGTACATGCCTGCTGCAAGGCTATGGCCTACCAATATTGCTGAATTGGCGTCCTGATTTTGCAGGCTTTCTACCATGTTGCCCATTATATCATAGACTACCACGTTGGCATTATCGGCCATTGGGTTTTCTATTTTTAATTGTATCCCATCATTGAAAGGATTGGGATAGGAAGTTATTTTCAGGTCGTCGTACACTACAACTTCTGCAAAATTTGCGCCTGTTGTTGGATTAGCTTCTCTTGCGCTGCCACTGCATCCTAAATGGTCGTTATGGTCTTTGCACAAATGGCTGGCAACCTGGCTTGACGGTATTGACTCGGTATGAGATGTGCCGGAACCACTGCAAGATGGATGACATACGTTTATTCTGCCGGAGTGATAGTGGTCAACCGCATCAATCACATAAAGGGTTACTGTGCTTGTCACGGAATTGCCATAATGCGTAGCAGTGCAGCTATAAGTATAGGTGCCTGCCGCCGTAGGAGTAAAAGTGGGGTTTTTAGCAGATGCGCTGCTCAGGTGAGTGGAAGGAGACCAGGAATAGGTATAAGATGAGGCCCCGGTAGCATTATCGGTAAGCGTACAGCTTTGCGGGCCGTAGCCTAAGTAAATATAATGGCAGTTACCACCAGTGTTTACATTATTGGATGGCGTAAGAGATATGGAACTGGTTAAAGTAGTGGCAGAAGGCGCTACATAATAAGCCCCGGTATCTTTACAACCATTTGCGTCTGTAACTGTTACCGTATAAGTGCCGGCTGATAAGCTGCTGACATTTGCTGATGTATTTCCATTGCTCCAGCTATAGGAATATGGAGTTGTGCCGCCGGTAACAGATGTGGTGATACTTCCGTTGGCTGCCGAAGCGATAAGAGACGGGGTAGGGTTTACGGTTATAGCTTTTGTCACAGACCCTCCGCAGGTGGTATAAGAAATATTGACGGTACCTGCATATTCGCCGTTTACAACACCACCCGCAGTAACATCGGCAGTATCAGGATCATCGCTTTTCCAGAGGCCGCCGGAAACAGAATTGGTAAGCGTAATTAAAGACCCTGTGCAAACAGATGATGAACCGGAAATAGCTGACGGCGCAGACATGCTTGCTGTGATAGAATAACAGCTTGATATAGCGCCTGTAATGTAATTGGATGAACTACCGGTTAAATTAAAGTTCACCATTGTACCGCAATTAGCGTTGCCGCTGTAATCATAAGTTGACGTGAGATTGGTGTTAGTGCCGCCCGGGGTTCCCTGGTCGAAACGGTAATAGGCTATAAGTGTGCTTTGCGCAGGCACATCGCAGTTCATATTGGCTTGTATCTGCGATTGGGTACGGGCTACGCTCCAAAGCCTTACTTCGTCCATATCCCCGCCTGCAAAAAAGTCTCCGTATTCCTGTGCGCCTATTTGCAGGTCGCTGGCAACATAGGAAGGCGCAGAGGTATTGGTGGCTATAAGGTTACCGTTTTTATATAGCTTCATAGTAGTACTCGGTGCATCATAAGTAACTGCTACGTGCGTCCACACTCCTGTTGGTATGGTGGTTGTATCCTGCACGGTTATAGTACCTGTATTTCCATAACCGTTTGCAGCGGCGAGTACGCCGTCCTCTAACCAGAAAGGATGGTCCCACGCGCTTAGAATGTTACAGCCCTGTGTAGAAGAATAAGAATAGACCCTGATCCACGCCTCCTTCGTGTAAGATTCATTGTCCGTAACGATGTCGCTGCCCAGCGTTATATAACTATATGCGCCGAAATTGAGCGCCTGGGCAAATGAGCGGTGTGTGGTACAGCATAGTACCACTGCTGCTGTGAGCAGCGTGTGTGTAATTTTTCTCATTATTTTCGTTTTTTTTGGTTCACCCAATAAGGTCAATAACCATACCGGAATGTTAAAATGCCGCCAGTCAACAGTTTTACAGAAACTGAAAATAATTATGCTTCCATTTAACGGAATTTTTTTCCATTTGCAAGAGCAAAAATTTATGTAATTCATTGTAAATCAATTGATTGTGATTCACATGTCGTTAACAAATCCGCTCGTGTAATAGGTTTTGGAAAAGAATGATAGGCGATATACAAGAGTTTATTTTTGTCAACGTTCCTTAATCATTAAATTTGCCTATGCTGAAGAAGAACATTCCTGCTGTTTATACACTTGGTATCATTTTATTCCTGGTATCCTGCGCTAAAGAAGGCCCTACCGGGCCGACCGGTAATCCCGGGCCAGCCTATGAGGGAACCATTAGCGGGTATGTAAGTTTGTACGATAAATACGGCAGCAAGGCGACCACCGACCTGGGGCAAGTGAGTATAGTCTTGAGTGGCAGCAATGTTACCACAAACCCAGATGCAGCTACCGGCTCCTATTCTTTTACAAGTGTTTACACAGGCACCTACTCAATCAGCGCTTCTACCGACAGCGGGTATGCCGCCACTATTCTTTATGATGTTAGTTTTGTATCAGGCACTTTATATAAAGACATAAAACTCTCAGCAATCCCTGATTCGTTCCTTACGTCCTGCTCGGCTTATTATAACACAGGGTCTGCAAATGATTCTTTAGTGATAACTATGCAGCCTGATACACGTATCAGGAACTGCATTGTTTTTGCAAGTTCAGTATCTACCGTTAATAATGCACCTTCAAATTACCTGCTCTATTACGTGGTAAGCATACCCCCCAATGCAACAAGCGTAACGCTGGCAGTTCCCGGCCAGGACCTTACCAATGTGGGCTTTACGGCAGGCAGCACAGTTTATTTTGCAGCCTATAGCTATGTGGTAAATGACGGTTCGGTATATGAAGACCCCTCTACGGGCAATAAGGTATTTAATGCTGTAAATTTTAATGCCATCACTACTTCTGCAATTGTACCGTAAAGTTTCTCGCAAAGGCGCAGTGGCGCAAACTGCAAATGATTAAAAATAGAAAACGGTATGGTTAATTTTAAGATCGCAAACCCAAGTAATTCTAATGCTTAAATTCAAACAATACGGTACATTGAGCAATTCAGCTATTGAGCATTGTTTTATTATTTGCGGGAATTTTCACATTTTCACATTCTTCATTTTTACATCACAATTGAGCCATTGAGCAATTAAGCCATTGAGCATTATTTCATAGGTTCCACCTTATAGCCATCTTTTCTAAGCAGGTTTATAACACCATCCTTACCCCACAGGTGGCCTGCCCCTACTGCAAAGAAGATGGAGGATTGCTGCATTTTACCGGCTATGCGGGGTATCCATTTTTTATTCCTGTCGTTGAGGAAAACGCCCATATCGTCTCCCAGTTCTTTGGAGGAGGAGATGAGTTCGTACAGTGCCGGGAGGTCTTGCCTTTTGTATGCCGATATCAGCTTCCAGTATTCGCTGTCGTTGGTATTGTTGTTTTTAATGTCATCCAGCAGTTGCTTCACCACCGTATCCACAGGTATGCTTTCGAGTACGTTTATCTGTTCGGCGGGTTCTTCCAGCCCGGTTATTTCTTTATTGTCTTTAAGTCCGGTTTTCATAATGCTGTCCTCATAAGAGATCGGGTTGTCGCAGTTGAGGCCGGTGGTGCCAATGATGCTTTGCAGCGCTATGGGCTTCATCTGCTCAAAGAGCGAAATATCCAGGCCGGCGCTGTCTTTCAGGTAATTCTTCAGTATAGTGTATTGCTCCGGTGTAAAATAATCTTTGAGTGTTTTGCCGCTGGTATCCATTAGTCCCAATGCTGCCTGTACCATTACGTTAGGGTCATTGAGGTTCATTTCAAAACATATTTTATCGCTTTTGGCCAGGCTCTCTTTCATTTTTGGCGTCCAGAGGTAATCGTCCACGCAAATGAGGTGTATAGTGCCGAAGAGGTAGGATGGTTTGGCAAGGTGTTTGCCGCTTATGCGCCACAGCAGGGACTGGTCTTTAGGCCCGGCTTTTTGTTGCGCTCCGGTAGTATAGCTTATTGCCAGTGAAAGCAGCCCTGCCAGAAACGTTATGATCCTCTTCATTGGTTGGTTGGGGGAATGATTAATTATTAATGGTTAATTATTAATGAAAACATTGTGCATATTATTGTATTTTTGCGGTTCTACAAAACCGGGTTATCGCCTGTAGCAATACAGGAGGAAAGTCCGGACAGCAAAGAGCAGCGCACTACCTAACGGGTAGGTCCCGGTTTAACCGCCGGGAACAGACAGTGCCACAGAAAATAACCGCCCCGGTTTACCGGGGTAAGGGTGAAAAAGTAGTGTAAGAGACTACGTTATCCATTGGCGACAATGAATAAGGGTAAACCTTGCGCGCTGAAATGCCAAATATACGGGCGCCTGACGGCGGCTCGCCGGAGTTCGTGGGTTGGCAGCTTGAGGTGTTGCGTGAGCAGCATCCCAGATAAATGATAGCCGCCCTCCCGATAGCTATCGGGACGGGTACAGGATCCGGCTTACAGGTTTTGTAGTTTTTTTTAAAACCCCAATGCCCCAAAACCCCTGACCCCTAAAGGGGAACCATCTATGTAGCTGTCTCAAATGCTTCAAGATTAGTACCTTCTTTAGGGGTTTGGAGTTTTGGATAATGAGGGGAAGCCCCTATAGGGGTTTGGGGTGCGATTTGGATTTTAGTTCACCGCTATTTCATGTGTAGCTGGTTCGCTGACTTCCTTCTTTGGTAAGGAAACTACCAATACGCCATCGGCATATTTTGCGGCAATGTTACCGGCGTCAATCTTTTCATCAAGGGTAAAGCTCCTTTTGAAAGACCGGGTACGGTATTCGCTGCGTATCCACTTGCCTTCCTGCGGCTCCTTGTTTTCTTCCTTTGCTTTCTGCTCGGCAGAGATGTGCAGGGTATTGTTTTCAATATTCAACTTGAAGTCTTCCTTCTTCATCCCCGGCGCAACCAAATGAAGTTCATAGCTTTTATCTGTTTCCTGTATGTTCACAGGAGCAGAGAAATTACTTACTTCATGGTTCCAGCCATTCTGGAAAACATCTTCAATAAACCCACCAATAGTGCGTGGCGAAACTGCATAATTTCTTTTGTAGTACATAAAATTTGTTTTTTAGTGTTTGGTGTAGTTATTGCAAATGCAATGCCGGGCGGAGAAATGAGACGTTATGGCAGCAAAAGAGGATTATGATAGACAAAATGGCATTAATTTTTAAATTCAAACTCAAATATCCGCCATTTTGAATATTACTTACCTTAGTACACAAGTATTTGTAAATAACATGGTATGCCCCAGCGGGGCTAACTCTTTGTAGCTATCGAACAAATATTGGTTTATGCGCTGTAGGTGCTAACTAAAACACGCGATAATGGTCAGCACCTACGGCGCATAATATGGTTTGGTTTATTTTGCTACAAAGAGTTAGCTCCTAACGGAGCAACCCACATTTTAATAAAGATGTGTCCAGTAAATTTCAATAGCAATAAATATTTTTTTAAAGTAGCTTTATCTTTATGATATTTACTACAAATTCTACAACATGGTATCTACGGATTTTCCGCCTATTCCGCTAACTGCAATGCTGGTAAAAGATAAGAAAAGTAATGGTTTTTCTGCTTTTTTTGCACAGTTCCCGGAAGCAATTGCATATGGTAGTAATCAAGATGAAGCAATGAAAAATTTATTGGAAGTTTTCAAAATAATGCTTCTTGATAAGAAACAGGAAATGCAACAAAAAATGGTTTCTAACGGGTTCAATTACCTTGAAAAGCCATATTATCTAACATTAAACGAGCCGGGAAGATTTCAATAACTAGATTATCACTCCGATATTGATTTTGTTTTGACACAAACCATCAATGTCATTAACTTAGCAAAATCATTAGGGGCTGATGCCGAAGGTATCGAACTACTCCATGCCGGATTTATGTTATGCTATGTTCGATACCTTCGGCATCGGTATAATTGAAAGTAGATTTTCTATAAACGTTAAATCCCTTCAGGATTATCCCTAAGTTGATAACATTGCACAATCCACAAAAAATTCCCTCACAAACACTCCCTTTATTTTCTTAATTTTGCACTCCATTTTACACTTTAGACTTATTACTTTCGACTTTATACTACCAACAACATGTTTGATAACCTGAGTGAGCGGCTGGAGGCCGCGTTTAAGCAACTGAAAGGCGAAGGCCGCATTAACGAGATAAACATTGCGGCGACAGTAAAGGATATTCGCCGTGCCCTGGTGGACGCGGATGTGAACTATAAAATAGCCAAAGACCTTACCGACAGGGTAAAGGAAAAAGCTATGGGCGAAAAGGTGCTTACCGCAATAAGCCCCGGCCAACTGATGGTGAAGATAGTGAAGGATGAACTGGCGCAACTGATGGGCGGCAGGGAAGAAGAACTAAGCCTTACCGGAAAGCCAACGGTAATACTGATAGCGGGACTGCAAGGGTCGGGTAAAACTACTTTGTCGGGCAAGCTGGCTAATTTCCTCAAGACCAAGAAGGGCAGGCAGCCATTGCTGGTGGCGGCAGATATTTATCGCCCGGCCGCTATGGAGCAACTGCGTGTGCTGGGCGAGCAGATAAAGGTGCCGGTATTTATAGAACTGGAAAATAAGAGCGCCGTATCTATTGCTGAAAACGCAATAGCCTATGCAAAAGAGCATGGCAATAATATTGTGATAATAGATACCGCTGGCCGCCTCGCTATAGATGAGGTGATGATGCAGGAGGTTGCCAATATCAAGGCTGCGGTAAACCCGCAGGAAATACTCTTTGTGGTGGACTCCATGACCGGGCAGGATGCGGTAAATACAGCAAAAGCATTTAATGACCGCCTTGATTTTACCGGCGTGGTGCTTACCAAACTGGACGGCGATACCAGGGGTGGGGCAGCGCTCACCATCCGCTATACTGTTGACAAGCCCATAAAGTTTGTGAGCATGGGCGAGAAGATGGAGGCGCTGGATGTGTTTTACCCGGAGCGTATGGCACAGCGCATACTGGGCATGGGCGATATTACCACGCTGGTAGAGCGCGCCCAGGCACAGTTTGACGAGGTGCAGGCTAAGAAATTAGAAAAGAAAATCAGAGCCAATAAATTCGATTTCGAGGATTTTAAGGAGCAGCTGGGGCAGATAAAAAAGATGGGCAACATAAAAGACCTGCTGGCCATGATACCGGGGGTAGGGAAGGCCATAAAGGAAATAGATATTTCGGATGATGCGTTTAAGGGTATTGAAGCGATGATAAACTCTATGACGCCCTATGAGCGCAGCAATCCTGATGTGATAGACGGCAGCCGCCGCAAGCGTATAGCCTTAGGCAGCGGCAAGGAATTGGGCGAGGTAAACGCCTTTATGAAACAGTTTGACCAGATGAAGCAAATGATGAGCCACATGAACAAAATGAAGAACCCTGGAATGGGTATGCCGGGGATGATGCCGGGGAGGAGGTAATGGAATTTGGAATTAGGAATTTGTAATTTGGATTGTTTGGTTGTATGATTTAGTGCGGTCAGACTTTCATTTACAATTTACTAAACTGCAATCCCAATTACAAATTCCTAATTCCAATCAGAGAATCCCCTTAATAACCACAAGCGATAAGCTGCCGATTATCAACCACAACAATACACCCTGCAATATTGGCCGCCAGCCCACGGTGCGGATGGTTTTTAATGATAGGCCGGAGCCAATGAGGAACAGGGTTACTACCAAGCCTTTTCTGCCGAAGAGGTAGGCGTATTCAAATAAAGTATGGGGTCCTATTTTATTATTCAGCGCAGGGAAAAATCTGGGCAAATAGGTTGATGCTATTATGGCGAGTACAAAGTAAAAGATGAAGTAGGGTATCTTTATTTTTCCTGTGCTTTTCTGGAAATAAGCGATGGCAAGAGACAAGGGAATGATCCATAACGCACGCTCTAATTTTATGGTGGTGGCTATCTGTAAGGCTTCGGGGCTGTACTTGCTGGCTGCGCCCACTACCGAACTGGTGTCGTGAATGGCTATGGCGCACCAGGTACCGAACTGCTGGTCGGTAAGGCCGAGAAAATGCCCCAGGGTTGGGAAAATAAACAGGGCAACAGAGTTGAGTATAAAGATGGTTCCCAGCGATACGCTTATCTGCTCGTCATTGGCTTTAATGATTGGTGCTATGGCTGCTATGGCGCTGCCCCCGCATATAGCAGTGCCATTGGAAATGAGGGTGGATGTGTTCTTATCAATCTTCAGTTTTTTGCCGATCAGGTAGCCGGCTATCAGCGTAACGCTTATGGTGCAAATCGTGAAGAAAAAACCTTCCTTTCCCGCTTTAAGCGCATGTTCCAGGTTCATATTAAATCCCAGGCACACAACCGAAACCTGCAGGAGCAGGGTAGTAGCTCGTTTATTGTATTGTATAAAAGGATTGCCGATAACCAGGGCTATGACCAAACCGGTAAGCAAGGCTATGGGTGGGTCTAAAAAGAAGATACATGCCAACAGGCACAAAACAAAAATGACCTGCCGGTAAACATTGGGTATGTTTATTAACGTTGACTTCATCAGTCGTTATTATTGTACCTCCAAGAAGCACAGGACAAAGATAACAGGAGAAATAGGATTTTTTAGAACTTGTGGCAATTTTCTTGCGTAACGTGTGAGAGAATTATCTTTAAACTTGAAAATATCACAACAGTGAACTAAATTTTTAATAAAAAAGCCATTTTTGTGTATTTTATTATTATTTTGCGTGAAAATTTCACTAATAATGCTAATCAGGTTCATTGTAAAAAATCTTTTTTCTTTCAAAGAAGAAACTGAATTTAATCTTTTGCCGGGAAGGGCAACAAGATTGAATCACCATAAATATGAAAGAGGTGGGTTAAGTATTTTGAAACAAACCGCGATATATGGAGCTAACGGGTCGGGAAAATCTAATTTGGTAAAAGCGATCAATGCTTTGCAATCAATGATTAGAACTGGTACAATTCCTTATACAATAAATAGTCAAAGATTTAAACTTGCTAAATCGAACCAGGAAGAACCTGTTGAATTAGGAATTGAGTTTTATTCCAGTATTACAAATAAAATTTACTTTTATAGCATTGCAATAAATAATGGAATTATTACTGACGAATACCTTGGAGAATCTGGAATAAGTAAAGACAGGCTTATTTTTAATAGAACAATAATTAACAAATCTACCATAATCAATTTTTTTGAAGGGTTTGATAAAAACGAAAAAAACATTGTCCTTAAAGAGGTAATCGAAAAAAATTTAATAAAGCCTAACCAACCATTAGTTTTTTTACTCAACGAGATTACTGACGATGCTTTTTTCGATGCTCGCGAGGCTTGGATATGGATTACATTTAAATTAGTTTTGATTGGGAAGGATACTCATGCTTCTGGTGCAATTATCGAAGCAATTGACAAAAGGGAAGATTTTAGGCTTTTTGCAAAAGAACTAATGTGTTCTTTCAATACAGGTATAAATGATTTGAAAATTGGCAGAGGGCCAATTGAAGATTATGTGGGTAAAGAAAATGAAAGGGTTATGAATGAAATAAAAAGCGAATTACAGGATAATCCCAAAGAGGTTAGGTTTTTACCACATTCATTAAGTAATGAAAGTATTTCAATAGTGAATGAGGATGATAAGGTTATTGTAAAAAAATTATTGTTCTTACATAAAGGAGAAAAAAACGAAACCATTGATTTTAACTATATTGAAGAATCAGATGGTACACAAAGGCTATTGGAATTTATACCTGTTTTTTATGAGATAATAAATAAGGAGAGCACCTACATTGTAGATGAAATGGAAACAAGCCTTCATCCCACAATAATCAAGGAGTTAATCTCTAAGTTTTCGCACGATGAACATACAAAGGGGCAATTGATCTTTACTACCCATGAATCTAATTTGCTTGACCAGGATATTTTCAGGACAGATGAAATCTGGTTTGCGGAAAAAGGAATTAATGGAGCTACTAAATTATATTCATTAAGCGATTTTAAAGAGCATAATACTATTGACATCAGGAAAGGGTATCTTAGCGGAAGGTATGGAGCCATACCATTTCTGGGTAATTTGCATGACTTAAATTGGGATAAAAAGTAAAGATGCTCACAAGAAATTTTTTATACACTAAAAAGGTTCCTGACAGGGAAGCGAAATTATTTGTCATTTTTTGTGAAGGGCAAAAAAGAGAATCTCAATATTTCGACTTTTTTAAGGGGTTAGCATCCCAAATAAAAATTGAAACAATCCCCAGTAAAGATGGACAGGGAGCACCCAAAAAAGTTATATGAGAATGCTGAAAAAGTGATTACTCAATATGCCATAGCTAATGAGGATGAAATCTGGTTTGTGATTGATACAGATGAGTGGGGAAAACAAATAAGCGATATAAAAAATGAATGTGCAAAAAAACAAAACTGGTATGTAGCCCAAAGTAATCCTTCTTTTGAAATCTGGCTTTATTATCATTTTTACAATCAAAAACCCGAAGTAAAAGAAGTTGAAACAGCTAATGGTTTAAAGGCCTATGTAAATCAAAAAATTAATGGTGGCTTCGATAATAGAAAACATCCCGTTTATATTCAAACGGCAGTAATCAATTCAGAACATAATTTTGAACATGAAGATAATGAGCCAAAGCATTTTTCTACAAATCTTCATGAGTTAGCCAAACAAATCCTTCCAATGATAAAAGATGAATTGGATACAATAATCAGGAATGCAGGGTAGAGTTTTTTTGGATTGTTAATATTTCAATAAATTAAAATTTAATAAGCTGATTTAAAATTCATGTTATACCTTTGCTCTCCAATGAACAAAAGGATTTCATTTATTCTTTTACCGGTTCTTGCGTTAATTATCAGTATTAATTGCAGGGCGCATTATGGTGCGTTCTTCAACAATACGGTTTCCGGCATTAGTATTTCATCTGTTCATCAATACAGTCCTTCCCATTCTATCAGCGCTAATAAGCAAACTAATAACAGGGACAAAAACGCCATTCGTATAAAAGCTAAGGATGGAGGAGCCGCAATAGTTTTATCTTGCGGTTGGGCGCCTGTTGCGAATGTATTCTTTTATTCAAGGCCGTCTTATTTTTATTATAGCAGCCCTGTACTTCCCCTTCGTTTCTCCCGCTACAAACTACGAGGCCCACCTACTGTATAGTGCCAAGTCAACAGCCTGTAATGGCATGTTTTTAATGACTTGAGGAATTAGTATTTATTCTAAATTCTTAATACAGGATATATGCCTGTTATCCTTTTTCTTATGAATAGAAATATTTCCAGGCAATTTGCTGCCTGGGTGAGGATGCTCCTCATTATCAGCTGCACGCCATTTACCGGCAATGCGCAAACATTAAACCTGTATGACGCGGTAAACAAAACAATCATTAACTATCCTTTGCTGCAACAACGGTTGGCTGAGGTTGCCGCAGGGCGCGCGCATGTAAATACGGTTAAAGATTACCGGCTGCCTTCTTTAATACTCCAGGAGCAATTCGACATGGGGACGGTCAATACCGAGGAGGGAGCGTATTTCTCGTTGGGGATTGTGCCTTCCTCGCCTGGTGGGAGCGCTACTTCGCCACCAAATTATACGCCTAACCCGGTGAACATTGCAATATCATCATTGCAATGGGAGTTTTACAATTTCGGGTATTACAACGCGCAGAACAAACAGGCAAAAGCCCAGCTTGGCGTGTATGGAGCCAACCTGGGAGGCGATAAATACCTGCTTACTGAAAATATAATATCCCTGTATCTCGACTGGCTCAAAAAATACCGCCTGCTGCAAATACAAAATGAAAATACGGAAAGGGCGAAGGTAATACTGACAGCCATAAGAGCTACCGTACTCAGCGGACTGAAACCCGGTGTGGACAGCAGCACGGCAAGCGCGGCATATGCCGACGCGCGTATCGCTTACCTGCAGGCTTTGGATGATTATAACTACGACAAAATAAGCCTTGCGTCTTATACCGGGGTAAATGCAAATAATATAATGCCGGATACGGCGTTCGTAAATACCGCTTTGCTGCAAAGCCCCGCTATTGCGCAGCCAACGGATAGCGTACCATTGGGGCATCCATTGCTGAATACTTTTGAGAAACAGTACGAGGAGCAACTTGCAGATAACAATGCTATCGCGAAAAAATACCTGCCACATCTTGCGCTCAATGGCGCGGCATGGGCGCGTAATTCCGGTATATCTTATAGCGGGGCCTATCCCGACGGCATTACCGATGAGGTACCTTACAGCAAGTACAACTATATATTCGGAGCCACATTTACGTACAATCTTTTTGACCTGAAGCACAGGCGCGATGAACTTGTGGAGGGCAAATACGAGGCGGAAGCCAAACAAAGCGCTTTCCAGACACAGCAGATCAGCTTGAATAGAATGATGCAACAGGCCAATGCCACCTATGCAACAACGTTGGAAAAACTAAAAGAAATACCTGTACAGTTATATTCCGCGCGGCAGGCTTACGGGCAGCAGGTAGCGCTTTACAGGTCAGGGTTAAATACGCTGATTGATGTGACGAATGCACAGTATGTATTGCTGCAGGCGGAGACAAGTTATGTGAATATGCAGAACGAACTGTTGCAGTTGCTCTATATCCGCGCCGGGCTTAACGGGCAATTAGAAAATTTCTTAGTGAATTTTAAAAGATAACTAAATGAAGAGCTTAATAAAAGCGGCGCTACGAAGGCCGATAACCATACTGGTGATAGTATCAGCGGTATTTTTCGGTTCTTTTCTGGCCATTAATACCATACCGATTGATATTTTCCCGAAACTGAATCTGCCGGTTATTTATGTTATAGAACCCTATGCCGGTATGACCCCGCAACAGATGGAGGGGTTTTTCTCCACACGCCTTTCCGACCAGTTCCTGTATGTGAGCGGGATAAAAAACATAAGCAGTAAAAACATACAGGGCATCAGTATTTTGAAACTGGTATTTTTTGAAAAAACAGATATGGCGGAAGCGGCTGCGGAAGTTGCGGTGCAACTGAACCGCGCCCAGCAGTTCTTCCCACCCGGCGCATTGCCGCCGCAGGTGATACGGTTTGACGCCTCATCACTACCCGTAGGCACGTTGGTATTCAGCAGCACAGACAGGCACCTGGAAGATATACATGACCTTGCCGTAACGCGCATCAGGCCGTTTTTTTCCACAATTGCGGGGCTATCAGCTCCACCGCCAATTGGCTCAAACCAGCGCACGGTTGTTATAAACATAGACCCCAATAAATTAAGAAGTTATAACCTGACGCCCGATGAAGTGGTAACGGTAATGACGCACAACAATATTACAGCGCCATCCGGCAACATAGGCATTGGCAATACTTACTACATGGTAACTACCAATGCACTTGAAAGCACTATTGAGGCTTTTGGCGATATACCGGTGCGCGCAGATAATACGAATACCGTATTCCTGCATGATATTGCCTCAATAGAGGATGGCGCGGATGTGACCACAGGTTATGCGCTTGTAAATGGCAAGCGTTCCATATACATGCCAATTGTAAAAACGCCTGACGCATCAACCTGGGAAGTGGTGCAGAAACTGAAAGCAAAACTACCCGAAATGCAAAGCCTGCTGCCGGATGATGTGCACCTTACCTATGAATTTGACCAGTCGGTATTTGTGATCAATTCCGTGAAGAGCATTATTTCGGAAGGCGCTATAGGAGCAATACTTACCGCATTAATGATACTTCTTTTCCTGCGCGACTGGCGAAGTTGCATTATAGTGGTTATAACCATACCCTTAGCCATTTTCAGCGCAGTGTTTTTGTTGAGATTGGCCGGACAAACCATCAATATAATGACATTGGGCGGGCTGGCATTAGCTATCGGCATTCTTGTTGATGAGAGTACCGTTACGATAGAGAACATACACCAGCACCTGGAAATGGGCAAGAGCAAACGGGTGGCTATTTTAGAAGCGTGTGAAGAAATAGCGTTGCCAAAATTACTGATCCTGTTGAGCATACTGGCCGTATTTGTTCCGGCAGCGTTGATGACAGGCGTACCCAGGGCTATGTTCGTACCCTTATCATTAGCGGTGGGGTTTGCAATGATCTCCTCATTTTTATTATCACAAACCCTGGTACCGATCATCTCAAATTGGTTGCTGAAAGAAGGGATGTACACGCATCAAGTGAAAATACGGGATGATGCAGGGCTGGCAATGGATGCAAAAGAAGTTGCTCAAATAGATGTGGCAGCCCGGAAGAATGGGAACACACACGGAAAAAACAATTTCTTTGAACGGCTTAGAACAAGGTTCTTATGGACGCTTAGAAAAATAACGAAGAAGAAAAAGCGAAATGTCAGTTTGTATCTTATTGTTGTTTTGGCGCTCACCGGATGCTGTTTTTTATGGATAGGGACAGACCTGTTGCCTAAAACCAACAATGGACAATACCAGGTAAAATTACGCCTGCCTGATGGTACCCGATTAGAGCGCACTGAAAGCATGACACGTACTGTGCTGCAACTATTGGACAGCATCACCGGTAACCATGTGGAAATCAGCTCGGCGTATGTGGGTATGATGCCGCCAAACTATGCTACCTGCAATCTTTATTTGTTTAACAGCGGTTATAACGAGGCTTCCCTCCAGGTACAGATGGACGATCATTTCAGGATGGACAAGGACAAGTTCCAGGAGCTTTTGCGTGCTACCATACACAACAGGCTCCCGGATGTAAAAATATCTTTTGAACCTATAGAACTGACAGAGAAAATAATGAGCGAGGGCGCGGCAACGCCCATAGAAGTGGAAGTGGGCGGGAAAAATATGCAGGATATACAAGATTACGCAAACAGGTTAGTAGATAAGCTAAAACAGGTCCCTTTTATGCGTGATGTGCAGATAGAGCAGCCCTTGAAATATCCTACTGTACGCATAATCTTTGACCGCTTTAAGATAGCGCAGATGGGGCTGAAATTACAGGACGTATCCCGGTCGGTGTCTGATTTTACTTCGTCGAGCAGATACACGGAAAAAAACCTGTGGTTGGATACCAAGAATGCCTATAGCTACCAGGTGCAGGCGCAGGCTCCGTCCTATAAAATGAACAGTGTTGAAGATTTTAAAGAGATTCCCCTACAGGTGGGGCAGACAGGGCTTGTATTGCAGGACGTAGCTACATTCCAGGTGGACACCGTTCCGGGAGAATATGACCGCAGCGGCCCGCGAAGGTTTGTAACAGTAAGCGCCAACCTCTATAAGCAAGACCTGGGCAGGGGTACAACAGCGGTACACAAGGCTATAAAATCGCTGGGCGAAATGCCAAAGGGATTGGTAGCGGATGTAAAGGGCATGTCGAACCTGCTTACCGAAACGTTGGATAGCCTGCAAAGCGGTTTGCTGCTGGCTATTATAGTTATCTTCTTATTGCTGTCTGCCAATTATCAATCGTTCAGGGCGGCATTTGCGGTGCTTTCTTCTATACCTGCTGTGTTGCTTGGGTCGCTGGTCATTTTATTGGCAACGGGCTGCACACTTAACCTGCAATCGTACATGGGCATTATCATGTCAACAGGCGTGTCTGTGGCCAATGCGTTACTGATCGTAACCAATGCAGAGAAGCTGCGGTACGATTACAATAATGACGTGGTAAGGGCGGCAACGGTAAGCGCATCTATCAGGTTGCGCCCCATACTTATGACCAGCCTGGCAATGATAGTAGGTATGATACCTATGGCCAGCGGTATGGGCGAGGCAGGCGACCAGACTGCGCCATTAGGCCGGGCGGTGATCGGCGGGCTTATCGCATCAACATTTGCATCCCTGTTTATTGTGCCGCAATGCTATGTGTGGCTGCGGCAAAGATCAACATTAAAATCACCTTCTTTATTGCCGGAAAGGGTTAAAGGGGGTAAAGAGTTAAAGGGTTAATTGGTTAAAAGGTTAATTGGTTTTAAGGGCATGTTAGTAAAATGCCTGTTTGAGCATCATTTTTTGTTTTAGTTAAAAATAATTTTATGAAAATCAGCTTTCAGATATTGGCTTCGTTGGTAATTACAATCATTTTTACATCTTGCGGGGACAAAGAAGACACTAAGAAAACAGCGGCTCCGCCTGCTGCTATAAAGTATAATACTATGCTGCTGTCACCACGGCAGATCAGCGGCAATGTACAGTTGCCCGGCGTGATGCAGCCATTCCAGTTTGTGCAGTTATTCCCAAAGGTCAGCGGCTTTATAAAAAATGTGCCTGTTGACCGTGGTTCTGTGGTAAGACAAGGCCAGTTGCTGATAACTCTCGAAGCGCCGGAAATAGAACAGGCTGTGGCGGAAGCAAAACTGAAATATACACAGGCGGAGGCCACGTATATTACCAGCAAAGACAGGTACCGCCGCCTGCTGGAAACAAGCCAGACGCCGGGAACCATATCTCCTTACGACCTGGAAGCAGCCGAAACACAGAAGCAGGGCGACAGCGCTACCGCGCAGGGAGCGTATGCCAGCTACAAAGCTGAAGAAACAATGAGGAGCTACCTCACCATAACCGCGCCTTTTGATGGCGTTATTACGGAGCGCAATGTACATCCCGGCGCGCTTGCAGGCCCCGGTACACAAAATGCAAAACCCATGCTGGTATTGCAGCAATTATCAAAGCTGCGCCTTGTGGTGGATATTCCTGAACAGTATGCCGAACAGGTAAAGGATGGAGATCTGGTGCATTATAAAGTAAACGCATTGCCTGGTGAGGATTTTGCAGGGAAGGTATCCCGTTCATCGCATAGCCTTAGCAGCAACTACCGTTCCGAAACCATAGAAATAGATGTGCTGAACCCGGAAGACACGTTTAAACCGGGCATGTATGCGGAAGTAGTATTGCCAACAAGCGGAAACGCAAATGCCTATGTAGTACCAAAAAGCGCAGTGGTGACCACTACAGAAAAAAAGTACATAATCGCTGTAAACAATAATATTGCTAAGTGGGTTGATATTTCAGAAGGCAACCAAAGCGCTGATTCAATAGAAATTTTCGGAAACCTGCACACAGGTGATGAGGTGATCGTTAATGCAAGCTACCAGGTGAAGGATGGGCAATTGGTTAAATAGGTTAACTGGTTAAAAGTTTAAAGGGTTAAAAAGGTAAATAGTTAAAAGGGTGAACGAGGGTAGGGTATTTCCCTGCACTTGTTTACTTTTACCAGCTGTATGCCTAATTTATACATCATCGCAGGGTGCAATGGGGCAGGGAAGACTACTGCCAGTTTCACTATTCTGCCCGATATACTGGACTGCAAGGAGTTTGTAAACGCAGACGCTATTGCTTATGGCATTTCCCCGTTCAACGTAGAAGGCGTGGCCATTGAAGCCGGTAAAATAATGCTGCGCCGGATAGAAGAACTATTAACAGAAGGTTCTGATTTTGCAATAGAAACAACGCTTGCCACCCGCAGTTATGTATCGCTGGTGCAGCGTGCGCAGGCTATTGGCTATACTGTTAAAGTAATATATATATGGTTGGCATCTCCTAAAATTGCATTAAGAAGGGTTGCGGAAAGGGTAAAAAGGGGTGGACATAATATTCCGGATGATGTAGTGGAGAGAAGGTATTACAGAGGGGTTAATAACTTTTTTTCGCTGTTTATTCCTGTTTGTGACGCCTGGATTTTAGCTGATAATACTTTTGATGAGTTAAATATTGTTGCCCACGGCAAAAAAAAGTTAGAAGAAATCATAGAAAATAACGACCTTTGGCAGGTAATTAAAAATCAAGTTTATGGCGCTTAACCCGGAGCATGATGATTTTTTTTCAAAAGTTGAATATGGCCTTAAACTGGCAATTCAACGATTGTATGAGCAAAAAGCGGCTAACAATGAAACCGCAGTGTTCATAATAAATGGGGAAGTCAAACATATTCCCGCCAGGGAATTGTTAGAAAATCATAAAAAGGGTATTTACCTGAAAGGAAGTTATCTCTCCGCGAAGTAATTAAAAAGCAAGTTTATGGCGCTTAAACCGGATGATGATTTTTACGCAAAAGTTGAATATGGCCTGAAACTGGCAATTCAACGATTGTATGAGCAAAAAGCGGCTAATAATGAAACTGCTGTAATATCCGTAAACGGTGAAATAAAGGTTGTTTCCGCCAGGGAGATCGTAGAACAACAAAAACGGGAAGCGCTCTTAACTCAAAAAAAGTAGCCTCCCTCCCGTAATAAAACAAGTTTACTATCTTTACGGAAGATTTTACCCAATTACCCTATTAACCAGTTACCCTATTAACCAATTACCCCATTTACTAATCCCCCACTTCCTCCATCTCCTCATGCCAGGGAAATGATTCTGCGTTCTTGCTTAGTTCCCAGTAGAATTTGCCGCGTTTATTATCGTAATTGCCTGTTTCATTCATAGTTTTGGAATCGTACAGGCGGCCATTTATCATGGTGTAATGCACACTTTCGGTATTGTATATTTTTTCCAGCGGGTTTTTGTCCATAACAATAAGGTCAGCGAGTTTGCCGGGTTGCAGGGAGCCTATCCAGTTATCAAGTCCCAGGTTTATTGCCGGATTCAAGGTAGCGCACCTGAGCGCTTCCATTGACGACATACCACCCTGTGCCAGCATCCATATTTCCCAGTGTACGCCCAGTCCCTGTATCTGCCCATGCGCGCCCATATTCACTTTCACGCCCGCGTCATTGAGTTTTTTCACGCTTTTAGATACCAGTATATGGCCGTTCTCATATTCTTCTTCCGGGGCCATTGTGCGGTGCCTGCTGCGGGTATCTATCACCGCCCGTGGCGTGAAGCGGAGCAGCCTTTCTTTTTCCCATACATTGGTGTGCTGGTACCAGTAGTTCTCTCCCATTAGCGCGCCGTAGCAAACAATAAGCGTGGGTGTATAGCCTGTGCCGGAATTTTTCCATAGCTGCACTACATCATTATACAAGGGGGCTACCGGTATATTGTGTTCTATGGTGGTATGGCCATCAAGTATCATGCTCATATTGTGGTAGAAGAAAGAGCCGCCTTCCGGCACTACTTCCATCTTCAGTTCCCTTGCGGCTTCTATTACCATTTGCCGTTGTTCGCGCCGTGGCTGGTTGTAGCTTTTTACACTGAACGCGCCATAGGCTTTGTTGCGCCTGATCGCGCTCTTTGCATCCTCATAATTATTGATGACCGCTTTAAAATCTCCATCCGCGCCGTACAAAATAGTGCCTGTTGAAAATACTCTCGGCCCTACCATCAATCCAGCCTTTACCAGTTCGCTTTGCGCAAATACCATTTCGCTGTTTGCGGAGGGGTCGTGCATGGTAGTGACGCCGTAGGCAAGGTTGGCGTAATAAGGCCAATGCTTACCGGGCGTAAGCCCGTACCTGAAATGATTGCCGTGCGCGTGCGCATCCACAAATCCGGGCATTATGGTTTTGCCGTTGCAATCAATCACTTTTGCATTTGCCGGTATGGTTACCTCTTCACTTTTGCCCACGCTTTTTATGAGGTTGCCATCCACTACTATGGTCCCGTTCTCTATCACCTCATCCCCGTTCATGGTTATGATGCGGGCGTTGGTAAATGCTATCACACCTTTTGGTTTATCGGTCTTTGCAGTAAGTCCCACGCTAATGCCATGATCCGGTATTTTGAACAGGGAATCCGGCTTGTTGTCTATGAATCCAAAACGTTCATCAAGGTTTATGGTATAGTATTGGTCGCCCAGGGTGTAGTGGAGTTGTTTGCTATCGCTGCTCCATTGCAGGTTTATACCCGCGTCTCGAGATACTTTGCGTACCGGGAAATCGCTGGAATCGTTGCTCAGGTTTATCACCTTACCCGTATGCGGGAAGGGGGCTACATACACCTCGTGCAGGTTCACAAAAGCTACCCAATCCCCATCCGGCGATACTGCGAATTGGTTGCCATACTTGCTTTTGAAGATAGTGCGGTCATCGCTCCCGTCCGGTTTACAACTGTTAAACGTTTTATCCATCGCTCCAAAAAGGTTACCCCCTGTCTGGTAATATATCCTTGTCCCGTCTTTATTAAATTTTGGGTACTCACCCTTATCTGTTACAAACTCTTCTTTACCTCCATTTGCAGGCATGATATAAATCCCCGGCTTTACCGTATAGGCATTGCCCATTATATCGTTACTCCCTTCTTTTGTAAACACTATCGATTTACCATCGGGTGAAAAAGAAGGGGTGCGGTAAATGCCTTTTTTATTAGTGATTTTTTCTGGTTTTCCTTTACCATTCAGATTCAGTTTGCAGATCGCGCCTGTTGTTTCGTCAGTCCAGGTTACATAAGCCAGTGTATGGCCATCGGGCGAGAAGGCCGGTTCAAATTCCTGTTCCGTGCTTTTGGTTATCCGTTTCGGCGTTCCGTCGGGCAAAGCCTTCTTGTAAATATGCCCCAGCGCATTAAATACCAGCCATTTCCCATCGGGCGATGTAATGGCATGGCGTATCACATTTACGGTAAATTCATCGGGGTTAATATCCTGTTTAAAGCGCACTGCATCGGTTATATGTTGTTTTACATTGCAGGTGAAAGGTATTTCCGTTGCCGCGTTCTGCCCGTTCACGTCCACCTTCATTATCTTTCCACCGCTCCAGATAATGATATGCTTGTCATTAGGCGTCCAGGCAAAGCCGGTGTAGATACCAAATATGGTCCATGCCTCTTGCTGGTCTTTCGATAGCTTGTCGTACACAGGCCATTCCTCGCCGGTTTCCAGGTCGCGCAGGTATAGTACAGTTTTTGTGCGTACCCGTTTCACAAATGCCATCAGCTTGCCATTGTGCGCTATCTGCGGGCGCATTGCCCCGCCCGGCCCGCCGGTCACCGTTTCGTTTATTCCTTTATCGCGGTCATATCTTTTGATCACGAAAACCTGGTTATTTGGGTCTTTATTGTACTGGAAAAATCCACCGGGATACATGTCTTCGCTGTAATAAACATAGCGGCCATCGGGCGATACAGCAGGCTCATTGAGGTCTTGCTGGTCATTTTTTCTCGCTGTCAGTTGCAGGCCCGCTCCGCCGTTTACATGGTACATCCACAGTTCTCCTGCACCCAGCGAGCGGCCTGAAGTAAAATGTTTCCTGGCTACTATATACTTGCCATCGGGCGTCCATACCGCATTGTTGAGCAGGCGGAAGGTTTCCTTTGTTATTTGCCGCGCATGGCTGCCATCGCGGTCCATCACCCATATATTATCTCCCCCTCCGGCGTCAGAGGTAAACAAAATCTTCTTCCCATCCGGGCTGAAACGCGGCTGCACTTCATAGGCCATACCCTGCCTCAATATTTTTGCATCACCGCCGGTTGCGGGCATAATGTAAATATCCCCCAGCAGGTCAAACACAATATCCCGTCCATCGGGCGATACGTCCAGGTTCATCCAGGTGCCTTCATCCACTGTAAAAGCCACATCTTTTCCCGGCCCCCCGGGGTTGTTCACATCCCATTTCTTCTTATCGTCCTGGGCAGAAGACAAAAAAGGGGAGGCAAAAAGCA
>Ga0206818_1082_pt1 | contig 23730 bp, 22 predicted proteins | sample Alteio_BWOrgCont_86_FD_152881 | JGI IMG/M metagenome (GOLD analysis project Ga0206818, IMG submission 152881) | Enriched cells from forest soil in Barre Woods Harvard Forest LTER site, Petersham, Massachusetts, United States -... | ecosystem: Environmental > Terrestrial > Soil > Temperate forest >...
CTAAAACAGTTACCAGGTCCACCTGGCCGCAGATGCTGGCCACATTATTGGCCGTGGCAAGTGCCCCGCCGGCAAACATTTCTTCGGAAGTGTAACGGTTGACAACCAAATGTTCCTTGGATGATTTTCCCATGGCCACACAATAATGATACTCGTCGATAATAGCGTCCCCGATTACCAGTACCTTAAGTTTCTTTAATTTCCCGATGGAGGCGGTGATAAATTCCATCGGATAGCGTTTCTCAATGGCCTGCAGGTAGCGCACCGTGCGCTGGGGAAAAACATCCAGGTAGCTGTTGATGATTTTTGAAGAACTAAAGGTGATATCATCCGTATAGACGATCTTCCCGCCCACGGATTTGACGGCATCTTCCTCTTCGGAAATTTTTCCGGTGACATCCTGCTTATGGTTTTTGTATTCTGAACCTTTGGCATAAAAATTCGGCTTTAAGGCCTTAATGCCTTCCGTGGCGGTTTCCGCGTTGAGGATGCCCACATAATCCACCATCGACAAAGAAGCCAGGTACTCGGCCCGTAATTGTTCATTAAAAATCGGACGGCCGGGCCCACGCTTGACATATTTATCAGCGGTCAAGGTGACAAGCAAGACATCACCTTCTTTTTTAGCCATATTAAAATGGCGTATATGCCCTAGATGTACAATGTCAAAGACACCATGGCATTGTACCACCTTCCTGCCTTTGGCCTTTACTTCTTGGATCCGTTTAGCTATTTCTTTGAGCGGTAGAATCTTCCTGCTTATCTTTTCATCCATATTCTTTTTCCAAATTTTAAAATGACCCGTTAAACTTGAACTTTCTGGCTGGCCAACTCTTTGATCAAATCCACACAACGGGCTGCCGGTGACTGTATTACGTCCATTTCTTCCCGGCAGATAAAAGTGATCCCTTCAGAATGGCCAGGAACATCTTCAACCCTACTGAATTTCACCCCTTCCCACTGCGGCTGCCTTAAGGACATTTCCACCAACTCTGCCAGGTCTGAATTGCCCAAAATAAAAAAAATACGTTCTCCCTGATGATAGAGACGCCGGATAATGATATTTAATTGTTCCCGTATCAAACCTATGGAACGTATGGTCTTAAGCGTGTAATGGACGGATTTAAGATACTTTTCAGAGAAGCCTTTAGGGGTAAGAATGTATTCTGTTTTTTTCTTATTCAGCTGACGGATACGGATATACCCTTTGGCCACAAGGCGGCGGACTAAAAGATTGGTCATCCCCAGGGAAATGTCCAATTGTTTAGACAGATCCCTTTGGTTAGCACCAAGTTGGGCGCCAATGATATTGATCAATTCAAATTCGCGTTCGTTTAAGGAGTCTTTGGGAGTCATTGGAATGTTCAATTTGTGAACATTATACAAAAGACAGGAACTGTGTCAAGAGTAAATAAAGGCGCTTGGTGGATGGATGAAACACTAATTATAGTGAAGAACCTGCAGGGCTGGCCACGGCACTGGTTGTTGAACAGCCCGAAGCTGGGGCATTGACTTTTGCTTTATCTAATTCTGCCACGATCCTTTTTAATGATTTTCCGGCAACTTGGTATTTTGAACGATCATTCTTGGATAATCCTAAAAATATCAATACCGCTTTACGAAAACCGAAAATAGATATGGTATTGCGTATGACCATCCCTTCCCAAAAAGTTTCACCTAAGAGGTCTATGCACCTATACACCAACGGAGAAGTCTTTAAAACGAATTTAAAATGCTTCAAACTCCACCACGGATGGTCTGATTCCCCGAATCCCCTCAGCTTCTGGTCAGGGGTGAACTTCCAATGATGCTGTTTGAGCCATGCGATCCTTGCGGAAAATATAAGCTTTTTTTGCCATGTCATCACACGTCCCAATGGTTCTTGGGTGACATTGATATAATGAGAAAATTCACAAGCATTGACATCGGAAACAGACAGCAGGTAGCGTTCTTCTTCATCTACAGACTTACCCACTAATTCATAATGCTTTAAAAAATCATATGACGGCGTGCCCGGGAGGGACTGCAAATAATTAACACTCAGTACCGGCGGATGTGGCAGGTCTTTTGTTACTTCAATGGCAAAATCCGTTGTTTCCTTGACGGTCTCGTCACTTTCTCCCGGCATGCCCAAAATGAGCTGGATTTCAGTATAAACCCCTGCCGCTGCACAGGCTTTAGCTGCCCTGATATTATCCACACGGCTGGCTCTTTTTTCCATGACTGAAAGTATCTTGTCACAACCGCTCTCCATCCCGAATAACATGCAAACCATCCCTGCATCCCTAAGGCGCTGGATGGCTGTCGGGTCTTTTCTGACAAGCCCGACCCTTACTCCGGTGCATTCGAAAAGAACGTCCAAAGGAGTTATGAGGCGGATAAATTCATTCAACCATCGGATATCTTCGCCAAAACATTCATCGTTGAAATTAAAAAAACCTATATTATACTTTTCCTTTAATTCCTTCACTGTTTTAATGACATTCTCAAGAGGGAAAACCCTATACCCTTTGACCCACCGGTGGCAAAAAGTACAGGTATTGACACACCCTTTAGACGTAAAAAGAATAGCTAATTTTTGCCCTTTTCTATGGGGCTCGTACGACCTCGGGTCCCAGCCAAAACTGGAACGCAGCAAAGGATCAATCACATAAGACCCAAGGACCCCCTCATGCATCGCTAAAATATCATAATCCGGCTGGCCAAGATCTTCTTTGGCCAACAACTCACCTGTGCCTGTGTGGACCACCTGGCCCTTCTCATCTAAATAAGCGATGCCCTGGATGCTTTTAAGCTCATCAGTCGCTGGGAAAAAATCCCTGTGCTTGTCAAAATATTGCACGAGGGCCAGCATCACCTTTTCCCCTTCTCCGATGCCGCAAATATCAATTTCACATTTTCTTAAAAGGACTTCATGGGTCGCGGCCAGGTTACCGCCGACAATGACCCTGGTCTTAGGAGAAGCTTTTTTGATCAAATGCGCAAGATTTTTGGTGTAGGCATAGCCTGTGGAGACCACCGCGCTGATACCAACGATATCAAAACATTCCCTCTGGAAATATTCGAATATTTTCTTGTCCGAAGGCCGCCTGGCGTCTATGTCAAAGAACTCCGCCATATAGCCGCCGCGCTTTAAGTAATTGATGATGTTGGTGCACGCCAAAGGAGGGAAAGGATCAGGCTGTGCCCGTAAGGCAATATTACACAAAGAGATTTTGACGCTCATAATGAGGCTATTATTAAACACCCCTCCTTTAAAGTCAATAATTTTGTTTCCTATCTGCTCATTTTTAGCGTGACTCGGAGGCATTTCTCGATTATATTGATGCAATGAAAAAATACGTCTGGCACAAGCAGTCTGTATCTCCTGACCTGGAAATTATCGATTGCCCTGTTTATGACCCTATCAAAGATTTTCGCCGTGACCCGACAGGGGCCTATGTCTTGATCCGCTGTAATATCAAAAACTCTTTCATTGAAGTTTCTATCTGTGACAAGAAGCACACGATCCTTAAGACTTTTAGGGGACGAAAAGCGCAGGACCTTTATTACACCATATTTGAATACGAAAAAAAACACAAACTGGAATGGTTTAAGAGAAAAGACCACGCCGCTTACCTGGGTAAAGAACTTAAGAAAGCCGAGTTCGGCCTTTCAGGAAAGGAACCCTATGTCCAAGAATAAGGCGATCTTCAACTGGAGCGGCGGCAAGGATTCATCTTTAACGCTATACCACGTACTTAAAGACAAACAATATGATATCAAGTACCTGGTCACTTCCTGCAGTGAACAATACGACCGCATCTCCATGCACGGGGTGCGGGTGTCTCTGCTCAAGCGCCAGGCTGAAGCGATCGGGATCCCGTTAAAGATAATCTATATGCCGACCATGCCGACGATGGAAGCCTACGATTCCGCCATGGCTAAAATCCTGACCGAATTCAAGAATGAAGGCATCGAGTATTCCATTTTCGGGGATATTTTTCTGGAAGATTTAAGGAAATACCGGGAAGAAAGGCTGGCTGAAGTGGGGCTGAAAGGCGTTTTCCCCATCTGGAAAAGACCTACGAAGGAACTTGCCCAAGAATTTATAGATCTCGGCTTCAAATCTATCCTGGTGTGCACAGACGAATCTCATCTGGACGCTTCCTTCTGCGGCCGCATGATTGACAATCAACTGCTTGCCGACCTGCCCCCGAAGGTGGATGCTTGCGGAGAAAACGGAGAATTCCACTCCTTTGTCTTTGACGGCCCTATTTTTAAAAGTCCGGTACAATTCAGTGTGGGAGAAAAAGTCAGGCGCACCTATGCCAAACCCAAAAACCTGGATGAGGACAAGGATTGCACCTGCTGCAAGACCTCTGACACGGCTTTTTGGTACTGCGACCTCGTCGAAAAACAAGAAGCGGTCGTCTAAAACTTCAGCCTGATCCCTGCCTCTATGTTACGCCCAGGGGCCGGATAATAAGAATCATCCCCGGGAGCGGAAGAATCCCCGGGACCTGCCGTGACCGCATAGGTATAATACTGCGTATCAAATATATTTTTCAAGGTGAGCCATAATTCAACATTTTTAAAGTCGTATTTGATGTTCCAGTCAACGGTATCGTACCGTTTCAATTTGGGTTCCGCGTTAGCATCATCACCGTCTTCGAATTCTTTGCCGACAAAATGCGTCGTGAATGATGTGCTTAAGCCTGCCAACGGATAGAAGGTGATGCCCGCATTGGCTAATATGGGCGGGACATACGGAAGTTCATTCCCGGAATATTCCCCCTTTACAAATTCAGCCTGCTGGAAGGTGATGTTGGCAAACGGTTCGATCTTTTTATTAAACAAATCAACGGCCGCATCTGCTTCTTCACTATAGTGACGGGTACGGCCATTATAATTGGTATTGAAACCTGTGGCCGGATCAAAGAAAATCTCATTTTTATACTGGGCCTCTGTTGCCGTAAAGCCCAGATGAATGTCCTTAAAACTTTGGTCTTTAATGCCTAATTGATATTGATTACCCACTTGATAGCTCAGACCGGTGTTTGCTGCTGCCGGAACTTCCGTCCCAAAGCTATAGTAGGGGCTTTGAAAGAATTCATCAATATTAGGCAGCCTGTACGTGTGGGCATAATCCACAAATACTTTTGAATCAGGATTGTACTTGTACCCCAAACCCCCGTCATATCCTTCTGTCGTGTCCGAACGGTCAAACTTAACAGCTGTCTGCTGTGTCTGGTTAAAAACATAATCGGCCCATTCCCCTCTGGCACCGGCATTAAGCAGCCATTTTTCATCCACGGTCAATTCATCCAATAAATAAACGCCGTGTGACGCCTCAGTAGAAAAAACAACTTCCTCGGGGTTGCCGGCGCTATAAAACCGCCGGTCTTCATCGTTGTAAATATAATCATACCCTGCGGTTAATTTGTTGTCTAAATGCTCGCCTAAAGGGGTTGACACGATGAGTTTCGGCTGGAATTCATAGGAGTCAGTTTCATAGTTCAGCGATTCTTCCCCTAATTCCGGCGAGGCCGGAAAATCGCTATTGGTCAATCTCTTGCGGGCGGAAGTAAACAATGAAAGGTCAACCTGGCTTGTCCCCGCGTCAAATTTCATGTGCGGGGTCACATCAAAATGTGAATCTGACGTGGAATTAATGGAAAGACTGCCCCCTGTTTGTTCTGAGCCGGTGCGTCCGACGGAGTCAATCCCATTAAAGGTTGTCCCATAAAAAGAACTGAAATAATCACCGATAGTCAATCCCCCGGGGAGGCGATAGCGGTCTAAGTGATAGCCTTCTGAAAAATCAACGCCAAAAATGTCCGTGGGATTATAGGTCAACTGCGTGCTGAAATCATTGGCCCAATAATTATCAAAGGTGCGGTAATCATTGCTTTGTTGACGGTCATAATTAAATTGATACGTCCATAAGGGAAGCCCGCCGCTGACCTCCACGCCCTCTTTAGTGCCTTTATAGCTATCCACTTCACTGCTTAGCGTAATCGATGGCTTGGTGTTGGCCTGGCCTTTTTTAGTGACGATATTAATGACCCCGCCAACGGCATTGTCCCCGTAAAGCACGGTACCGGCGCCCTGGATGACTTCAATATGGTCAACGGTATTCAGGTCAATCAGGGACAAATCAGCACCTGACAGGTCCGGCTCATTCAGGCGCCGGCCGTCAACCAGCACCAATACATTAGATACGCTGGTGACCCCAAAACCGCCCATACTCACTCCTGTATCGTGGAGATTGCCTGTGATGGTCCCATAAACCCCCGGGATGCTGCTTAACAATTCCGGCAAAGTCTTGGCCGGTGAATTGGCAATGTCCTGGGATGTGATGATACTCACATCTTTGTTCATTTGGCCGGCGGTATCATTGCTGCGGGATGCCTCAACAACAATGGTGCCTAAATCCGCTGAGTCATCATCCGCTTGGGCTAAATTAACAAAAAATAAGAACAAAATAAAAATTAGACCTGAAATCCTCATACATTTCTCCTTGGGTAAAATAAAAAAACCTCAATCGTAATGAAACGATTGAGGTGTCCCGTAACACTTCTCAATTTATGGCGCACACATACCGTCTCACGCGGTAGCGCAAAATATCAGCAAGTGTTCGGACTTATTGTAAGATCTAACTTCCTTTACAAATCACCGCAGCGGGACTGTGGCGGAATCAAACCGCGCTTTCCATTGCTGATATGCTATTTGCATCCTTAATGGGACGAATTCTAAAACAAAAACCGGATAAAAGCAATCCTTTTTATTTCCGGACTTTGTCCTTTAATAATTCCTCCTGAGGGACGATAAACACATACGGCTTATGGGACACCGGATTATTTTTTAAAACCACCACGGTTTTATAAACTTCTTCAATGATTGAAAAGTCAATCACTTCTGTGGGGATTCCGCATTGATGGATGCTCCCCTGGCTCATCAACGCCAAACGGTCCCCGTATTCACTGGCTAAATTAAGGTCATGTAAAACCATGACAACGGTGAGTTTCAGTTCACGGACTAATTTTCTTAACAGGTCCAGGATGACCACCTGATGCGTGATGTCCAAATGGGCCGTGGGCTCATCGAGCAAAAGCAGTTTGGGCTCCTGGGCCAGGGCCCTGGCGATCTGGGCCAACTGGCGTTCTCCGCCGCTGAGATGATTGATGGGTTTATCGCGAAGCCGCAACGTGTCTGTCAACGCCATGCATTGATGGGCTATTTGAAGATCATGTTTTGATTCCACGAACTGCATATTTTCAAAATGCGGCGTCCTGCCCAGAAGTACAAATTCTTCGACTGTCATTTCCACCAAAGGTAACAGTTGGGAAACCACCGCTGTTCCCCGCGCGAAATCACGAATGGGAATGTCCTGAAAGTTCTTCCCATCCAAAAGTATCTCCCCGCTCATCGGCTTGATCACCCGGGACAAGGCCCTGAGCAAGGTGGTCTTGCCCGAACCATTGGGCCCGATGACGCCAAAAAGCTCACCTTCTTTGACATCAAAACTAATGCCGGAAATAACAATTTTTGCCCCATAGCCGCAGGTGAGGGATCTTATCTCAAGCATGGGTTTGGCCTCTCTCACGGGCAAAGGCGTAGACAAAAACACTGCCGCCGGCGATCCCTGTAATAACTCCCACCGGAAGCTCCAGGGGAGCAATGATCGTCCTTGCGATCGTGTCGCAAAATATCAGGAAAATGGCCCCGGCCAAGAATGAAGCCATCAGCAGTATCCGGTGGTCATGCCCCACGACCTTTCTCATGAAATGCGGCACCACCAGCCCGATAAACCCGATGACGCCTGCCACCGACACACAAAAACCGACAAGAATGCCCGTCATCAAAAAAAGCATTTGTTTGGTCCTCTCAACAGGTATTCCTAAATGCAGGGCTTCCTCTTCTCCCAGGGCAAAGGCGTTGAGATGGAGGCAAAACATATAAGACAGCGCCAATACAGCCAGCGAAACGGCAAGCATGGCCTTAATAAGCGTGCCATCTGTTTCTCCGAGAGAACCCATGATCCAAAATATGATCCCCTGCAGGCTCTCAGTGCTTGTCAGCGACAACAGAAGCATCACCAAAGACGATGCTATAAAGCTGATCATCACCCCATTTAAGAGTAACCCCTGCAAATTGACCATGCCTCTCCTAAAGTTTGCCAGATACAGAAATCCGATAACAGCCGCAGCACCCAAAAAACCACTCAACGGTAAACTCAACCGGCTGACCGCTGCAAGCCCTAAAACAATGTTGAGGGAAACCCCCAGGGCAGCACCTCCTGATATTCCCAGCGTATACGGTTCAACGAGAGGGTTACGGAACAAGCCCTGAAGGATGACACCTGCCAGGCTTAAAGCACCTCCTATCGCAAACCCAAGGATGATCCGGGGAAGACGGATATCAAAAATGATACTGTATTCGCTGCTGCCCGGGCCCTGAAAAAAGAGGGCGATTATCCTTTGAGGTGAGATCCTGACTGCCCCGACGGACAAAGAAAAAAGCATGACAATGACAAGGGCGGTACCCAAAATCATTAACCAGAATATCCCATTTAATTTCATGGCCTGATCTCCGGATGCAGGTCTTGTATAACGGTCTTTAATGTTTCCGCAAAGCTGACAGGTGTCGGGGCGCAGAGCAGATACTGATCAATAATAAAAATCCTATGACGGGTTATTGCCCTTAATGTTTTAAATTCTTCCCAATTCTGCACTTCTTTTTGACCGTCGAATCCCATGCTTGAAATGATCATCACGTCCGGGTCACTCGCCAATACCTGTTCCCTGGAATACTGCAGGTATCCTTTTTGCGTGACAATATTGACCCCTCCGGCAAGCTCAATAAAATCATTGGCAAAAGTATCTCCCCCAACCGTGACCAAAGGGTCCGAACCTACCTGGACAAAGACCTTCGTTTTTTCTGCGTTTTTTAGCTTCCCTTTTAATTCATCTACTTTCTTTTTTGTTTGGGCGATGATGGCCCGGGCAAGCGGCTCCTGGCCCACCAGCTGCCCCAGCTTTAAAAAAACGCTGCAAATGTCGTTAAAATTCTTCGCGTTAGGAATGTCAACCACCCTGATCCCTAAAGCACGCAGCTTCTCTTTGGCCCTTGGATCAGTCAACTCGGTGGCAAGCACCACGTCGGGTTTTAAAGAAACCACCTTTTCCAAATTGATTTCCTGGACACTGCCCACCTTCTCTTTATGTTTTGCCGCTTCCGGCCTCTGGCAAAAAGTGGTACAGCCCACCAATTTATCGCCGCTGGAAAGCAAAAAAAGATCTTCTGTAATCACAGGGCCTAAAGAAATGATCCTTTCCACGGGTTTTGTTTGGGCCAAGGCTGCCGGGAAAAAGAATGAAAGGGCAAGGATTAAAAGTATGCTGTGTTTTATATTCATCTAAAGAGGATTAAACTGAAAAATAAAATGCTGATTTCGGCAATTTCATTGGCGGCGCCCAAGGTGTCCCCTGTCATCCCGCCGATGCGGCTTTGGGAGAATCTCATAAATAAAAAAACAGGGATAAAGCCCAGGATGAACAGTAAAAAACCTTTAAGCCCCACTAGGATTAAAAAAATAATTATGCTGAAAATGCCCCCAAAGACAATATCGTTGACCGTGACATTGTTAAAAAAATAATTTGATTTGCCGTTGCCCCGGGCATACTCACTAAAGTGACAAGCCACTCCCTGGGCCCATCGTGAATAGACGGGAACAGCGATCAAGAGCCGCCAAAAAAATTCGTGGCCCAAACCTATCAAGAATGTGAACTTGAGGACCAATAACACCCATAAGCCCACACAGCCCATGGTGCCGATACGGCTGTCGTGCATGATTTCAAGGACCCGGTCTTTGGGTTTCCCGCTAAAAAAACCATCACAGGTATCTGCAAAACCATCTATATGCAAAGCACCTGTCATGACAATATATAAAGTTATGATACAGGCCACCATGGCCGCGTGCGGCATGAACCCCAACGCAAAAGCAAAAAACGCCAACAATAAACCAAGACAAGCGCCCACCAAAGGAAAATAAGAAAAAATGCCCTTATAGTCCTCTTCCCGGACTTGGGTCTTGATGTGGACAGGAAAAACAGTCAAAAATTGTATCGCCAGCAGGAATTTTTTCATCAATGAGAGGTGTTAATTTTTTTCCGACACACCGGCAGCTTCAAAGGTCGCCATTTCATTTAAAATCTTGGTCCCTGCCTCAACAATGCCCATGGCCAGGGCAGCGCCTGTACCTTCTCCTAATCTCATGTTAAGGTCCAAAATGGGTGTCAGCCCCAAATACTCCCAAACAATTTTGTGCCCCGGCTCGACAGAACAATGGGAGGCGATCATGTAATCTTTAGACTTGGGCTCTATAGCCACTGCGATCAGCGCCGCTGCTGAAGAAATAAACCCGTCAATAACAATGGGGACCCTTCGCGCTGATGCGGCCAAAATCACCCCTGTTAACCCGCCGATCTCATACCCGCCCACCTTCATTAAAACATCGATACCGTCTTTGGGGTCAGGTTTATTTAAATTGATCGCCTTTTTGATCACCGTGATCTTTTTTTCCAAAGTTTTCCCGTCAATGCCCGTGCCTTTGCCGGTGGCCTTCTCAACATCACACCCCGTGACCACTACCGTGATGGCACTGGCCGCGGTGGTATTACCGATCCCCATTTCTCCCGTGGCAGCTATATCAATACCCTTCTTAAATTCCTGCTCAAATATAGCAATCCCATTCTCGATGGATTCAACCGCCTTTTCCCTTGTCATGGCGTGAGCCCGGGCCATGTTTTCGCTGCCATACCCGACTTTTTTGATTAACAATTGAGGGTGAGCATCCAAATCAACAGCGACACCTAGGTCCGCAATCACGACCCTGGCCCCCACATGCCGTGCCAAAACATTGATCCCGGCACCGCCGCGCAAAAAGTTATACACCATCTGGGGAGTGACTTCTTTAGGAAAGGCGCTGACACCTTCCTGCGTGACCCCATGGTCAGCGGCGAACGTAAAAATAACTTTATTTTTTAATTGAGGGTTTTGATGACGCGTGATCTCAACGATCTGCGCGGCGAAATCTTCAAGTCTGCCCAGGGAACCCTGCGGCTTTGTAAGATTGTCCAGGCGTTTTTGGGTTTCAGCACCAAGAGAGCCGTCTACTTTTTCAATCCTGCTGAGCGTATCTTTTAACAATTTCATTATTTTTTCCCTCTTGACTTTAATAGTGTTGGAAAACCTATCTGCATCATAAAAACTTCATCCGCGCTTTGGGCAATGATTTGGTTTCCCCGGCCCAAAAGGTCCCGAAACCTCCTGCCTATCAAATAAGACGGGACCAAGCCACAGCCTACTTCATTTGATACCAAAATGACCGTACCCTTGGCCTTACCCAATGCCGCTGCAAGCTTTTTAAATTCTCCTTCTATCTGGGCATCTGTCAATTTATCCTCAAGCAGGTTAAATACCCATAGGCCCAGACAATCAACGACCAAGGTCCGGGAAGGAGAGTACATTTTTTTCAAAAGCCCTGCGATGCCTTTTCCCTCAGTGATCACCTTCCATGAACTGGGCCTGTGCCGGCGGTGTTTCTTGATCCTCTCGTCCATTTCTTCATCTTTATACGTACAGGTCGCAATAAAAACCACTGTTTGCTTTGATTTCCTGGCTAAATCAACGGCATAAGAACTTTTGCCGCTGCGCGCACCACCCACAATGAATACAACATTTTTCATAAATTTGCTTTCTGCAATACCTTCAGATGTTCTGTATCGTTGATAACAATGACTTTAGGTCTTTGAGAGGGGTGGTATTCAATAATATTGACCGCAGCATTGTCCTGCTGGATCGTCCAAAAATCTTTGAAACTGCGCCCCAAGGCCTCGCACAAAATCACCCTGATAGGCCCGCTATGAGACACCAGGGCAATGGACGATTTGTCCTCATGCCGGGCCAATAAGACCTTCAAGCCTTGTGTGACCCGGGTGTGAAAATCCTGAAAACTTTCAGCTTGCGGCAGGGGCACAGACCAGGGGTCCTTGATCCACGCCTTGTAAACATCAGCATATTGATGGACGGCTTCTTCATAATTCAGGCCTTCTATAATTCCAAAAGCCATTTCCCGAAAGCAAGGCTGCTCAATGGCTTTTTTCTCTTTAAAAACAATTTGAGCTGTTTGATCCGCCCTTTTTAAACCACTTGAATACACCGTGTCAACGGCTGATCCTTTGAACCTTTCCAACAACTTTTCACACTGATTTTGTCCGTCATCATTCAAAGGGACATCCGAAGAACCGCAATATCTCCTCTGATACCCGAAATCCGTCTGGCCATGGCGGATCAAGGTCAAAATCATCGCTTTTCCCAGCCATCATTAAAGATAAGGCTTTCCAAAGGCGTGCGCTTTCTCCAACCCACTGTTTGCAACATCGGTTTTTTTGAGAAATTCGCAACATACCCCAAACATAAATAAGCAACCGGTTGTATGTGTTTTGGGATATTCAATGCTTTTTTTAATAACCGGTTATCTAAAATACTGACCCAGCCGACTCCAATATTCTCAACACGGGCCGCCAGCCACAAATTCTGTATGGCACAACAGGTGCTGAAAATATCTGTCTGCTTAATGGTGTTACGGCCCAATACATGCGGGCCTCCGCGCCTGGGATCACAAGTGACACAAATATTGACGGGAGATTCCATAATACCTTCCAATTTTAAGGCACGGTATTTACTCTGCTTTTTGCCTGAATAATTCCTGGAGGCCCGTTCATTTTCGGTCAAAAAAATCTCTTTTACCTTCCGTCTAATCAAGGGGCTTCGAACGACAATGAAATTCCATGGCTGCATAAAACCAACAGACCCCGCATGATGGGCCGCTTTCAATATCTTTTTTAATGTCCTTAGCGGGATGGCCTTTGATAAAAATTCCCGGCGAATATCCCTGCGCCCATAGATGGCCTTGTAAAAGGCTTTTTTTTCTACGGAAGAAAATGTCTGGTTCTCTGGCACTTTTTTAGTCATTTTAATAAAAAACCCCAATCATGATCGAATGATTGAGGTGTTCCCGACACTGCTCAATAGATGCGCCTCATATCCTGTTCTCACGCAGATATTCCGCCTCAAGATACCGTCAGGTGTTCGGACTTCCCCCAAAAGGGTTACCGCAGCGGGACTGTTCTCGACTCACACAAGATTTCCCTGAAGACAGATGTATTATAAGTAAACTTTGTGTGAAATCAATCATTTATTAAAAGCCGCCCTAAGGCTGATTTCATTGGTATCTGCTTGCGCGAAGCTTGGCCTGTTGATAAGATACTCTTTATGCAAAAAATTACGGACATCTTCGCCCGGAAAAGTGCGACTTTTTCCTTTGAGCTTTTCCCCCCTAAAACAGAGGAAGGCTATGTCAAATTGCTTCATACCATTCATCAGCTCTGTGACCTGAAGCCGGATTTTATTTCCTGCACCTACGGGGCCGGCGGCGGCAGCCGTGAGAAAACCCTGGACATTGTTGAGTACATTCAAAATCATCACCAGACCGCCTCAGTGGCGCACCTGACTTGCGTGGCGCATACCAAAAATGAGATCAGGAATATCCTGGCCGAAATGAAACGGCGCGGCATCTGCAATCTGCTGGCCTTGCGGGGAGACCCTCCTCGGGACAATCCTAACTGGACGCCGGGAAAAGATAATTTTAAATACAGCTGGGAATTGGTTGCTTTTATCCGGGAGCACTTCAAAAAACATTTCAGCATTGGGGTGGCTGGTTTTCCCGAGGGGCATATCCTTTGCCCTGACCGCGAATTAGATGCCCGTTATTTAAAAAATAAAATAGACAAGGGCGCTGATTATGTGCTCACCCAGCTTTTTTTCAAAAACCAGGATTATTTTGACTATACGGCGCGTTTGAAGAAATTAGGGGTCAGCGCCCGCATTATCCCCGGAATTTTACCGATCACCGATTATCCGGCCCTGGTACGCTTCTGTGCGGTGTGCGGAGCATCCGTCCCTCAAGAAGTGCATGATATTTTCAAACCCATTGCTGAGGATAAAGAAAAAACTCTCGCCGCAGGAATTGATTTTTGCCTGAAACAAAGCCGGGAACTTTTACAGGGAGGCGCTCCCGGCCTGCACTTCTATACCCTTAATAAAGCCCATCCGGTGGATGTGATCATTGCGGGGATATCATGACTTATTCAAAACAATATGATGTCCTGCGGCATCTCCTGGGCCGGCGCATCCTCATCCTCGATGGCGCCATGGGTACGATGATCCAAAAATATAAATTGAACGAAAGCCAGTACCGCGGCCAACGTTTTAAAGACTGGTCCGGCGACATTAAAGGCAATAATGACCTTCTGACTTTGACCCAACCTCAAATCATCAAAGAAATCCACGGGGAATATTTCAAAGCCGGTGCTGATATTGTTGAAACCAATACCTTTAACAGCAACCGCATCAGCATGGCTGACTATAAAATGGAAAGCCTGGTGTATGAACTAAACGTCGCCGCGGCTAAACTGGCCCGTGATGCAGCGGAACAATTCACTAAAGAGAATCCCGCTAAACCGCGGTTTGTGGCCGGTGCTATCGGCCCTACCACCCGGACCGCTTCCATTTCCCCGGATGTCAATAACCCGGCTTTCCGCGCCATCAATTTTGACCAATTAGTCGAGGCCTATTCAGAACAGCTCAAGGGCCTTATTGACGGCGGGGTTGATCTGATTTTGATCGAAACCATCTTTGATACCCTCAATGCCAAGGCCGCTATTTTTGCTTATGAAACCATCTCTGATCAAATGGGATATAAGCTGCCTCTGATCATTTCAGGGACCATCACCGACGCTTCCGGCCGCACCCTTTCCGGGCAGACCACAGAAGCCTTTTGGATTTCTGTGAAACATGCCAAACCATTGGCCATTGGTTTAAATTGCGCTTTAGGCCCTCAGGACATGCGCGCCTACGTTGCCGAGCTTGCGCGCATCGCCGACTGCTTTGTCAGCTGCTATCCTAATGCCGGCCTTCCCAATGCTTTTGGTGAATATGACATGGAGGCCCGGGAAATGTCCGCCATCGTCAAAGAATTTGCCCAAAGTAAACTGATCAATGTCCTGGGCGGCTGCTGCGGGACAACACCGGCCCATATTCAAGCCATGGCCCTTGCCGTGAAAGATCTCCCTCCCCGGGATCTTCCCAAACTTAAAGCATTCAGTTCATTTTCCGGGCTCGAACCTTTGATCGTCACCGAGAATATTAATTTCATCAATGTGGGTGAACGCACCAATGTCACCGGCTCCAAACAATTTGCCCGATTGATCATCGCCGGAAAATACGATGAGGCTTTGGTGGTCGCCCGCCAGCAGGTTGAAAACGGCGCCCAGATCATTGACGTCAACATGGATGAAGCCATGCTTAACTCCGCTGAGGCGATGACCACATTCTTAAATCTCATCGGCTCTGAGCCTGACATTTCCCGCGTTCCCATCATGATCGATTCTTCCAAATGGTCGGTCATTGAAGCAGGGCTTAAATGCGTCCAGGGAAAATCAATTGTTAATTCCATCAGCCTCAAAGAAGGTGAAGCTCCGTTTAAAGAACAGGCCAGGAAAGTCCTCTATTATGGCGCCGCTGCCGTGGTCATGGCCTTTGATGAAAACGGCCAGGCAGATACCGTTGAAAAACGCGTCAGCATTTGCCAACGGGCCTATAAAATATTGACCGAAGAGATCGGTTTTGCCCCCCAGGATATTATCTTTGACCCTAATATTTTTGCGATTGCCACGGGCATTGAAGAGCATAATAATTACGCCAAAGATTATTTTGAAGCCACCCGCCTCATTAAAGCCGGCTGTCCTGGCTGCATGATTTCCGGCGGTGTTTCCAATGTTTCCTTCTCCTTTCGCGGCAATGACCCCATCCGTGAGGCCATGCACTCCGCCTTTTTATTCCATGCCATCAAAGCCGGCATGGGCATGGGTATTGTCAACGCGGGCATGATCAGCGTTTACGATCAAATACCCAAAGACCTCTTGGAGATCATTGAAGACGTGCTGTTAAACCGGCGGCCGGATGCCACGGAACGCCTGGTCAATTTTTCCCAAACGGTCAAATCCCAAGGTGAAAAAAAACAGGAAGACCTGGCCTGGCGCAGCCTGCCTGTGGACCAACGGCTTTCCCATGCCCTGGTTAAAGGCATCGTTGATTTTATCGACCAGGATACTGAGGAAGCCAGGACCAGGTCCTCCCGGCCTCTTGATGTCATTGAAGGCCCGTTGATGGCGGGCATGAATATCGTGGGGGATTTATTCGGGGCCGGAAAAATGTTTTTGCCGCAAGTCGTGAAAAGTGCGCGGGTCATGAAAAAATCGGTCGCCTATTTAAGCCCTTTTATTGAAAAAGAAAAAGACCAGGATGCCAAGGTCGCGGGAACAGTCGTGATGGCAACCGTTAAAGGCGATGTGCATGATATAGGAAAAAATATCGTTGGTGTTGTCCTGGCCTGCAACGGTTTTAAGATCGTTGACTTAGGCGTCATGGTCCCTTGTGAAAAGATCCTGCATGAGGCTAAACACCATAAGGCTGACATGATCGGCCTGTCCGGGCTTATCACCCCTTCCCTGGATGAAATGGTCTATGTGGCCGGCGAGATGCAGCGCCAGGGATTTACCATCCCCCTGATGATCGGAGGAGCAACTACGTCTCCCGCGCATACGGCCGTCAAAATTGCACCGGCTTACCAATATCCTGTCATCCATGGCAAAGATGCCTCACGCTGCGTCGGTATTTGCCGAAGCCTCATGGAACCCCAATTAAAAAAAGATTTAGTGGATAAGACAAAGGCTGATTACGCCAAACTGCGTGCAGACCATGCCAGCCTGCAATCGGCCAAATCCTTTGTCCCCATTGAAGAGGCCCGTAAGAAAGGGCTCGGCACTGACTGGAAAAAAGCAGACATTACAACACCGTCATTTTTAGGCATTAAGACATTTAAAGATTTTGACTTGAACGTGATACGCCGGCAAATTGACTGGTCCCCTTACTTTTTTACCTGGGAATTTAAAGGTAAATTCCCCCAAATACTCAAAGACCCTGTCATCGGGAAAGAAGCCCAGCGTGTTTATGATGATGCCAATGCCATGCTGGATGAAATTATAAAAAAGAAGCTTCTTAAAGCCAATGGTGTCGTCGGGTTTTTCCCTGCGAACTCGGTGGGAGATGATATTGAACTTTATAAAGATGATACCCGCCGGGAAGTCATGACTGTTCTTTATAATTTACGCCAGCAGATCCTGGTCAGTACGGGCCAGCCCCTTTTATCCCATGCGGATTATATCGCCCCCAAATCTTCCGGTGTCAAAGATTATATCGGTGCCTTTGCCGTGACAACCGGGATCGGCTTGGAGGAGCTGACTAAGATGTACGAAGCTGACCTTGACGATTATAAAAGCATCATGGCCAAAGCCGTGGCTGACCGCCTGGCCGAAGCTTTTGCAGAGCTTATGCATGAAATGGTCCGCAAAGAACTTTGGGGATTTGCCAAGAATGAAAACTTAAGCCAGGATCAGATCATTTTAGGCCAGTACCGCAGCATCCGCCCGGCTCCGGGTTACCCTGCATGCCCTGATCATACTGAAAAAACCACCCTGTTTGAACTCCTTGATGCGACCAACAATACAGGCATTACTTTAACTGAAAACTACGCCATGTTCCCCACGGCAGCTGTCTGCGGCCTTTATTTTGCCCATCCGCAATCAAAATACTTTGCCATCGGTAAAATAGCCCAGGACCAAATCATTGATTACGCCCGCCGCAAGAAAATGACAACACAAGAAGCCGAAAAATGGCTAGGCCCTAACCTGGGATATTAAAATCATTTATCCTTGTTACGCCCGAGGAATTTGGCTGTGAGCTTGTCGATGACCAGCAGGACATACTCGTAAAGCACGGCCTGGTTTAGCTTGCTTTCGCCTGAGAGGCGTTGGCCGAATTGGATGGGCAGTTCTTTGAATTGGACCTCTCGCGGGCAAGAGGCAAAAATATCGACGAGTATCTTAAAGCCCCTGCCGGAAAGCCGGCGGACGACCTGGTCAAAAAAAGGGCGCTTGAGCATGAAATAACCGCTCATAGGGTCCTTCAAATCCGCCTTGATTACCAAACGGCTTGTCCACGTCGCAAACCGGCTCATCAAGGCCCTGTTAGAAGACCATGACCCAAGCGTTCCGCCTTCAACATAACGGCTGCCTACCACCAGATCAAATGTCCCGGTTTTGAGTGTCTCAAGCATTTTACCCAGTATGGTTGCATCATGCTGTAAGTCTGCATCCATGACAGCCAAATACGGGGCCGATGAGGACAGCATCCCCTCGATGCTCGCTGAGGACAGCCCCCGGCGGCCGATCCTCTGCAGGCAGCGGACCCGCGGATCACTTTGGGAAATTTCCCTGATAAGTCCCGACGTACCGTCAGGCGAGTCATCATCTACAAAAATGGCTTCCCACCCAATGCCCCGCAATGCCGCATCTATTTGGCCCAACAAGGGCCGGATATTGTCTTTTTCATTATACGTCGGAATGATTATGCTTAGCTCGATGGCCATTACGCTTTCTATTCTAAAATAATTTCCTGTTTTCCTGTAACCAGGCAACCAGGCGCTCAACACCCTTTCGCGGGGAAACGGTCGGTGACCACTTAAAAGTTTTTTTGACCTTCGCAATATCGGAAATATAAACTTTCTGGTCAAACTTGCGCCAATCCTCAAAGGCAATCTTGACCTTACGTCCCGTCACATCTTTAAGGATATCAACCAGCTCCAGTAAAGAAAGAGTATTGCCCGGCCCGCCGCCCATATTAAAAACACCGCTTTTAAGAGGGCTTTTGATAAACCGGTCATAAGCATTGATCAAATCTTCCACCCACAAGACATCGCGCACCTGTTTCCCGTCGCCGTAAATAGTCACTTTATCCCCCAACAAATAACAAATGGCAAACCAGGCGATCCAGCCCTGGTCCTCAAAACCAAATTGACGGGTGCCATAAATGCAGCTCATGCGAAACACCCCTGTCTTGATCCCATAGGTATGCGCGTAATCCTGGGCGTACAGATCCCCTGCCAGCTTGGAAACGCCATAAGGCGTATGCCCCGTGTGGTCAATGATCTGGTTTTCCCCGACTCCCTTGGTCCCTTTAAAAACGTATCTGGTCTTGGTCCGGCCCAAAGGGATATCATTCACATGTTCTCCGTATACTTTATTCGTCGAGCAATAAACCAAGGTCCCCTTCGGGGCATAGCGGCGCATGGCATCAAGCACATTGACGGTGCCGCAGGTATTGATGGTCAGATCTTCATAAGGATTTTCCAGCGAGTACCGCACGCCCGGCTGGGCCGCCGCGTGGATGACCACGTCCGGGCGGAAGGCCTTAAAACATTTATCAACGGTTTTCAAATCACGGATATCATTCTTCCAAAAATCAATGTTCTTATACTGGTGCAAATAATGCCAATTATATTCAACGGATTTTTTACGCGAAGCAAAAATCTTTGAGCGCATCAGATTATCATAAACAATGACCTTATTGCGTTTGTCCCGCGCGTAATACTCCGCGCAATGGGAACCGATCATGCCCGCACCACCTGTCACTAAAACTCTCATGCCCCTCCTTTAACAGCGGTTTTCTCTAATTTAGCCCGCTTGGTAAAAATTTCTTTTAGGTAATTGATCAGGACAAAATATTCATTGATCGTCGACAAGACCTGGATTTTACTGGCGCCCTTTTTCTTGCCATAATTATAAATAAAAGGGACTTCTATGATTTTATCAGTAAAAAACGATAATTTTATCAATAATTCCGCGTTGGCCACAAAACCTTTGGACTGGATAAGCCCGAAAAGGCCGAAATAAGAGGCTGCCTGACGCAGAACACCTGCGCGGTATGCCCGGAAAAAAATCGTATAATCCCGCACCCTGCAAACCGGAAAAAATGCCCGCATGAGCCGATTGGCGCAATGGCTGAAAACCAGTCTGGGAAAAGGGAAATTCTGGTATTTACCGCCGGTAAGATACCGCGAGGCAATAACAATATCCTGTCCTTCTTTTAAAATCTTTTCCGTCATGGGCAAGACAAGGTCTATCTCGCTGGTCTGGTCACTTTCCATGATAAGGACAACATCGTCCTCTTGGGCCTCCCGCAAGACTTCGGCGATGCCTGCTGAAAAAACCGCCCCCACGTTCATGTTAATGACCGAACCAATGACGGTAAGGTCATCCTGTTTTAATTCGCCAAGAAGCTCTACGGACCCATCCGTTGACCCATCATTGACCGCGACCATGCGATAATCTTTGCCTGCCATCATCCGGCGGATGCTGGCGACGAGCTTAGGTAAATTGTCTTTTTCATTATAGACCGGAAAAATAAAATAAATCATCTGTCCTGCCTTTGATAGACCTGCCAGTACTGGCTATAAAAAACCGTTCCCCATCTGGAAGCATCAAACGCATGCGTTCCAAACCTGGGTGAATAGACAAAATATCGTGCGCCTTCCTCAAGTGCCTGCTTGACATCTCCTTGATACTTAAAAAGTTCCAGCCCAAGACCCCATCGGCGATCAGCATGCCCGGGGATGGCCATGGCCGCCTCCGGAGCATTACAGTCAACCTGTTTAAGGCGGTCTGCCTCCTGAAAATCTTTATTACCTTTGATCCATTGCCACAAGTCCTGGGTATTTTGATGATACGTTGACTCACGGGTCAGGGCATACTGTGCCACAAAAAGATTAAACACCAGCGCACCCGCCACTATCACAAAATTCCGGCGAGGGCTGGCTGTCTCTAAAAGCGGGGCCATAAAAATAGCGGCTGTAAAGGCAAAAAACACACCGAAAGGGCCTGCATAATAAGTAGTGGGGTTCCACGGCAGCAGCACTGCCAAAAAACAGGCATACAGCAGGACACCCAAAACGATCCCCCATTTTTCAGCCACGGTGTAGAGCGCGGACTTTTTTCTTGTCCCAAACCAAAGGGCAAGCGCTGCCGCGATCCATGGTGTATGATTAAGCAGGTCTTTGAATACCCACGTTTTGAAATTTCCAAGGATCACTTTCAAATCAAATAAACTATACCCGGACGTATATACTGAACAAACAACTTTTTTAAGGACAACGCCATAGGCCAGATATAATGCCGCCAGCAAAAGACCACTATACAAATATCTGATCTGGAAAGGACGTGAAAGCCAAAACAGGGCCGCCACTGCCAACCCCAAGGCAATCCCGCCGGATACAAAAGTTTCTTTGGCGCCTAAAGAAAGTAACAGACAAATACCTGCTGCCACCCATAAGTAAGTGCTCTTTTTCTCATTCGCCTTGCCAAAAAGTATTTTAACGACACACCACAGGGCCAACCCCAAAAACAAAAGCCCTGTTGTTTCATGGGTGGAAAGGAAGAAGAATTGGTCATAAAGATAGTGGAAGGAAAGGGCGATGGCCGGTACCAGAAGAACCAACACCGGGCGTCCTGTCAGCCGACGGGCCGCAGCACCCCATACCAAAAGCATAGCTGAAATTTCCGCCCATTTAAAAATATGGAACAAGCGCGGGGCGTGGGCAAAGATCTTATAAAAGAGCGCGCAATGCAAGGCGTGCGTCCATTTGCACTCTCCAAAATGAAAATACATCAAAAAAATACCCTTGGTCCGTTCAAAAACACCGCCGGGAACGCCCAAAAGCTGGAGATCATCCATCAAACCCCAGGACCAAGACAGGAAAATATAGGAAAAAAGGACCAATAAAAGCGGGACAAGCACAGGAAAAGCCCATATCCATTGCAGCAAATCTTTTTGTTCCGAATGCTCTTTTTGTGCCGGCATAATATTTCTCAGGTCATTCTTCTAACGCAAAAACAGCCAGTTACCTTTCGATAACTGGCTGTTTTTAAAAAAATGAAGTCCCTCATTATTTTTTAACGATATACCGCACCAAATCAACCACGCGGTTAGAATATCCCCATTCATTGTCATACCAACCAGTAGAAGAGGATACATCTTTTTTACTAAAAATTTGACGTTTTAGCAACTTTTTCACCGTCAGAAACCCACCTTTTGGTAATTTTTCGACGTCTGCAAATAGTGCCATTTTTCGTTACTTTACAACGATTCTGCCTTCTTTTCAAGCTTAGTAACTTTGGCTGACAACTCTACGATCACTGGCAACAAAGACATATTATCATGACTTGAAAGTTTGTCCAAGACCCTTTTGACCTTTGGATCAGTCTTAATCCTGACCGCAGCCCAATCGTCTTGCTCACATGTAACTAAGGAATCGTAAGGCGATAATAAGACAAATGACATTGAGCCATTACCTTTAAATACTTGCACTACTTTATTCTGAACCAAATGATCCCGCCAATCTTTGAGGGTATTAGGACTCACGTTCAGCTTTTCTTTCAACTCTGCATAATTCGTTATGAATTTATTAATCTTCTTCATGTTAAAAGCCAAGAAAAGAAATAATGGCCATGCCTTGCCAATGGCTTCCCTTGTGTCCTTGGCCATGGTTATATCATGCAATAAATTCCATCGGGTCATTATTTTTTCCATGAACTCACTCTACCTCCAAATCGAATAATAATCCAATAATTTTAAGGACCGAGGAGGTTTCAAGGGATTTCATGAAGAACTCAGGAGGGATTTTTAATGTGTACCTTAAAAAATTTCGTTACTCTTACCTATATTACAAACAGCACAAAGTGTCTGGAGATTTCCTAATTCTGTCTGCCCACCTTTAGACCATGGCTTAATATGGTCCACATGTAAGACAACTGATGAATCTTTTGCTGGACTCGTGCCACACATTCTGCAAATACAATTATCCTTGATTAAAATTTGGGCTCTTAACCGCCAATTTATATTTCTTGGCGTCCGTCCTGATGCCTTACGTTTTGATTCCACATCTTGATTCTCTATTGTTACATCCTTTAAAGCAGCAGGGTCTTCAATATAAGCAACAAAAGCCTGTAGCGCTTTATTCCACGAACCAAATAATTTTAAATATGGATCAATAGAAAATTTGGAATAGCCATTGGCTTTATTCAAATCTCTGAAGACTGGCTGCCGACCTAGATGTTGCCAAACATTCGCAATATTTTCAAAAAGAACTTCTTTTTTATTATTTTTAGTACTAATTACTTCAAGTCCAGCAGCCTCCAATGCTTTGTTCCATGATCCAAATTGACGACAAATCGTGTTCGTACTGAACTTACCATTTTGAACATACACGTGGAATGCAACCGTATTTTGTTTAATTAAATTAGCTACTCTTTTCAAGTCACCGAGAAGTTCTTCCTTAGGAATATTCCTTCTGCGAAGATTTAATTCAAATTTACTCATTACCAATCCTTTTTAATACAAAATTCCATTCGAGGATTAATCAAGAATTATATAACCAACTGAGAAAAAAGGCCAGCTACATTATTATCTGTAACTGGCCTTTTGCTGAGATACAGAAATTAGCTTCGCGCGCAGAGTCTACCAAGAGTTATTACTGCGGCTAATCGAAAGGTTGTAAATTACTAATGTTTAAGGTGGAAGTTTCACTCAGTTATTAAATTCTTGCTTTAGAATATCGAGGAATTTTATAATTGTATTTATTACTTCAGGAATGAAATCCTTTTCAAATCTTAATACTTTATCTGTTTCTCCCCTAAACTCTATAAAGCCTACTTTGCCTCGATGGCGGGC
>Ga0206818_1083_pt1 | contig 23715 bp, 17 predicted proteins | sample Alteio_BWOrgCont_86_FD_152881 | JGI IMG/M metagenome (GOLD analysis project Ga0206818, IMG submission 152881) | Enriched cells from forest soil in Barre Woods Harvard Forest LTER site, Petersham, Massachusetts, United States -... | ecosystem: Environmental > Terrestrial > Soil > Temperate forest >...
AAAGCTGAAATATAACGGGCAAACCTCGCTGAAAATAAATGAAGACGGCAGTATTACCGCAACTACCCCTATGGGAACTATCAGGGAACATGCCCCGGTATGCTACCGTACCAATGGCAATATAGAGCCATCATCATTCCGGCTGCATAAAAATGTATTGAGTTACCAGGGCGACTTATCCGGCGCATTAGTGATAGACCCGATATTAGAATGGGGTACTTATTATGGCGCGGATTCCGAAACTACATATTTTTACGGCGTTGGCTGCGATGATTCCTCCAATGTTTACGCAGGTGGTTTGACTTATGGCGGGCCTATAGGCACTATTGTTACTTCAGGCGCTTATGATGTTACGCTTACCGGTGGCGGCACTGCCGGCTTTTTAGTAAAGTTTGATTCATCAGGCCACCGGATATGGAGTACCTATTTCGGAGCTGATAGTGTTTCTGAGAACCTGGTTACCGCAGTTGGCTGCGATAAAAACGGGTATGTTTACATAGGCGGCCAGACAGGAAGCCTGACAGGAATATCCACGCCGGGCGCACCGGTACCCACCTATTCCGGCGGCAGCGAATGGGCGGCTTATTTAGAAAAATTCACATCTGCAGGAACAAGAGTATGGGGTACATATATTGGTGGAGATTCTAATCATATCCATAGCTATGACGCCGAAGTGAATTCTATATGCTTCGATACCCTGGGGCATGTGTTTGCGTCAGGGCAATGCGATGATACATCTTATGTTACCACTTGCTGCAGCTTTAAACCAAAGAAATACTATGGCGCTGATACCAATGAGACTTTCCTGATCCAATATGATACCAGCGGAGCGGAAATATGGGGTACCTATTATGGGGAATGGTGGCATGACTTTGTGGGCGGCATGTGTTCCGATGGATCAAATGTATATCTTTCAGGTTATACCTATGGAGGTGGTGTGGGCCGCGCCCCCATAGGCTCTGATATTCCAACTGCCGGATGCTGGCAACCTGTTTTTGGCGGCGGATTATCTGATGCTTTTTTAGTGAAATTTGATAATTCAGGCGCCAGGCAATGGGGTACTTATTATGGTGGGCCAAGTGATGAACAGACAGGCGCAGTTGCCTGCGATAAACTTGGTAATGTTTATTTGTTTGGCACCTCAAGCAGTGATACCGGTATTACCACTCCCGGTACCTACCAGCCAGCAAGGGCAGGCGGCCAGGATGCTTTTCTGGCAAAGTTCAACGGGGCTACAGGTATGCGGATATGGGGTACCTATTATGGCGGCCCCGGCGATGAATCGGTAGCGCTTAGCCCGAATATATCCATTGACAGTTCAGGCAGTGTTTATATACATGGTTATACCAGCAGCACCTCCGGTATTGCTACGCCATGCGCGTCTCAGCCAACTTATGGAGGGGGCGCCAACGATGCTTTTTTTGCAAAATTTGATAGCACAGGAAAACATTGCTGGGGCACCTATTATGGTGGCAATGGCAATGATAACGCTATTAACTCCACATTCGATGGACAGGATGTATATATTTGCGGATCCACAGGCAGTTCAGACAATATTGCAACTCCAGGCGCTTTCCTGAGCGTGGCCGGTACCGGCCCGATTGGTTATTTCCAGGGTTTCCTTACAAAATTCAATACCTGCAACTGCCCGATACCGATAACCGGTATAGATTCTGTATGCTTTGACTCTGTAATTACCCTTTCCGATTCCCTGGCAGGAGGTGTATGGAGTAGCAGCAACACAACTATAGCTACTGTAGATTCTATTGGTTTAGTGAAGGCTAAAACAGTTGGAGTGGTTACTATTCAGTATTCAGTTTACAATGCCTGCGCCATTTCTGAAAAGCAGATATATGTTACCAATAAATGTAATGAAGGCGTAAAGAACTTGCCATTACCAAGCGGGGAGATCATAGTTTTTCCTAACCCAACAGAGGATAATATTACCATAACGGCAACCGGCGCGATAAATAAAGTAGAGATCAGTAACCTGCTGGGGCAGATAGTATTTTCAGGCGCTTATACCACCGGTAATGTAACCATATCATTAGCTCAATTGCCCGCAGGCGTTTATTTTGTAAAAGTCAATGATACCAATGTTTATAAAGTAACAAAGCAATAAAATAAGGTGATGATGATCTGCGTTTTTAATTTTTACCATTACTCCATACCAGGTGTTCCATTTCAGTGCGGCCGGTAATAATACTGGCCCTGTATTGGGAAAAAGGCATCCACTTTTTATTGATGACGCTCCATGTTTCGGGAATAGCGCTCCATAATATCTTCTTATCGTGCGATACAATTAACACTTCGCTGTAGGGGTTACACATGGATGTAAACAGCGAATTATCCGGCAGTTCTATAACATTACCTCCTATTGTAAAACCGGTAGTAGGTTGTTGTTTTTCATTTATACCATCAGGGGTGTATTCATATTCCCATATCTTTTTCAGCGTATCGTTTTTTGACAGCGGTTCCTGCAGCATAAGTATCTTTGGGAGGTTTCCCGCCATCTTCTGGTTATTGTCAAACAAGTACAAATATCCCGCGCGGGAGTGTATGCAGCTATGCTGTCCATAAAACAGCCCGCTATCGTTCCCGCCATAAGCGTTCACAATGGTTCCTTCTGGATATTTAATACTGACTACCTGGCTTGTGTTCCTGAAACTCAAATAAATGATGCTATCCTGTTCATCGAAAAAGAATGCATTCAGGTGTACTTCAAATTTATTTTTCCCATGATGCGGCAAGCAATATGCGATACCGGAACTGTCAAAATGCTGCGAAGTTTTCCATTGCCATACTACATTCCCACTGGGGCTATATTCTATTATTGATCCCAGCGGAAAGGGCTTATAGTCCGTATTTTTGTCTTTCTTAATTGTGTCAGCGCCGGCCACTATGGATATGCTGTCGAAGGGATGTTCTTTATTGATTTTTAATGTCACCGGTTCAGTTCCCAATATCATATAGTTGCCATTGGAGAGGTGAGTAAACTGGTGGTGGTAATGCAGGTTTGGATTATCATTTCCATTATCGGGAGCGCGCCATAAAATATCACCGTTATAATTTATTTCATATGCCTGCTTGTCATTAAGCATAAAGGTAATGGCGCCTTCCGCAGAAATCTTCAGGTCCCTCACATTGGCGTTGTCATTGCTGATTCCACTTATGCCCGGCAGAAACCATACCAGGTTACCTTTCATATCATAAAGCGCCTTGTTAGCGTCTAAGAATACATAGGCGTCTTTGTATGTTTCCGCTTGTTTTATTACCCGCAGGCGCTGCATATTTGAATCTACAGCTAATGTGGCAAAATGGTGTAATTCACTTTTTTTAACCTTCGATCTTTTGTTGGTATAGCTTACACGCCAGGTGTATTCCTTGCCAAAGAAAGGTACTTCCGCAATTATCTTATTGCTTTCACCAGGGCGCGTTTCAAAAATATTCTTCCTGAATTCCTTTTCCGAATTATAATTGCCTTTTGCGATCTCAATATTATACCCGGAGGCCCCGCTCACCACCGGAAATGAAAACCCTATAAGCCTGTAATGCAGCTTACTGCCTTCTTTTGGCATTATCTGCGATCCGGCAACGAAAGGAATAAGAAAAAGAAAAAACAGCAATCCTGGTATCCTTTGCATATAATTGGCGCCCATGTTGCAGATAAAATTAGGGTATAGTAACTAATATCTGCAAATTCATCCCTGTTTTATTTTTTATTTATTTTACACTATAATGAACGGCAAGATTTGTTTAATGCCGGATTGATAAAAAGATTGAGAGAAAGGTGTGGAACACCTATACGCCCATCCCGCTCTCTGCACTGTTTCTCCGCTCTCTTACCAAACTCTGGCCCTGTCGCTTTCGGGGCGGTACATTTTGTCGGTTGGTTTTATATTAAAGGCTTTGTACCATGCTTCCATATTGCTAACCGGCACGTTGCAACGCAGTTCGCTTGGCGAGTGGGGGTCGGTTTTCAGGCGTGCCGCCAGTTCTTGGGGCCGGGTATTTGCGCGCCATACCTGCGCCCAGCTAAGGAAGAAACGCTGGTCGGGTGTAAATCCGTCAATTTTTTCATTTCCCTGGCCTTGTTTTGTCTTTTTAAAGGCTTCATAAGCAATGTTTAATCCTCCCAGGTCGGCAAGGTTCTCTCCTTCCGTAAGGCGGCCATTGGCATGGTTGGTGTCAATCACAATTATCCGGTTGAACTGGTCCACCACCTTATCTGCTTTCATTGTAAAATTAGCCGAATCAGCCGGACTCCACCAGTTGCTCAGGTTGCCTTCCGCATTATACAGGCGGCCCTGGTCGTCAAAGCCGTGTGTCATTTCATGGCCTATTACCGCGCCTATGCCGCCATAATTCACCGCATCATCGGCATTAGCGTCAAAGAACGGGAACTGGAGAATACCGGCGGGGAAAACGATCTCGTTGAATCCGGGGTTGTAATACGCATTCACCGTAGGTGGCGTCATGCCCCATTCCGACCGGTCCACTGGTTTACCCAGTTTATTCAGGTCATAATTATACGCCCATTGCGCGGAGGCCATGATATTCTTCACAAAATCATTATTAACAATGGTAAGGGCGCTATAGTCTTTCCATTTGTCGGGATAGCCGATCTTTTTCATAAACGCATTCAGCTTCAGTATAGCCTTCTTTTTAGTGCTGTCGCTCATCCAGTCCAGCTTCAATATGCGCTCGGCATATGCCTGTTGGAGGTTATTGACCAGGTCCAGCATACGTTTTTTAGCTTCGGGTTTAAAGTATTTATCCACATACAATTGTCCCAGCAACTCTCCTTCCGAATTGTCCACTACCTGCATGACCCTTTTCCAGCGTGGCTTTTCGGCCTGCACACCACGCATTATTTTACCGTAAAATTCAAAACGGGTAGTATCAAACGCACTGCTCAGGTAAGGCGCCATATCATTTACAAGATGGTATTTCAGGTACTTTTTCCAGGTGTCAACCGGCACATCCTTTACCAGCTTCGCCACTTCGGTAAAGAATTCGGGCATACCCACGATCACGCTGTCCTGCCCTTTTACTTTCAGTTCGGTAAGCAAGGTATTCCAGTCCAGCCCCGGGGTCAGCTTACTGATACCCGCCAGGTTGAATTTGTTATACAACTTATAAGGGTCGCGCATTTCCACGCGCGTCATAGAAGCGCCGGCAAGCGAAAGTTCAAGGCCATATATATCCGCGCCTTCTTTTTGGGCGGTAATACTGTCGTCGCCCATCAGCATCAGTATCTTGGGAATATATTGTTTGTATGCTTCGCGGATACGGGTAGTGCGGTCGTCTTTATCAAAATAATATTCCCGTCCCGGCATACCCAGGCCACCCTGCCCGAACTGGCATATCTCTTTCGATACATTTTTATCATCAGGAGATATACTAAAACTGAACAACGGGCCTATACCCTGCGTATGCTCCGTGGCTATTTCTTCTACCAGGTCTGCCGGCTCTTTTACGGCGTTTATACGGCTTATTACTTCACTAAGCGGTTCTATGCCCGATTTCTCTATGGTAACGCTATCCATACCCGTGCGGTAAAAATCGCCTACCTTCTGAACTAAGCTACCCTGTGGCGCATTGGTAATGGCTGCGGCAGAATCGAGCAAGGTATGCAGCGCTTTGTAATTATTTTCCTGTAGCTCGTTGAAGCTGCCCCAGCGAGATTCCGTTTTAGGAATAGTGTCTTTTTTCAGTATTGTGCCATTGGCATACCGGAAGAAGTCATCGCCCGGATGCACGGTGGTATCCATATTGGCGGGGTCCAGGTATTTACGTACCGGCTCATTACCGGCTTGTGTGTTTTTTCCTGCCTGACCGCAAGACGCCATTGCCAGGATCGCAACGCCGGCAAGGATTGTGTTTTTCAATTGCATCATTATTGAGTATTTTTTTTCAGGCCACAAAAGTACAATAAACATATTAGTAACCATAATCAAAACCCATAATTATTGTAGTGAATTAATGGGGGAGATTTTTTATTAATGATTAATGATTAATTTTTAATGGTTAATGCTCATATTATTCCATTTCCCGGAAAACCCCTCCACCAACCGGAATTTCGGCACACCAATAATTTTTCAAACAATTGATTATCAATTGTTTAAAATTATGGCACGCCGTTGGTAATGTACTATGCAAACAAACAACTCACAAACAATCTCAAACAAACAAAAAACTAAACAAAATGAAAAACATCGCAAAAGTATTCGTAGCAGCAGCAGTATTAGGTTGCTCTTCAACCAGCTCTTTCGCTCAGGCATCAGCAACTGCCTCAGCAACTGCAAACATCATCACCCCCATCACTATCGCTTTAGTGACCAACATGAACTTCGGTAACATAGCAGTATCTCCTACATCTGGTGGTACAGTGGTTCTGGGAACAGGTAACAGCCGCACCAGCACTGGTGGCGTTACCCTTCCTTCTACAACAGGTACAGTAGCATCAGCCAGCTTCACCGTTTCCGGCACAGCCAGCTTTACCTACGCTATCACGCTGCCTTCTTCAGCTACTTTGTCTGACGGGTCTTCACACACTATGACAATGGGTACTTTCACCAGCAGCCCATCATCAACAGGTACATTGAGCAGCGGCGGTACACAAACGCTTACCGTAGGCGCTACCTTAACAGTAGCAGCAGCACAGGCTCCTAACTCTTACAGCAACGCAACAGCAGTTCCGGTAACAGTTAACTATAACTAAGATAAAAAGTAAACCAGCAATACTAACGTCCCGATGTTTCGGGACGTTTTTTTTGTGCGTAACCTTTTTGTCAGAACTATGATTTATAGGATTAAATGATTTTAGGATGTGATCCCTTGTGTCGTCCTGAAAAAAGTTGACAATTTTCCGTCCTCGCCGAGTCCCCGCCCTTCGCGGGACTTGGCGATACTCGCGCCGGGCAGACTGCTGATTTTTTTCATGTTGTCCCATATTTAGTTAATGCCTTATTCCTTCACCAGTTTTTGTACAAAATAATTGTTCACTTTTACTACATATACGCCAGCGGGTAAGGTTGCTATATTCATTTTCACTTGCCCTGTATTATACTCCTTGCTTATCACAGCTTGCCCAAGCAAATTATTTATGGTTACACTCATTATACAATTTGCACCATAATCTATATGCAGTTCATCTTTTGCAGGGTTAGGCCAAATAGATGGTTCCCCTTTAGGGGGCAGGGGTTTTACTCCTGTTTGAGCAGCCGTAACTATAAACCCTGCTGAAGTAGCGCTATCATAGCACCTATAGCCTGTTGGCACTATGAGGGCGGTAATGGTATCTGCTGCTGCGTCTTTAGTGTAGGTTACAGTAGGTACTGTTGTGGTGGCAAATTCTATACCATTATTGAACCAATAAATGAGATAGCTGCTGCCCGCATCTGCAACGGTGGCATTGACGGTAACTGTGCCGCCAATAGGATCAGATGTAATGCCGGAAAGCGTGATAGTGGGCGTAATGAAAGTATCAACAACCATATTTATGGTACTGCTGCTAACTGTGGCTGGAACGGCGCATTCTGCACTGCTGGTAAGGATGCAGCGTATGGAATCTCCGTTTGCTGGGGTATAGGTGTAGCTGGGGGTCGTATCTGCAATAGTACCATTTACTTTCCATTGGTAAGAGGGTGCGCTGCCGCCATTTGATACTGATGCGGTAAAAACAACCGCTGTACCGGAACAGATAATACTATCTGCCGGAACCAGGGAAATACTGATAGTGGGTGTTACCACAGGACGTACCACCATAACCATACTATTTGTAGCAGAAAGCGGTATTGCACAAGGGTTACTGCTGGTAAGTGTGCAACTGACTACATCTCCGTTTGATGGTGTATAGGTATAAGAAGAACTGCCACTAATGACAGCTACGCCATTTACATACCATTGGTAAGCAGGCGCAGCGCCGCCAGAGGTAATGGTAGCAGTGTAGGTAACAGATGTACCCGCGCAAACAGTATCTGATGGGCTTGCTGCTATGCTGATAGTGGGTGTAACAAAAGGGTTGACCACCATGTGTATGGCATGGCTGGTAGCCACGGCAGGTATGGCACAGGCGTTAGCTGTAGTGGTTACCATACAGGCTACCGAATCTCCGCTTGCAGGTGTATAGGTGTATGAAGTACCTGTACTGCTCACCGCAACTCCATTTACATACCATTGATAAGTAAATGATGCCCCCCCGCCGGAAACAGTAGCGTGGTAGGTAACAGATGTGCCGGAGCAAACAGTATCTCCGGTGCTGGCGGTTAGAGAAATAACAGGGGTTGCGGTTGTAATGGGAGGGAAGGTTACTTTGCGGATGCGGTAATTATTCCCATCACAAATATATAAGTTACCGCAGGTATCCGTAGTAACACCAAATGGGTCGTGAAACTCTGCAGCTGTTGCTGGGCCATTATCACCCAAGTAACCTAAAGTACCATTACCAGCTATAGTTGTAATAATACCTGTACTATTTATTTTACGAACTGTATTTGTGTATATATCGCCAAAATAGATATTGCCGAATTTATCGTAAGTAATACAATGTGGCTCGACTTCGGCAATCAGAGATGATGCGCCATCGCCACTATTGCCGGCAACACCAATGCCCGCAATAGTATGAATAATTCCAAAAGTATCTACTTTTCGTATTCTTCCATCAGATTCATCAGCAATGTAAATATTCCCTATGTCATCACTACAAATACCAAAAGATCCCCTAATCTCTGATGTATCAGCTAAACCTCCATCCCCGTTATACCCTGCTACACCTGTTCCTGCAAAATTGCTTATTATGCCCGCAGTATTTATTTTACGAACCCTACTATTGAAATAATCATCCACATATAAATTCCCTTTTTTATCAAAACATACCCCATTAGGGCTATAAAAGACTGCTGTCGTGGCAGGCACCGCATCACCAAAATAACCCATTGCTCCGGTGCCTGCTATTGTAGTAATAATACCAGTAGCAATATCCACCTTGCGTATGCGTTCATTTACTGCGTCTGAAAAGTAAAAATTTCCTTCCGTATCAACAGCTATAAGCTGTGGACCTTTGAGTTTAGCTGCTGTTGCAGGCCCGTTATCCCCGCTAAACCCACCAGCACTCGTGCCTGCGACTGTACTGATAATGCCGCCCGGTGTTATTTTTCGTATCAGATTTCCTGCATCATCTGTCGTAAGATAAAAATTACCGAATTTATCAAATATACAACCAGCCGGCAAATCTATACCCGCAGCAGTAGCTTGATACCCATCACCGGTATTAGCAATTGTACCGTTTCCTGCAATAGTAACAATTATCTGCCCTTGGACAAAAAAAGGTAATAAAAGGCATAATATAACAACTATTTTCTTCATTTAGCATTTTAAGGAGCTTTCACAATTACTAAATCGCCTGGAAGTAATGAAGAACAAGTTTTATACATATACGTGCCAGATGGCATTCCTCCTACAGCAATTGGAGTATTCGGAACAATTATGCAATTGGCATGGAAAGCACAATCAGCGGCGCTTGTGATATTATAGCCGGAGGCAGAAGCCCAGTTGTGGGAAACCTTATTGCAGGAGCCACCGAGAACTGAGGAATATTTACCGGAAACTGTATTGCAACAACCACCCAATATAGAAGCAAAATACCCGGAAACAGTATTGGAAAAACCACCAAGAATAGCAGAACTAAGGCCGGATACACAATTGAGCTGGCCGCCGCCTATAAAGCCATAGCTGTCGCTGCCACTGGTGGAAATGCAATTATCTTCACCACCGCCAATGGCTGCTGATTTAGCATTGGCATAAATACGGTTAACGGAACCCCCGGCTATTGTGGCATAATCTGCGCAAGCTTCATTATTATGCCCACCGGCAACAGTAACATACGCACCGGCGCAAATAACATGCTCTGCGCCGCCACCAATTGTTGATTTGACAACATCATTACCGATATTGTTGCTCCAGCCGCCGCTGATAGTATTATATTCGCTGCATAAGCCTGAACCGATGAGGGAAGACCACATTTTATTAAGGCCGCCACCGGCTATTACGCTATAAAAACTACCGTTGTAGGTGCTACCTGTACCATTTCCCAAAACATTGTCACAGCCACTAAATATGGCAGAACCGTGTGAATTATAACCAATGGAATTGAACTGGCCTCCTACGATATTACTAAAGCATGCATAAGTTTGATTTTGGCAGCCGCCCAGTATGCCGGCATAACATGACGATGAATTTATGATATTGCAATACCCGCCACCTATAAAACCATGGGCAGAATTTGAGCCAATATTGTTGCAAACGCCAGCACCGATAAAACCATAATTGCTTGACAATGTGTTTTGAGCGCCAGATACTATCCCTCCGAACGATGCAGCTATTTTATTTCGGTATCCAGCACCAATAAATGAGGCACAACCATTGCATACCATATTGTAGTACCCGCTAACCGTAGATCCCAAACAAGATGAAACGATATTTCCATAACCACCTCCAATAAAACTCATGTCACAAAAAGCTGTATTGCCCAGGCCCCCAACAACTGAAGAGCTGCCACCATATATAAAATTTCCTTCACCAGAGCCTATGAAAGCATTACCGGCGTTTACTACATTATTATTACTTCCTGCGCCTATTACACTATTAGAGCTACCTGAAATGTTGTTGTACCAACCTGAAACTGTTGTAGAATAATAAGAATCTAAGATAGTGCTCCAAGCCGCGTTTGACACACTTGAATAATTTGAATTACAAATTGTTGCTGCAATACCTTGGCCAATAGAACTACTATTTGAATTACATATCCAACTATTTGTTCCATTAATTATGGAAGATTGCTGTGCGTTACACATATTGTTACTAGTGCCGGAAAGAATACTGGCGTAACCGGATTCAGTAATACAATTAGACCGGCTTCCAAGTATATTTGAATAAATGGAATTGTGTATTGTATTACATTGCCCACTGTTAATAATATTATGATAATAAGAACTGCCACTTGAAATGATTGAATTATCGCACCCATTAATTATAGAATTATAGCAGCCTCTTAAACCACCAGTACCACTAATACAATTATTTTTACCCATAATTATAGTGGAGTAGTCATTCGTGATGCAATGAGTACCGGGAATATTACCACCTAAAATACTGGAATAATAGCCAGAAACAGTACCTGCTGCACCAGAAGTAGCATCGCACCTAACGGTTTGGAAACACGATGACGGGTCGCAATAAGGACAATTTGTTGCTGCCATAAAAATACCGGTTTAAAGAAATTAAAAAATCATTTTTGTTTATTGGTTTCTAATATTATTCATTATTTCAAACGCCAGTTCACCAACTATTTTATCGTCAATTTGTGCCCATTGAAATCTTTGGCGTTTATTCTCCTTTTTGGGCTTCGGCAAAAAGTCAATAAATGAACTATTAAAAATATGGATTGCATGCAATTCTTCCGAATCAATTCTGGTACCTTCCTGCTGCAATGCCATCAGATGAGATATAAACGGAGCAATAGACTTTAAATTTTCATTGGCAACTTTGCCATTGTTCTTACCTATAATCTGGGCTTCTCCAAAACCCATAAGATGAATACTATTCCAATCCCGAGCATCAATTTGTTTTGCAGGCTGTTTAGTTATGGGTTGTTTTGTATCTACCATAGAAATTTTTTTTCACAGTTAGGAATAAAATTCACTTAATCAAATTTAAGTAGTTATTTTGGTATTTTAAAATTAATTTAACGCAAAACTACATATATTTTTTTTGTCTTGTAAGTATTATTTATTATGATTATATTAACTGAATGTATTATAATAAGTTATGTTTTAAAAATAAATTGTTTTGAGTAATTTTTTTTCACGCCGTTGTTGGTCTTATTTCTGACCAACAGCGCTCGTGCGTGCAGAACAGGTTCTGTTCTCGCCACAGGCACTCCGCTTGCTTACTTGCTCTGCCTGGAGAGACAAGGCTTGGACATAATTATATGATTTCCACATTATCCCCACATTACCTCATTAATTTTCACATTTACTTCATTTTCACATTGTCACATTGTCACCGTGAGTTTTTACCGAACGGCACATTTATATAAACCCCGTAATCCCCTACCGGCGCTTTGAGCACAAAATCATTTTCACTGCCCATAAAAAAAGGCTCACCTCTTAGCTTTATTAAATACTGCTCATTGCCACGCGGGCATTTTGTTACATTATAGCCAGCCTTCCGGCATAGATAATAAAAGTAAAAACTTTCGTCTGAAAACGCCACTGAACTGCCTTTGGGAATATTTTCATTTATCCCGTCGGTCAACAGCTTGTTCCAGATATTTACCCCGAAGTGGCATTGGTAATGGGTAATGTGTACCCTGTCTTTATTTATATAATTGGCGGACAGGAATACCATGAAAAGCGGGCAAATAACCGCCGGGAGGAACCGTATATTAGTTTTCCGGGCCAATACCGTTGAGGCCAGGTACACGGCATATATGGTCAGCGCCAGCGTTACGCTGAACTGCCCCTGCAACGCCCGGTCCATAGCATACACCTTCATCTTTATTATGAACGGTATAAGTATGCCCCACATACAGCAATAGAACCAACCAAACAATTTTGCGGTAGCATTATTTTTGTACAATACCAATGTGAACGGCAAAAGAAACAAAAGGAGGTCGGGTAAATAGTTGCCCATGCCCACGTTGCAGAAAGTATAGTCCATATACTCGTGGCAGGTATCGGTAAGGTCCATCCATATCTGTTGGTATGATTGCTCTATGGTCATCCACTGGTTTGCAGTGATCGCCTTTAACCCCGAAAAGCAAAGGCAGGGCAGGTAGAGCAGGAAAACAATAAACCCGTTAACTGCCTGGAACTGCCAGAACCGGAATCCGCGTATCTTCCCGGCTAACTGCATACATAAAGCAAAAAAGAGGATAGCCGCATGGAAATACAGGAATACCGGGATGGTAAAATAAGCTGCACAACAGGCCACAAGCATGAGGTAAAGCCAGTTTTTATCCTGGTAAAGGGTGAATTTAATAAAGGATATAAAGGTGATCCATTCACAGAAAGTGAGCAGCTCATATCCCCTGCCCTGGCACCCGAAACCCCATACCGGGAATTGCAGCGCCATGGTGAGGGCAACAAGTGTTCCCAGCCATTTATTCTTCAGCAATGTTTTGAAAAATGATAGAAAGGTAAGGGTAAGCAGCCAGTAAAAGGCCAATGATAATATACGCCCGCTTGCCGCCTTATCTGCACACGCATGAAAAATAATATTGTTCAGCAGGTTAAAGAATACATGGTTATTGGGCAACATGTAGTACGACAGGGTCTGGAAGGGGTGCAGGCCGGCGCAGTTGAGCGCAGAAAATACTTCATCATTAGACATTTTAGCAAGTGAATTGGCCCAGAACCAGGCTATAGTGGTAACCCCCAGGCATAGCGCTACCTGTACAATATCTGTAATTTCAAACTTCACTTTCCATATTTGCCCGGCAGCAATATGCCTGTTCCGGGCAAGCAGGAATATGCCGCAGCACGAGATGGCCAAAGCGGCTATGCAATATTGATTCCCCCTTGCCTTTATATGCTCCGTAAAAAAACCGGTACTCCAGGAGTTATTCTTGTAAAAACAAGCATCCAGGCCGGTGTACCAGTGTACCAGCCGGGCGTACCCGGCAGCGAGGTAACAGCAACAAAAAAGTATGCACAAAATAAAAAACAGCAGCGACAATATGCGCACTGTTTTTTTTATGGCTGTTACCGGTATGTTGAATTGTATAGGCAATTCTGTTTGGCTTATCATTGTTATTGCCATTATTTCCCTTTGTATTGGTCATTCTCCCAAGTACCTTGTTGAATACCACCGCTGGCGCCAAATAGCTGCCCATGCCCGTTCATTTTATTATTCTTCCATTCGCCGATGTATTTATCGCCGCTGGCCCACTGGTATTGTCCGTGCCCATCCATCATATCATTCTTCCAATCACCGTTGTACCTGTCGCCGTTCGGCCATTTGGCTTCCCCCAACCCGTTAAGCATATGTTTCGAGAATTGGCCGTTATAGGTAAGAACCCCTTTGTAGGTATTGGCGGAATGAGTATGGTTTGAATCGGAATGGTACAACACGCCATCATATGGTATAGTCAGGTTGCCGTTCTGTATTTCATTTGCCACCCACAGGCCAACCAGCATATCCCCGTTCGACCAGGTATAAACGCCATGCCCGTCCTTTTTATCATTTTTAAAATCCCCCTGGTACGTATCCCCGTTCGCCCACATATACATACCGTTACTTTGCTTCTCGCCCGATGCGTTTATTTCCCCTATATATTTATCCCCGTTTGGCAGGCTTACCGTTATTGTTTTATCGGTCATCTTCCGCTTGGTTTTATCCTGCCTGGCGTGTACTTTCAGGTTGCTTACATTTTTCGACCATTTCAGCGGTTCATATTTTTCCAATACCGTGCAGGTAAGTTTTTTAATTTTTCCTGCGTCTGTTATTATCTCTACTTTCCGGTCTTGCGCATACCCGGTATGGCCTGCTTTTGGCGCCCTTATTATTTGTCCTTTTCCCACGCATACAGTAATATTTTTTCCCGGTATCCCTTTTGCCAGCAGGTAATTGCGCACATTCATCGCCCGCTCTGTGGAGAGTGAATCGTTGTGCTCCCGTGTACCTAAATAATCGGCATAGCCATACAGTAGCAGTTGCTGGCTGTTATTGATCTTGTTGGTGGCCAGCAGTGCGTCAATGGTATTTGTTGAGGCGGCGCTCAGTGTAGCCACATTCAGGTCAAAATAGACAACCTGCCCGTTTTCAATATGCTGCGCAGATACTGTAAAAGAATTTAGCGCCAAAAATGATGATACTACTGCGCTAATAAAACCATTCACCAGATGCTTTGCCATAAAAAAGTTTTTTATTATCGCTAAAGTAAAAAAATATAATGAATGGTTCTTATCTTTTTTGATGATCTCTTGCCTGCGGTGTGCGCTTATATTTTTTCCCATATCATACATAGGGGTATTATTCCTTCCGGTTGTCTGTATAAAAAAAGAACACTTTGCCGGAAGCTATTACCTTTGAACTGCAATATCCAAACTTGCTAATGGAGAAAAACACTGCCGGCATAGCGTTTACAAATACCGGCGGCGGCGCCTTGTTTGAAGACGTTTTTAAAAACCACTTTAAAAACCTTCATGCCTATGCGTGCAGTATAGTAAAAGACGATGCCGCCGCCGAAGAAATAGTGCAAAATATATTCTATAAACTATGGGAGAAAAAGGAAAACATCAGTGTGGAGCAATCAGTTTCTGCTTATTTATATAAGGCGGTACATAACGAAAGCCTGAACTTTATAAAGCATACAAAAGTAAAAGCCGCATACCGCGACTATGCCACCCATACCGGCCAGGCGCATGAAGCAACCGACCCTGCAACCCACAGAGAGTTGCAGCAGAAAATTGAAACAGCTATAAACGAACTGCCGGAACAATGCCGCACCATTTTCCAGCTTAGCCGCTTTGAAGGGCTGAAATACAGGATGATAGCCGACCAGCTTGGTATTTCGGTAAAAACGGTGGAGAACCAGATGGGCAAGGCATTAAGGGTATTGCGGTCAAAACTATCGGACTATTTACCCGTTTTGTTCCTGCTATTTATTAACCTGAAAATACCGGTATTGTGAAAAGAGAACAGAGCCATATGACCGATGAGCTATTAGTGAAATACCTCGCCGGCAATACTTCAGAAACGGAGGACGCACATGTGCAGCAATGGATCAGTGAAGATAGCGCTAATGAAAAATACTTTAGCCGGTTTAAACTATTATGGGATGCAAGCGCAGGCATGGCCATAAACAGCGCTGTGGATACAGACGAGGCATGGCAACGGTTTAAAAAACGTACAGAGCTTTCGCCCAGGCAAATACCCATATTTCCGAAACATGGCTGGCTGAAAGTGGCCGCATCCCTGCTTGTGCTTGTCTGCGCCGCCGGGCTGTTCTATTTTATTAAGGGGCAAAACAATGTGCAGCCTGTAGTCGCCCTTAACCCTATACCGGCAGAAAAGGAAGTGGCGCCAAAGCAAACATTAATACCGGTAAATGAAACAGGCAAAGAACAAAGAACCATTGAAAAACACCCGGCTTTAGCGGTAACCCATAAGGACATTAAAAAAGCAGGCAAGGCGATAAAAAAAACATTACCGGATAAAAGCGGCAGCGCAAAAGAATATGTTTGCAACAACACACCCTGCCCTATTGAAATATGTATTATCCAGTCTGTAAAGTGTAAAAGCGACCACCCAGTTCCTGTTGCCACATGCAGCGTGCTGGAGCCAGACCAATCGGGGCAATTGAAGTATAAGGCATTTGACAAAATATCGAAAAACTGCAAAGCAACTATTGACGAAATAAGGATAACACAGGTATCAACCGGGAAAACCATTGTATTGAACGCGAACTCAAAACCGGCCACCGCGCAGGAATTTTTCAACTACATCACAGGCGAAAAAAAAGGGGATATATTAGCAGGCGTATTCCACTCCGATTGTAATGACCAAAGTGATGATTGCGGGCTTAAATTTGATAACAACTATGGCAACCTGTTCCTGCAATAAGCGTAATAATTTACAATTCCGGTATTACCTGAAAGCTAATAATTCATAAAAAACATTTGAAACCAAAAATTTTCTTTACTTTTAAAACCAAAAAACAACGATTATGAAAAAAGTGTTCTTCACGCTCCTTTGCCTTTCTATAGGCACACTGGCAGCAAATGCGCAGGATAACAAAGCCCCTGTATCACCGCCACCGCCTCATGTAGCGCCACCACCACCGGTAGCCCCTAAGCCGGTTGATCCTGATGCGGGAATCTTCAAATTCAAAGAAGAAACCCATGATTATGGCGAAGTGCCGGAAGGCCCGCTTGCCGAAACAGACTTTGAATTTAAGAATGTAGGCAACAAGCCTATCACTATTAAAGAAGCGCATGGCTCATGTGGCTGCACTGTACCAAAATGGCCACAGGAGCCGGTTCTGCCAGGTAAAAAAGGTGTTATACACGTATCTTATACCACACAGGGCCGCCAGGGTATGATAATGAAAGATGTTACTATAACATCGGACGCGCAGCAAAGCCCTATGGTACTGCACATCAGGGGAACTGTAAAACCAAAGCCGGCTGCGCCTACACCTCCGCCAGAAGCACCAGCGCCAGCGCCAAAAAATTAATATTATAAATTGATTAAAACAGTAATAGCCCCGGAAATCCGGGGCTATTATTATTATATTCAGGTGTTCTTACATTGATATGTTTGTATTGCGGGTACCTCATTTTCACATCTGCCCTTTTCCTCATTTTTTCCACATTGCCCGATTTTCACATTCCCTTATTTTCACATTTTCACATTAACAGCATTATTACGCAAGAACGGCTCCGTACATTTCCGCCCGTAGATCTTTTACACGGCTGTTGGTCATGTATTCATCAAAGGTCATTTCGCGGTCTATGAGGCCACTTGGGGTGATCTCCAGAATGCGGTTGGCAACGGTATTGGCCAGTTCATGGTCGCGGGTGGTGAAGAGGATGGTGCCTTTAAAGTCCTTCATACCATTATTAAGGGCGGTAATGCTTTCCAGGTCAAGGTGGTTGGTTGGTTCATCCAAAAGGAGTACGTTCCCTTTCATCATCATCATGCGGCTCAACATACAGCGTACCTTTTCCCCCCCGCTTAATACTGTTGATTTTTTCAATGTCTCCTCGCCGGTAAACAGCATCCTGCCGAGGAAACCACGAATGAATGTTTCGTCTTTTTCCTCGGAATACTGGCGCAGCCAATCAATCAGGTTGTTATCATCGTGCAGGAAATATTCGGTATTATCGGATGGTAAATGTGCCGGAGTAACGGTAACTCCCCATTTAAAGAACCCTTCATAGTCTTTATCTTCTCCTGCAAGTATAGAATAAAATGACCTGGTAGCCAATGAATTAGAAGATATAACAGCTACCTTCTGGCCACGCTTCAGGTCGAACGTAATATCTTTAAATAATACATCGCCATGAAAGGATTTGCCGAGGCCTTTTACTTCTATTATCTGGTCGCCTGCTTCGCGCACCTGGTTGTTGAACAGTATAGCCGGGTACTTGCGGTTGGACGGGCGCATCTCATCCAGCTTTATTTTATCTAATGCTTTTTTACGGCTGGTAGCCTGTTTCGACTTGGAAGCATTGGCAGAGAAACGGGCTATAAACTCTTTCAGTTCCGCTATTTTATCTTCTGCTTTCTTATTCTGGTCGCCGCGCTGTTTCAGCAATAGCTGGCTCGATTCATACCAGAAAGTATAGTTACCGGTATAAACATTGATCTTGCCAAAGTCTATATCCGCTACGTGGGTACAAACCGTATCAAGGAAGTGACGATCATGCGAAACGACCAATACGATCTTATCATAGTCGGCCAGGAAGTTTTCGAGCCAGGTAATGGTTTCGAGGTCAAGGTCGTTGGTAGGCTCATCAAGCAGCAGAATATCAGGGTTGCCGAAAAGCGCCTGCGCCAATAGCACCCTCACCTTCTGGTTACCGTCAATGTTTTTTACCAGCTTTGCATGAAATTCCTCTTTGATACCCAGGTTGCTGAGTAGCGTAGCGGCGTCGCTTTCGGCATTCCAACCGTCCATCTCTGCAAACAAACCTTCCAGTTCGCCGGCTTTTATACCATCTTCTTCGCTGAAATCTTCTTTGGCATAGATGGCGTCTTTTGCCTTCATTACTTCGTAGAGTACAGTATTGCCGCGTATAACGGTATCCAGCACGGTTACTTCGTCAAATTCGTAGTGGTTTTGTTTCAGTACGCTCATACGGGCGCCTTTTGAAATGTCAACCCGCCCGGTGGTGGGGTCTATTTCGCCCGATATGATCTTTAAGAACGTTGATTTTCCCGCGCCGTTAGCGCCGATAATACCATAACAGTTGCCCTCGGTGAATTTGATATTCACGTCTTCAAACAGCACACGCTTGCCATAGCGAAGCGATAAATTATTTATTGAGATCATGTTTTTAGTCTAAAGTCTAAAGTAGTCAGTCTAAAGTAGAAAAAATTTTAGTAGATAGTAATTAGTCGTTAGTAGATAGTCGTGAGACAAATTCCAAATTCCAAATTACTAATCCCATTTTTGGGGCTGCAAAGGTACGGATAAGTAATGAGAATAATCAAAATCTGAAAGAGGAATTAAGGTAGATTTAGCATTGGGGCATTAAAAAATGGAATTGGGGATTGGGGATTAGGGATTAGGGATTAGGGATTAGGATTGTTGTTTTACATAAAAATGGGCTTCATATATTGTTCTTAATTTCAAGCAAAGACCGCAAAGTTTTTCGCAAAGGACGCAAAGTTTTTATACTGATTTGTTTTTCTCATTATTGCTTTGCGACCTCTGCGTGAAAGAATATCACATTTTACGGTGAAAAAAATAATGGGAGGATGATGGGATATGCAGCGCTGAAAGGCTTTGCTGGCTTGTTTATTACTATTTTCCTCCTTATCTCATCATATCGCATAGCTACGCATTTTGGACCTGAATCACGGATTTAAACAGATTAAAAGATTTCACAGAATGCTAAAATAAACACAATCAACAAATGCGAGTAGCACGAATAAGGATACTTCCTTCGTCAGCGTGACAAGCGTGAATAACAAATTGTAATCCGGCATAAAGGTAGGGTGGTTATTGATAGAAGGCAAGACGTTTTATCTATGTATGTATTGGGGGTAAAATTGTGAGTAATTACGGAAGCGAGGATACTTCAGCATACCAGGACGAAGCGAGACGCCTCGACCAGCAGGACGAAGCGAGACGCCTCGACCAGCAGGACGAAGCGAGACGCCTCGACCAGCGGGGGATCACAGATTATTTGTTTCGCTGCCATGCTGTTCTTCTTAATTCTTTAGCGTCTATATTTTTCCCGGTAAACACATCGCTCATTTCAGAGATGTCAATTGAAGCATCACCCTGAATAACAGTTACTCCGTTAATAGTAAATGTGTTTTTCGGAAGCATATCTTTTCTCTTTGATTTTGGTTTTGAAATAATAAAGTCAAAGTATTTAGAAAGGTCTTTTAATGCTTCCAAAGTTTTAGGATTATTATATTTTATGATTACTTCGGGCATTTTGCTCTTTATTTTTACAAAAATAAGCATTTCAATTAAGCATAGGAATATATTTTGCCGGATACCGTCCTTGGCATTATTGTTGGTCAGCCTTCGCAAAAGCTATGGCTGCTGAAAGATTTAAGTGTACACTTTAACCAGTTAGGGAAATTTTAGGAGCGATTTCAGGTTTAATCTCTAAGTATTCCGGGGGTATGATGCTCAACCAGATATACAATACGTTTAGCCTCTTCTTTTGTCATACCTAACCCTTCAACAAGATAAAATACCTCTTCTTCCTGAGTCAGATTCTGACCAAGTTGCACTTTAGCAAGAATTGCCTCTAAATCGAATTTTACTTTTTTGTTTGCCATCCAATAGCATTTAAAATATTATCCCATTCTTCTGCAATAGGTTGAAAACTGGCAGAACTCCATTGCCCACCAAATATACCACTATTATTTCTATCACGAATCATTTTTAACAATTTTTGTGAGCCGCTTTTCCCGGAAATGTATTGTGCGTATGTTCTTGCCACAATTTCGTGCGGTTCCAATAAGTAGTTTAAAGCAATTCGCGTTCTGTAAGATAATGGTAGCAACTTATTATTTACTTTGGTATGGCCTGATGCTAATGTGCTAATTATTCTTCTTATTTCTGCTGTTTGCGAGGTTATAATCAGCAATTTAGAAAAAATACCATCTGGCTCATTACTTTCAAATTTTCCAGGAATCCCTACACATAAAAGATCAATGAGGTGTCCTATTTCGTGTAAAATTGTTATTTCTTTCTCGTTGTTATTCCTTGAAATTTCTAATTTATACGGAATGCCAGTATTAGGGTAATAGTTTAGTGCGCCCCGTGTATGAGTATCATTACTTTCAAATACCGGAATATTTGCTAATTCAATATCGCTATCATGTACGGAGTCTATTTTATCAATAGCATAATTAAAGACTTTCTTTATCGGCTTGTCTATGCGGCAAAAAAAACGCCTTACAGTTATTGCTCTGGTACGCCGGTCGAAAACAAATGTTACAACCAAATTATTTTTCCCCATTTTTATGCGTTGATTTATTTCCTTATCTATCGCGAGTATCGCCAAGTCCCGCGAAGGGCAGAGACGTGGCGAGGACATGAAAAAAACTACGTTCAACCGGGGGATTCATTGTGTTTTGACACAATCCAGCTATGATCTTTACTTTCTCTCGTCGCCGAATAGCCTGGTTCCATTTGTAATAGCGATTCAATGCGGGGGTCGAATTTAAGTATTTCTCCCAATCCAACTATCATGGCATCAGCTGTTGAGATGCTTGTTCCCGGAAGAAACTGCCAGTCGTTATCTTCATCGTGAAATACATAGAGTATTGGCTGATGATGCACCATTATCTGTTTTACAGTAAAGACGGCAAAGTTCAAATTTTCATTTGTGTCCATATTGCAATTTATAATGATTTTGGCAGAGAAACTACTCCAATTTAAAATCCGAATAAAACCTCTTTGCCAGCGCCTCGTATTGTTTTGCCTCTGCCATTTTGCCGAGTTTCTGGTAAGAAAGGGCTAAGTAGGGTATGTCGTGCGGGTTTTTGTTGTCCATGGTAAACTCTTTGGTAAATGCGCCGATGGCAGCCTGGTATTGCTGGGTAAAATAATAGCAGCGGCCAAGATTGGAGTAGGCATTTACATAGCCGGGATTAAGGGATATACTTCTTTTAAACTCTTCTACGGCGGGCTGGTATTTTTTAGCGTTCAGGTATGCCGCGCCGAGGTTGTTTGCGGCGTCTGGGTCCTGGGGTTTCAGTTGGGCTACAACTTTAAAATGCATGGCAGCATCATCATATTTTTGCTGTATAAAATAAACGGTTGCCAGTTCCAGTTGTGCGTCTAAGTAATTTGGGTCGAACTGCAGCATTTCTGAGTAGTAAAATGCTGCGGAGTCGTATTGCTGCAATTGCTTGTAGCTGCGTGCCAGGTTCAGATACACAAAGCTGAAATTGGGGTTTATTTCCATTGACCTCATTAAAAAAGGAATGGCTTCTTTATACCTTCCCAGCGTTATCAGCACACTGCCCATATTGTTGTTTGCTGTGGCGTTCAGCGGTTTTTTCTTCAGCGCCTTATCGTCGTGTATGAGGGCGGAGTCGTACATATGCACGCGGTCATACACCCTACCCAGTTCCACATGGGCTTCGGTAAAATCGGGGTTAATAGCCAGAGCCTGTTTCAGGTAGGCTATGCTTTCACTGCTCATCTCTTTCTGCTTCATCGTATCCGTTTCTTCGGGATACAGGTCTTCTGATATGGCAGTGGCTACGTATTGGTACAGCCTGCAATCATGCGGCGATTTTTCAAGGTCGGTTTTATAGAGCGTGTATTCATTCTGCCAGGTATTATTGCGGGCTATGGTCATACCGCCGAAGATGAGGAATAGCGGGATAAGGACGGCCATTACTTTCGTACTTTTCAGGCTCAAAATATCTGTCGCGCCTGATTTTATTATCCATTGCTCCATAGCGAGCGCTATGGCTATGCAAACGCCTGTTGACGCAAAGAAAGAGAAGCGTTCGGCCATTTCAGCCCCCATCAGGAAGGGGAAGTTGGAGAACAACGACAGCGTGGCGAGATAAAAGATAATGGCGAATGCCCACGGGTCTTTCTTGTTTTTGAGCAACCGCATAATACTGAATACTGCAAGGAACCCATATGCGGCAACAGACAGCAACGCCTTTATATCGCCAAAGCCCACAAATGGTATGGCATTGAAAGAATAATTGCACAACAACGGATATGGAATAAACATCAGTGCGAGGTACTTGCCAATAACATAGAACTCCGTAGCTACCCTGCTGGCTATGCCGGGTGCGCCTACTAAGGCATTGTCCATGAAGTCAATAGTTGCGCCTGACTGGTTGGCGTCATACTTATTCAGTACCACTGTTCTTATTACCATAAAAACCGCAGTAGCTAAGATTGTGCCGCCCATGATGAACAAGGCCCGGCGCTTGTTTTCATTGCTATACATAAAAAACAGCAACGGTATAATGGCAAGGAAAGTAATTACCGTTTCTTTTGAAATATAGGCCAGGAATAAGGCGACAGTTCCCATTACCAACCGGCTCATTTTGCCTTCCTTCATGTAATTCATAAAAAGGTTTAGCGACCAGAAGCCGAAGAAGTAACACAATAGTTCATCGCGGCTTTTTATATTGGCGACCACCTCGGTATGGATAGGATGAATGGCAAAGACCAATGCCCCTATAAAAGCGATTGCTGTTTTTTTACCTTCAAAAAACTTGTTTAAAAACAGAAACAGCATAACCACGCAGCCCATAAACGTGAGGATATTGAAGAAATGCCCCACTGCTGGGTTTGGGCCAAAAAACTGGTATTCGATTGCAAACATTACCAGCGACAAGGGACGGTAAAGATCATTGGGGATAACAAGGTACCCGCGCATATGAGGTGTGGAGAATAATTCAGGAATTGCCTTTAAGCCCTGCTTCACGAAGGTGTTGTCTTTAAGCACCATCACATCGTCCAGCACATAACCGTTGCGT
>Ga0206818_1084_pt1 | contig 23241 bp, 18 predicted proteins | sample Alteio_BWOrgCont_86_FD_152881 | JGI IMG/M metagenome (GOLD analysis project Ga0206818, IMG submission 152881) | Enriched cells from forest soil in Barre Woods Harvard Forest LTER site, Petersham, Massachusetts, United States -... | ecosystem: Environmental > Terrestrial > Soil > Temperate forest >...
GAATCGCGAATTTTTCAAAATAATCTTGATAGGAGTAGTTGAGAATTTCCTGATAGACCGGTTCGCGCCGGAAATTGTGGATGGGATGTTGCAGGACGCCTTGATTGTCCCGCCGCTGGCTGCTGTAAATGATGTCGCGCAGCATGAACCGGAACGAGAGGCCGATGAGAAACTTGGATTCGATGGCGCTGAACGGCAGCGAGGAGCGCGGCGTGAGCGAAAGTTTGCTCAAGACGGCGACCTTGAGAAATGTGTTTTCGATGTTGTCGGTGCGGTTCGTTTCCGGCCAACTCAAAGGCGCGCGATAAAATTCATCCAGCTTGGAAATTCCCTGTGCTAGTCGCACGGGTGTGTTGATGGCGACGATGCGGTCGAATTTTATCAACGGCAACTCATTCGTCGTTTCGGTGGCAGCGATGTATAAAGAATCGAATGCGCCAAGCGAATAACCCATCAACGCTTTGTCGCCCAACCGGCCCGGATATAATTTATTCAGGCGGCGATCAATTTCTGTCAGCGCGACATGTAAGTCGTGGCCGTCCACGGGCAGATAAGCGGGCATCGCTACAGTCGAAGCATTTTCCATGAACTCGGAATTGAACGGGCTGCTGACGTTCACCACGGAGAAACCGTTCTTGTAAATCAACTCGGCGAGCGCCAGGGAATTTTCGGCCAGACGATGCGAGCCGAGTCCGGGAACGATATAAACCACGGGCGCTTTTCCGGGCTGCAGCCAGAATGTGAATTTTAATCTTCTGCCCGTCGCGGGAATCAAGGCCGACTGTGTTTTGCCGAGAGCCGGAAAGTCAGGGTCCTGGTAGGTGAAGAAAACGGATTCGAGAGTTTCGAGCGAAGATTCGTCCGGTTTTCCCTTCGCTTGAAAATCAGCTACTTGATTCGCTCGCGCGAACGTCCACGCGTATTGAATTTCGGAATACGGATCCATTTCGGCCTGACTGAAACGGACGTATTCGCCCACGCTGTCGGACAAATCGTTATACATGACCGCGTAGGTGAAATAAGTGTAAGGACCGAGATAAGTCAGCGGGTTATCAGCGTGAAATTTATAGGGCGCGATGTAGAGCAACGGATTGGCCGCAGTGTCGGCGGCGAAGCCGAGGGTGTCGCGTTCGTTGCTCGGCCCAAGAATCGGTAACATCAGGAAACATTCCGGTTTCCATCCCCATTTGCCGAAGGTCTGGCCAAAGTCCGCGTCTGATTTTGAAATCTTCCATTTGGTCGCCGGGTCAAAAAATCCCACAACTCCGACAGTGGTATTGCAAACGAAGCGGTAGGATTCATCCCGCGCGCCTCGCCATTTTGCCTGAAGCAGATTGTTGATCAATCTTCCGGGATAAGTGAGATTCCTGCCGAAATTTTCGATTCCGGTTCGGATTGGTTTCACGACGATGAAGCGATAAACTCTGCTCGTCGGCTTGACGACGTCGGTCATCAGCCATTTGTTGAAACCCCACATCACGCGATTGAACGGTTCGATGGGGTCGGGAACGGATTTTGGTAGAACGACAATTCCCGCAGTCGGCGAATTTGTGACGCCCGCAGCCAATCCCTGCGCGTGCGCGAACAGCGAGATACACAGTGACAGAACAACCAACGCCGAAGCGTGGATTCTCCGGCGCGATCTGATTTTCTTCATGTAAAATTACGCGGAGTGGCGACGAAAGCTTTCGCGGTCGTCCGCTTCGAGCCAGTCGAACGTGCTGAAAGTTGGGTTTTTATTTATCCCCTTTTGAAACATTTCTGGCGGCTTGGAGCATTTGATCCTGTTCCGCTCCGGCGATGCCTTCTTCGACGAGCCGTTCATTGTCGCTCCGGCCTTCATTATCCTCATCTTCGCTGGCAGCGACTGGCGCTTTATGTCCGGTCGAGCCGTGCAGCGGATCCCAATGTTCGGATTCAGGCGCGGATTCGAGGATTGCCTCCTTCGGGTCAATATCCGGTTCACCCGTCAATTCCCGTTTGGCCTGCGCCAAGTCGGACATCGTCGTGTCCTTCGACAAGCGTCCGTCAATGGCGGCCAGTTCCGCCGCGCGCATGCGAACCATCTCGCGCGTCACCGTGCCGATGCCAGCGGAATTTTCGGTCAGGACGCCTTTCTTCAATGGATTTGTTTTCATGATGTGAAATCAGAGCAGGGCGCAAATGTGAAAAAGCGTTTGCGAGCTTTGCTTTGTCTTCATCTGGCGCGCACTACGATCTTCGCACATATCGCGTGATTTGGAAAAAACATTGTCGCGTTTTTCGGATTTGGCATTTGGAGCGGCTTCCTTGGGGTCCGTTCGCAGCCGGTGAAGTTTTTGCGGGAAAACAGGAGTTTTTTTCATAAATTGATTTTTTCCTGCTGGCAGGATGTAAGATTAAGTCTTGTTGTGAAAACCGTGGGCGCGGGTGAGTTTGCGTTCCGCGAGCAATTGCGCCTCGGCCGCCAGCCAATGCTGCACTTCGTGTCCCTGCGGCGAACCCTGATTCACATAACTGAAGTAGGCTCTGCGAGCCACTTCGTCCGGTGCGGGGACAAAATCAATTTCGTTTTGGTTCAAATCCGTAGTCGCAATTGGCCCCGAAACACTGGCCGGTTTTGGGGCTTGGGGATATTTATTTTGTTTCATAAAAAATGCCGTTCAAATTCTGCCGAGCAAAAGCAGGATGATCACAATCGCCAGAAGCAGTCCGAGTCCGCCGCTCGGGTAATAGCCCCAATTCTTGCTGTGCGGCCACGTCGGAAATGCGCCGATCAACATGAGTATCAGCAGCACGAGTAAAATAGTTCCCAGCATAATTTTCCTTTCAACGTATGAATGCGCTTGGCTTGGTCAGGATGAGAATAATTCACGGCGCATCAGGCCGCCATGGGGTGTTCACCCCATTTGAGGACTTCGCGCCTGCCGTCAAAAATTTCAGGGCTTGAAGAAAATTCTGGCGCATCATCCGGCTTTGGCAGGGCATGAGCCAGGGAAATGCTTAAGGGCGATCGTGAACCTTCCGGCCATGACAGATTGGAGATGGCAATCACGGGGGCACCCGGATGCCCGTTTGATTCGACCCGCATTATTTGAAATGAATTTTTCAACTCTTTCATGCCGAAGGCAACGGCCCTGCGGACGGACAAAAAATCCATCGCTTCATTGAAATCCATCGTCCACATGGAATCACAGCGCATAAATTCCGCCGTCCGGCAATCCTGAAGAAAAACCTTCGTGCGTGCGCCGATGTCATGGCTGACTGCTTGTGTATGGTTGTTCATATTAAAAATTGTTGGATTATCCGGACTGTTAAATTTCGATTCCGGAAAAATGTTCCTGTTCCGTTTCGCATCAGCATCATGCGCGAGAAAGCCTGATGGACGCCATGGGGTGTTCTCCCCATCCATGATTTTTTAAGCCGGAAGTTCTCTACGCGGCATCCGGTTCATCCAGCACTTCCCGCAATTTCTGCGCCAGCGCGGACGGCGTGAACGGCTTTTGCAGCAGCGCCACGCCTTTGTTCAGCACGCCCTGATGGACGATGGAGCTTTCGGTGTAGGCGGAGGTGAACAGAATTTTCGTCTGCGGGTGCAACGCGTGAATGCGGTCGGCCAGTTCCTTGCCGCTCATGTGCGGCATCACGACATCGGTGAACAGTAAATCAATGTGTCCCCGGCCCGACTGATGAACGAGCGTCATGGCTTCGACGCCGTCGGCCGCCGCGAACACGGTGTAACCCAGGCGCTCCAGCAATCCATCCGCCATTTCACGCAAAGACGGATCGTCCTCGACCAGTAAAATTGTCTCCGTTCCGCGCGGCAAATCGGGCGAGGTTTTGGGTGGTGCGATAACTTTTATTTCCTGTCCGGCTGGCGGCAGATAAATTTTGAAAGTCGTCCCGCGCCCGAGTTCGCTATAAACCGCAATGTGTCCGCCGCTTTGCTTGACGATGCCGTGACAGGTGGCGAGGCCGAGGCCGGTTCCCTTGCCGACGCCTTTGGTCGTGAAGAACGGCTCGAAAATGTGCGCCTTGATTGCTTCGCTCATTCCCGCGCCGGTGTCACCTATGGCGAGCATGACATATTCGCCCGCTTTCAATTCTGGAAAACTGCCGACGTAATTTGCATCCAGCGTGACGTTGGCGGTTTCAAGCATGAGTTTGCCGCCATTGGGCATGGCTTCGGCGGCGTTCATCGCGATGTTGACGATGACCTGCTCGATTTGCCCCATGTCGGCTTTCACGGATTTCAATCCGGCGGCGGGATTGAAGCGGACTTCCACGCTGCGGCCCATCAAATGCAGCAGCACGCTTTCCATGCCGGTGATGACGGCGTTCAAATCAAGATTTTCCGGCTGGAGAATCTGTTTACGCCCGTAAGCGAGCAGTTGCCGCGTCAAAATCGCCGCGCGCTCGGCGGCCTTGCGGATTTCCGCCGCGCTTTTGACGAGCGGATTTTCCGGCGGCAGATCACCAAGCAGCAATTCACTTTGCCCGATGATGGCCGTGAGGATGCTGTTGAACTCGTGCGCGATGCCGCCGGCGAGTTTGCCAACTGTTTCCATTTTCTGGGATTGAAACAATTGCGCCTCGAGCCGTTTGCGCTCGGTTATGTCGCGCTGGATGGCCACGAAGTGCGTGATTTCTCCGCTGGCATTGCGCAGGGGCGCGATTTGCCATTCCAGATGAAATTCCTTTCCGTCCTTGCGATAATTGACGGCTTCGCCGGCAAAAACTTCGCCTCGTTCGAGGTTTTTGCGGAGACGACTCAGCACGGTTTTGTCCGTGCGCGGGCCTTGCAAAATCCGGGGTGTTTTTCCAATGGCTTCTTCCGCCGTGTAGCCAGTCATCTGCGTGAAGGCGGGATTGACAAAAATAATTTTTGGCCCGGGCAGATCAAGTTCCGCATCGGTGATCAGGATGGATTCCTTGGATTGTTCAACGGCGGAATTGAGCAAGCGCAACGACTCTTCCGCCTGTTTTCGCTCGGCGACTTCGTTTTGCAAAAACCGGTTGTCCTCCTTGAGTCGGCGGCCAACTCCCACGACGGCGAAAGCCGTTCCGATGGCGATGAAGATCGTCAAGCCGATGAGCACATCGCCGATGATTCTGATTTTGGAAATGAAGCGGGTCGTTGCCTTGGCGGTTTCGTCCGCGTCGGTTTCCACATATTTTATCAAGTCGTTGACCGCTTTTAATAATTCATCGTAAGCCGGAGCCTGTGTTGAGTTGATGAGTTGTGTCGCTTCGGCGTCCAAATTTGTCAGGCCGAGCGCCAGCACCGACTGCGTATGTTCCCAATATGTTTTTCGCGCCTGCATGACTTTGTCGTAAAGCTGTTTTTCCTTTTCCGTATCTACGAATTTTTGATAGTCGGCGAGTTCCTTGGCATTGATTTGCTCGATGTCGCGGACATTTTGATCAAGGCGCTTTATCTCCACGGTGTCAGACGCCAGAATCTGCCGGAGAACTTCGGCCTGCATCTGCCCGATGTCCTGCGCCGTGTCGTCAATCAAGGCCAGTTCATCCGTCGCGCGCAATTGCACTTCATTGCTGCGCTCGATGGATCGCAGGCTGAAAAAAAACAGCGTGCCGATGACCAGGAGAATCGCGCACAGTGTTCCGAAGGTGAACAGCACCTGTCTGCCAACCGAAAGTCGTTTAAGGTTGTTCATGCGCTAAACTTGCACGGCAGGGAGTTTGGAAGTGATCGTTACGTCCAGTTTCCGAAGCAGGCTCGTCTCAATTTCACCATCCAACATGGCGCGCACTTTGCGCGCGAGCGCGGCGGGCGTGTAGGGTTTTGGCAGGAACGCGACGCCCGGTTCGAGCACGCCGTGTTCGACAATCGCGTCGTCGGTGTAGCCGGAGGTGAAAAGGATTTTCAGGCCGGGATAAGTCGCCTTGAGCCATTCGGCCATCACCGCGCCGCTCATCAGCGGCATGATGACATCGGTGATGACGAGGCGGATCGGGCCGTTCTTGCAATCGCGCGCCACGCGCAAACCTTCCTGTCCGTTGCCCGCGCGCAAAACATTGTAGCCCTGCGCTTCCAAAATGCTGCAGGCCAGATGGCGCACGGACGGCTCATCTTCCACGAGCAACACAGTTTCCGTTCCGCGGGCAGGCGGTTTCGCTGCGTCGAGTTTTTTGAACATGTCCAACGCGTCCGCCGGTTGTTCGACGCGCGGAAAATAAATCTTGAACGTCGTGCCTTTGCCCAGCTCGCTTTGCACTTCGATGCATCCGCCGCATTGCTTCACAATGGTCTGGCAGGTCGCCAATCCCAGTCCCGTGCCTTTGCCTTTCGGCTTCGTCGTGAAAAACGCCTCGAACAGGCGCGCCTTGACTTCGTCGGTCATTCCGCTGCCCGTATCAGTGATGGCTAGCATCACATAATCGCCTGCGCCCGTGCACGCGTGAGCGTGTGAAAATTTTTCATCGAGCGTGATGTTGGCGGTTTCAATTTTTAATTTACCGCCGTTGGGCATGGCGTCGCGGGCGTTGACGATGAGATTCATCAGCAACTGTCCGATCAGGCCGGAATCAGCCTTGATGCGTCCGGTTTCTTTATCTGGAACAATGGTCAGCTCGACATTTTCATCAATTAGCCGCCGCAACATTTTATCCATGCCCTCGATGACTTCGTGAAGATTGAGAACCGCCGGTTGCACCGCCTGTTTGCGGCTGAAAAGCAGAAGCTGCCGCGTCAATGCCGCCGCGCGCTCCGCCGCCAGCCGGATTTCCCCGGCGCATTTTTGTGAAAGACTGTCGGGAGCAAGTTCGGGCATCATCATATCGTTGTAGCCGATGATGACGCCGAGGATGTTGTTGAAATCATGCGCAATGCCGCTGGCGAGATGGCCGATCACTTCCATTTTTTGCGCCTCGATGAATTGCGCCTGGAGTTTTTTGCGCGCGGTGATGTCGCGGATCATCGCCATCAAATTTCCATCAGGCATCGCCGTCGCCATCACTTCCGCCGAAAAGACCGAACCGTCCTTGCGTTTGAACTGCCACTCGCGGTGGTAATCGGCTCTGGCTTTGATCGCGATCAATGCCGGCGCGATGTTTTGTATTTCCGCCTCGACAACGATGTTTGAGCTGTGCAGCCGGATGAATTCAGCGTGTGTATATCCGAGCAACCGACAGATGCTTGCATTTCCGTCCGTGTAGTAGCCGTTGGGATTGGCGATGACGATTCCATCCGGCGCGTAATCGAAAAGCGTCCGATAACGCGCCTCGACCGTCCTTCGCTCGTCCTCTACGCGGTTGTGCTCACGATGTTCCTCGGCTTCCTGCAAGGCGTGGCGCACTGCCGGGCCTAGGCGCGCAATCCTGTCCTTCAGCAAAAAATCCGTCGCGCCATGTTTCATGGCCTCGACGGCGACATCTTCGCCAACTGTTCCAGAAATGAGAATGAACGGAATCCCCAAGCCGCTTTCCTTCGTCAGTTGCGCCGCCCGAAGTCCGCTGAACTGCGGCATTGAATAATCGGCAAGGATGATGTCCGGCAATTTTTTCAGCTCGGCCAGAAAATCCGGCTCGGTTTCAACTCGTTTCCATTGCGGATCAAAATCCGCGCGTCGCAATTCGCGCACGAGCAAATCCGCGTAGTCTTGTGAATCTTCGACGATCAGCATGTTGAGCGGGGTTGTCATATTTCATGCGGGTCAAGTTTGCGGCGGTTGGTTCAGCAGCAGCCAATACATCCCCAGGTTCTTCACGGTTGCGGCGAAGCTCTCGAAATCCACGGGCTTGACGATGTAACTGTTGACGCCCAAGCCGTAACTTTCGATCACGTCATTTTGCTCCTTCGACGACGTGAGCACGACGACGGGAATCATTTTCGTGCGCGGATCGCCCTTGATGCGTTTCAAGACTTCCATCCCGTCAATCTTCGGCAGCTTCAAATCCAGCATGATCAGCTTGGGAATGTTTTCAATCTTGCGCGTGGCGAAAGCGCCTTCGCAGAAAATAAATTCCAACGCCTCCGCGCCGTCGCGGGCGATTTGGATGTGATTGGCCATGTTCGCCCTGCGCAGCGCGCGCAAGGTCATGTCCAGATCGTCCTGGCTGTCTTCGACGAGCAGGATTTCGGTTTGATTTGGTGTGTTCATGATTTTGTTTCTCCAATGGTGAAATAAAAAGTCGCGCCTTCATTTACTTTCGCCTCGGCCCAAACGCGCCCGCCGTGGCGATGGACGATGCGCTGCACGATCGCCAGCCCCACGCCCGTGCCTTCAAATTGATCGTCGCGGTGCAACCGTTGAAAAACCCCGAACAATTTGTTCGCATACTTCATGTCGAAGCCCGCGCCATTGTCGCGCACGGAAAAAACATCCTCGCCATCTTCATGCGTGCAGCCAATTTCGACGATTGCCGGTTCGCGCCCGCGTGTGTATTTGACCGCGTTGGAAATCAGGTTGACCCAGATTTGTTTCAGCAAGGCCGAATCGCCGTGGCACGCGGGCAGTTCCCCGGTTTTGATTTCAATCTGGCGGCCATCACGCTGCGGTTTCAATTCATCAAGAACATTTTGCACGAGCTTGACCGTATTTACATTTTGCCGGTTCACGGATTGCCGGCTTAAACGTGAGAACGCGAGCAGGTCGTCAATCAACACACCCATCCGCAGCGCGCCTGCGCGAATCCGTTCCAGATAACCACGGCCTTCTTCAGGCAATTGCGGCCCGAAATCTTCCAGCACGATTCCGGCAAATCCGTTCACGGCGCGCAGCGGCGCGCGCAAATCGTGGGAGATGGAATAGGAAAACGCCTCCAGTTCCTTGTTGGCGGCTTCTAGTTGTGCCGTGCGCTCAACAACGCGCTGTTCCAGATCGGTATTTAATTGGTGGATTTTTTCCTCCGCCGCCTTGCGGTCGGTGATGTCGTGAGCCACTTTCGACACGCCGATGATTTCGCCGAGTGCATCCTTGATCGCCGATATGGTGATCGCTACATTGATCAATCGTCCGTCCTTGGTTTGTCGCAGGGTTTCAAAATGCTCCACACTTTTTCCGCGCTTGATGTTCTCCATCCCGTGATTCTCCTCATCCTTCCGGTCGGCTGGAATCAGCCGCATGATTGAAGTCCCCGTCATTTCAACAGCGGTGTAGCCAAAAATCTTTTCCGCACCTTTGTTCCAATTGGTGATGATGCCGTTGAGGTCTTTGCCCATGATGGCATCGTCTGAAGATTCGACAATCGCCGCCAGCCGTATCAAGGCCAGTTCCGCCCGCTTGCGTTCCGTGATGTCGCGGACGTTGCACTGGATCACTTTTTTGTCGCCCGCTTGATAGACATTGCTGACAAACTCCACGGCTTTCTTGCGACCGTCCTTGGTTTCCAGCGGAAGATTTTCATAGCGGACATAACCATCCTTTTGTAATCGCTCCAGCATGGTTTGATTGGACACAACATCCTTGAACGGGCTCAAATCGCCGACGGTTTTGCCGACCATTTCGTCGTGGGAAAAACCAAGAAGTTCAACCAGAAAAGGATTCACATCGGTGATGCGTCCTGTGTCAACGTCCAAAATCAGAATGCCATCCCGCGCCGCTTCGAACAGCCGTCGGTAACTCAATTCAGAAGCGCGGAGTGCTTGCTCCATCGTCCACGTCATGGCTTGTTCCTTCCGCGTCTCGTTGTCAGCCACGTTCCCGTTTGAATTATCACTGCTCATAAATCTGCCGCCATCATTTCCCCCACAAGTCCGGTTCTAAAAAACCAAAAACTTTTGGAAGCAATCGCCCATGATGGGCAGACGGGCGGCGCGAGCGCCATGGGGTGTTACCCTAACAGTAATTTCACGAAACGAATCTTCGGCGCGAGCGCGTCAATCCTCAATCATTGACCGCAAGACTTTCCGCCAGTGCGTTCGTTCGAGTTCGTGACGGCCGAAGCCGATCGTCCACGTCCGCGCCTTCATCCAAAGCGGCATGGGGTTGCATTGGTTCAGGAAGGTTCGATTTGCTTTTCGGGTGGTCGGAGATTCAAGCGGGGCGTTCATGTTTTACACTTGGGTTGAAGTCTTCAAGAAATCACAAAGCGTTGCTGTCCGCGAAACTCGATCAGATGCGCCTTGATGGCGAGCCGCACAGCCAACCCGCCGCTTTTGGTCAGGCACTCGGACGCTGTTGACCAGCCGTTAATGGTTTGCTGCATCGGCCTCTGTCGCCAGCCCGACCTTGGTAATGTCGAGTTGCTGGAGAACGTCAAGCACGCTGACCATATTTTGATAATCCACATCATCGTCACCTTTGACGACAACGCTTAAATCCGGATTATCAGATTTGAGCTGTTGCAATCTGTCCTTGAGTTGGGAAACAGTCACCGCTTCATCATTCAAAAAGGCTTGACCCTTCGCATCCACGGTGATGCGGTTGATCTTGGGTTTTTCCTTTTGCGGCGGCGGTGGTTTGCCTGAAGGCAGGTTCATCTCCAAGTTGTTCATCATCTGCGGCGTGGTGATGATGAAGATGACCAGCAGCACGAACACCAAGTCCAGCAGTGGAGTGATGTTAAGTTCGTTGAGCGAACTGTGGTGCGAACGGGATGTTTTTTTCAGGCTCATTGCAAAACAGGTTCGGTTTCTTCCTGCACGTCGAAGCGGATGGTCACGCGCGGCGGGAAGTTCGTCGGCGGCGGGCGGTCAATCTGGTTGATGACGGCAAAGACATTCCGGACGCTTTGATCCCATTTATCATCGCCGGAGCCTTTGACGAAATCCGGGGCGCTCAAACGGCCTTGTTTGTCAACCGTCACTTCCACTTCGACGGCGTAACTGTCGTCGGGGACATTTTCCGGGCGGTTCCATTTCTGGCGGAGCGCATATTCCATGTAGCCTTTGTAAAGCTGGACAGGATCGGAACTGGTCTCGACGGTTTTGCCGCCGCCAAATTCAAATGACGGCAGTTCGGTGTTGGCCGGCGCGACGACGGGCGGCGCAACCGTCGGCGGCGCCTGAACTTTCGGCGGCTCGACGACCTTCGGGGTTTCCACAACTTTTGGCGGCTCGATTTTCGGCGGTTCGACTTTTGGCGGTTCCTTCGGTTTTTCCGGCGGCTTTTCCTTCACCATTTCAACCGAGATTTTCTTCAACTGTTTGCCGAGCAATCCCTGCCGCGCTGCAAAATACGCCAGCGCCAAAACTAAAACCGCGTGGAAGGTGAACGAAATGAGCAGGTTGACCTTCGACGAGTTGCGCTTCTTGCGCGGTTGTGATTGCGGCAGCATTTTATTTCAGCGGTTCGGTCGCCAGATCCACCTTCGGCACGTTGGCCTGCTGGCAGACGTCCAGCACGGCGCGGATTTGTTTATATTTTGTTTTGCCGTCGCCGCGAACGATGATGTTCAAATCAGGATCGTCTGTGCGCAGACTTATGAGTGTTTGCAACATGTCATCTGCCGAGGCGATTTCTTTTTTGTTCAAAAACATTTTGCCGTCGCTCTGCACGGTGATGTAATTGGCCTTGCGCGGCGGCTCTTTCAAACGCTTTGCCGCCGTTGGCAGCTTCAAATCCAGGTCGTTCACAGGCGGAATCGTCGTGATGATGAAAATCACCAGCAGCACGAATCCCAAATCCAGCAGCGGAGTGATGTTCAGCTCCGTCAGCGAATGATGGACTGATCGCGAGCACTTTTTCATCGGTTCAATGCGCCGGTGATGCGCTCGGCGAGTTGCTCGTTTGCGCTGCGGATTTCCTCGGACAACGGACGGTGATCCACATATACGTGTTCTATTTGATTTGCGTAGCGGCTGGCGAATCCGTCCAGTTCCTGCGTGATATGCCGGATGGTCGTGACCATGAAGTTGTAGGCGAACATCGCCGGTATCGCCACGAGCAATCCAGTGACCGTCGCGACGAGCGCGGCGGCCACGCCCGGAGCCATCGCCGTCAATGTCGCCGCCTTTGATTCGGCAATTCCGGCGAACGTGCTCATCACGCCCCAAACCGTTCCCAGCAATCCGATAAACGGTCCGCCCGCCACGGCCGTTGACAAAACAATCATTCCCTTTTCCAACGACATCGCCTCCGCGCCCGCCGCTTCTTCGAGAATCACTTTCACCGCCTCAAATGAAGGCAGGCTGATTTTCGTTGTCACCGAACGCGCCAGTTGATCCGTCTTGCCGTCGCCGGTTGAATTGACTTTCGGAACGGCGATCACCTGCACGGGATTGTTTTTCAATTGATACGCCAGCTCGTCCGCGCCGCGGATGTAAAGCTGATAGGCCGGTGCGCCTTCAAATTCCTCGCCCTTGCGCGCGATGTCCAGCGGGTCGCGCGTGGCGGTATAAGCCGCGAAGAATTTCTTCGTCGCCTTGCGCGCAATCGCAAGCTGGCGGAATTTCGACAAAATAATCGTCCAGCTGAACAGCGACAGGACGATCAAAACGATGACCGTGATCTTGCCTTCCGTCGTCGCGTTTTGAATCGCATAAACCGCCGCGTTGGCGGCAAACATGGGTTGAATCATAATTGGTTTTTAATTGTGAGTTAGGGTTGAGAGATTTTAAGTTCGCTGGATTGTTTTAAGGTTTGTTCTTCGCAGGCAAAATGACGGTCACGCGGCTCACCTTCTGCGCCAGCGCAATCTGTTTGCCTTTCTTTTTCTCGTCGTCAGTGTCGCTGGAACTGGCCGCAGCCTTGGCGGAATCGTCATTGGAAGCAGATTGAGAGGTTGCATTGGCAGCGGTGCCTTGTGCCAAACCACTTTGGCCGCTGGTGGCACCTGTGACGGAACCATTGGATTCAAGGTTGGCATCAATGCTACTACCGCTGGCGCTTACACCACCGACACCAATGATTGTCCCCGAAATTGTGCCGCCAGCGGAATTGACGCTGACATTGCCCAATCCAAAGACGTTGACATTGATATTGTCAGCGGCATTTATATTCACATTATTAAGGGCAAAAATATTCCCAGTGACGTCACCGGAAGCATCCAATGTTACTGTTCCAGCACCTATCACGCCTGATCCGGTGGCGTTGACATCCCGATTGTCTGAAGTCTTCACCAGAGTGCCATCGGACAAATCGCTGGCAGTTACCACTGGATTGCCAAAGCTGTCCAGCATGGGGTTGCCAAAACCGTCAAGCTCTTGGAGTTCCTTGCCGGCGTAGATGTCCACTTCTGTATTTCCAGGACTGCCGTTCAGTATAGTTTGAAAATCCACGGCTTGTTTCGCGTGGCCATCAAGCGCCAACCTGAACATTTTTCCCAAACCTAAAGAATCTATCGGCAACTGAAACAAGGTTGTGGATGGTGGAAGCGGAGGAGTATTCAAAAGAAGCTGGATAATGCCACTGGCTCCGGCATTGACATTACCATTTGGCGTCTCAACCAAGATGTTGCCGGTCAGTGTGAATGAGGCGTCCAATATGCCGCTTCCGGGAATGGTCTGTGACAAGACGGTGACATTATGACCGGAATCAACTTCATAAGAACTGACATTCACAAACCCGGAACTGCCGTCTCCGGCATTTACGTCGCCGTTTCTGGACACAACGGTCACGGAACCGCCGGGCGTTGTGGAGGCACCGTCCCGGGGCAGATCATAGTTGGCGATGCGGGAGCCGTTCACATTGATATTCCCGTTTGCATAAACAGCAACATCGCCCTGACCTGTTGAGTATATGCCGCGGGCAGCCTGGGTGCTGACGGAAAAATCGGGTGAACCGGCGTTGATATTTCCGTCGGCGTTGATGTAAATATTGCCACCGTTCAAGGAAGCTATGGAAGTGGAATACATGGTCAGATCACCAGTGACATTGATGGAAATGTTCGCGCCATCGCCAAATAAATTGGCGAGCGGGTAAAGGCCGCCCACTCTATAAAGCCCCGCGCCATCAGATTGTATCCCGGCAGAGGTTCCAAGATCGATGCTCTGTGCGGCAAAGTCGAATTGCCCGCCGCCGCCGATTGTATATCCGATGGAAGAACCGGCGGCGTTGTCAACGGGAGGCGCACCCAGAGCATTGTATTGGACCAGAAGCGCGCCCGCCATTGCCGGAGTCAGGACGGAAACTTGTTCTGTGTCCGGTATGGTGTCATCCGAATCCAGCCAGAGGGGTTCGCCTTTGGAGTTGACTTTCTGGACCGTCAAATTTTGCAGCAGGTTCAGGATTTGGGCCACAGTCACTCCGCTGATGTTCTGATTTTGATAAGTCAGTGTTTGTGTCGTGGGATTATAAAATAAACTCGCGGCCAGGGTTGCCGCCGAAATGGAAGTGCCGTTAATTGAATTGTTGATCGCTTGTGAAAGGTAAGCCATGTCCTGGATTTGCATATCAGATTGAGACTGGCTCAAACTAAGGGTGATGGAAGTGAAAGCGCTCCGGTTGTTGATGTCACCCGTCACATTGATACTGGTGACGCCCGGAGAAACGGTGAATGTGCGCGTGCTGCCATCAGCTTCTTCAACTTGATTCTGAAAACTTGGGTCGAGGGATAAATTCATTCCTTGAAACCCGCAATTGTTCATGTTGCCACCCACGTTTATTTGTGCCGCCTCGGGAGCGGCTAAAAATACCAGATTCATATCCCCGCCGATGTCCAAAGATATTGGCGTAGGATTGCCTGCATGAATTGGCGAGGCGGCATGGTCGTTTATGCCGAAGTTGGCGGTCGTCGTATATTGGTTATGGCCTGCGTCCGAGACGATCAAATTGAAAAGCTGGGGAGCATTTTGGACGGCATTCAGATCACTGACCAGAGAGCCTGTCGTGTCAATGGTGAGGCCGCCTTGCGGCGACGGAAAAAGGATAAGGCTGTTTGGAGAAGTTCCCGTCCCCAGTATCACGCCACCATCGCCCGCCGTGATGTTCAAGATGGACGGATAAATCACAGGCAAATTATTTTGCGAAAGTGACAAACGCGGCAGCGCAACGGATGACCCCAATTGCACAAGATTGCCTGCGGATAAATCAACAAAATCGCCGGGCGCATAATTGAAATAATGGCTGAAAGCGCCGCTGCCGTTAAAATCGCCGTTGGGATTGCGGACCTCCTGCAAAAGGATGTTTTGTGCCGCGGACACATTCCAGCCGCCGCTGATCAAGGTTAAGGCCAGGCCGTTGTTTCCCAAATCCACCCCCGCGTTGCCGGAAGAACCCATCACATAATTTCCGGATAAATCTTTGACGGGATTCCCATTAGCGTCCATCTCGACTCCGGCAAAAATGCCGCCGGTGCCGTTGGCCACGAGATAATTTCCGGACACATTGCCGCCTGCCACAACGGTCACGTTTCCAAGCTTCGAACCATAAGCACCCGAACCCGCCGTGAGATAATCATTGCCATTGCCGGGCGTGACCTGATTGCCGTCATAATAATAAACACCTTTGCCCGGCAATACGCTGGCCACATCACCGCCAGCCGTAAGGTTCACATCGCCGCCAGCCTCCGTGCTGATGCCGCCCAAACCGTCGCTCAAATTGTAAGCCGAGTTGAGGGAGCCAGCATTGTTGATGAAATGATAACCTTGCGCGTCAGACCCGGTGTCAATGTTTCCCGCCAAAGCGTGGGCGTTGATGGAACCTCCCGCAGTTGTGATGACGTAGCCGGAGCCGACCGTTATGTCCTGTCCAGCCACCAAGTTGATAGCCTCCGAAGAATTGATGTCGCCCGCCGCCGCCTGTATTGAACCGCCAACACCGTCGCCGTTTGGACCACCATCCAAATAAATATTCCCCACGTTGAAATTGACCGTGCTGCTGGCGAAATTATATCCGGCATCCAGCGTCACCACGCCGTTGTTCCCATCACCGATTTGCGAGCCGTCTCCAAATTGTATGTCACTGCCAGCCTGCCATGTAATGTTTCCCGAACCGGAGCTTACGATGCCGGAACCAATTTGGATGCCGCCGCCCGCGTTCAAATTGATCGAGCCGGAAGCGGTTTGAATTGAACCGCTGCCCGCCTGGCCGTTGCCGCCATTCAAATAAATATTTCCCGCGCTGGAACTGATCGTGTTGTTGACAAAGTTGTATCCCGCATCCAGCGTCACTGACCAACTGTTTTCATCCGTCAACAGCGAGCCATCACCGAAAATAATGTTCCGCCCGGCTTCCAAAGTCAGTTGGCCATCAGTCACACCTCCGAAATTTGCGCCGATGGTTCCGCTTAAATCCCACGTCGTGCCTCCGGCAAGCGTGATGTCGCTGACAGCCTGAAGGGTGATTTGAGAAACCGCGATGTTGGCGAAAGCACTGTTCACGTTCAAATCCAGCGTGCCGCTCGGACTGCTCCCAGCCAGCACCGTGCCATCACCAGCACTGCCAGAACCGGAATCATCCAAAATAATGAAGCCCGGATCCAGCAACAATGTCCCCGCCGTCCACCCAGCTTGCGCCCGCGCGTTGATGCCGGAATTTAACGACTGCATATTCGGCGCGCTGATTTCCACGCTGCCGCCATTGCCACCCTGCGAACCGCCGGTCGTGATGATTTCGCTGCCTGCGCTGTCGCTGAAATTATTTTCAGATTTTAGCGTGATTGTTCCGCCTGAACTTCCGGCGGCTGAATTGTCGCCGCTCGCGCTGATTTGTGAACTCGCGCCGAGATTTAATTGGTCGGACGCGACAAGTTCGATGACGCCGTTTTGATTTTGCACCGAGTCGGCTTGAATCAGCCCGTTTTGATTCACGACATTTGCGTTTGCGGAAATTGTTCCGGCATCTGCGATCAATTTTCCGTCGTTGTCCACCGAGCCGCTTGGCAGCGTCACTTGCAGGTTGACGCCGCGACCGTCGGGACGATCGCTCAAAAGAACTTTTTGTCCGGCAGCCAGTGCAATATTGCCGTCCGGCGCGGTGATGATGCCGTGGTTTTCGATGTCTTCCGCGATGAAATAAGTCGGGCCGCCCTTGCCCGCTTCAATCTTTCCAAAATTGACGATGCTCGCCTGCGGCGGCGGGCCGTTGAATTCCCAAGCACCGCCGCCGTTTTGAGGCGGCGAGACTTGTGCGGTTGAAACGACCAGCCCGGCGGCTTGCACAAACGAATCCGGCCCGAAATAAAAACCCGATGGGTTCATCAACACCACAATGCCATTAGCCTGAAGATTTCCGTAAATTTGCGACACGCTTGCGCCACCAATATTGTTGAAGACAACCGAACTTGCCGAAGGCTGGATGAAAGTGGTCGTCTCTCCCTGTTGAATGTTGAAACTGCTCCAGTTCAAAAACGCGGACTGACTCGTCGTCACATTGAGCTGCGAACCGTTTTGCTGCGCCGTGGCCGAGCCGGACACGACGGTCATCCCCGTCGGATTTGCGAAAACATCCACGGCAACGCCGGCCAGCAAAATGATACCGGCAATTTTTCGCAAGATGGAATTGCAATTCATAGCCTGCATGACAATTTCAATCCCGCACTTTGAAGCAACGCCGTGCAGTTGCGCGTTACAAACGTGTAAAATTTTATTCTTCATGATTTTAGAATTGCAACCCCATCCCGACATAAAAGTGAAAATCGCCCGCAGTCGTCAGTTTTGTGGTCAGCAGCGGGCAGGCGGCTTGGATGCGCGCGTCAAAGTGCGTGCCGACATTGAGCGTCACGCCCCAACCCGCGCCCCAAAATCGCTGGCGGCCATTGCTTCCGGACGATGGATCGAGCAGATAAATTTCGCCGTAGTCCGTGAACACGGAGCCGCGCAGCCAGCACGGCGCTTCGTGTCCCTCGTTGCCCATCATGCCGATGTTGAACGCGGGTGTTTGTGGCTCGATACTCGCGCGCCAGCCTGTGTCGCCGTAGGCTTCGCCGGTGGTATAACCGCGCACGCCCGCAGTGCCGCCCATGCCGAATTGTTCGTTGCTAAAGAGCGGTTCATTGGCCCACTGCCCATCGGCATGAAGTTTTACAGACCAGTCCTTGTAAATTGTCTGCACACGGTTGGCCCCCATTTGCAGGGTGACATAACCGGCATGGGCGTTCGTCGTATAAGAAGCCCGTGCAAAATTTAAGTCCTTGTCGTTTGGAAAAATATTCGCGACATTGAAATTTGCCTGCGCGTTAAAAAAGGTGCTTCCAAAACCGTCGGCAACCGAACCGCTCAACCCCACATTCAAGGGTAAATAATCCACTGCCGTCAGACGGGTCGGCTGTTGAAGCGAGTAAAGCACATGGCCAAATTTAAGCGGGTTGCTATTGTTGGTTGTATTTATCAACTGGTAAAAAATGTCGGCATTGGCGCTTTCGGCCTGATAATGTTTCAAGTCAGCACCGAAGCTAAACGTCAAAGGAATTGTGTCTAATATTCTCAAAGGCATGGACAGCTTGAAACCGACATCTTCATTGAGCGTGATATTCTCACCGGCTGTTCGATGGCCGATTGACAACAAATTTGTGGCCAACACGATTGTCGGCGGCCCCAGCTGTATGCCCGTGTCCGAGGTTGAACGGCTGCCGTAAAAAGTCACCTCCGGACGTCCCGTCGCCGGCGGCAGATTAAATTGATGGGTCACTTCATTGTAACCGAAACTGCCGGGATTGGAGTCCGTCTCGTTTTGCACTGAACTGTAACCGCCGATGGGCATGCGATAATAAGCGCTGTAATTTGCGATGAGCGGAGAATCAAAGGGGCTTAACGAATATTCGTTTGCATTTTTGAAAGCCATTGGCGTGCCGCCATATTGAAATCCCACTTGGTGCTCAAGATCCCAGAGGTTGTCGTATTGCACATTGAGATTGGCCCGCAAATCCGGCGTGTTCGGCGTCGCCTCGTTGTTGATGTCCACCCGCGCGTGCAATGGGAAAACGTCTTTGACCTTGAGCGTCAGTTCGCTTGTGCCCGGCTCGGGGCCGGGACCGATGACGGGATAGATCTGCCGGTCGCGGCTGAGATTCGCAGCGTCCAGTTCGTGTTGAAAAATGTATGAGTTGAGCAGCATGTTGGTGTGCAAACTCGGCAGCGCGCCCATCACGTTGTTGGAACTGAACCAGCGGTTGCCGGTGACGGTGATGGCCGCGAGCCTGCCTTCGATGACCTGCACTTTCACCGCCGCATTGGTCAATTTTTGCTGCGGCAATCCGACCGAGACCGTCACATAACCACGCTCGCGATACGCCATCTGCAAATCGCCCAGCGCCGCGCGGATTGCCTCGAAGCTGACGTTGGTGCCGAACGCGGCGGGAACATTTGTGAAAACGCCGCCGATGTTTCCCGGCGTCAAGATCGTGTTCCCGGCAACGATATATTTTTTCACGACAAACTTTGGCCCTGAATTTGTCGAAACGGGGACGTCATGAAACTTCGGCTTGTTTTCCTCGGCGTCCAGTTCGGCCATTTTTTGCAGCAACGCCGCGCGCGCCATCCCCTGCAACTCGCTGTCCCCATTGATTGAAGAAACACCGGCTTCCGAAGCGGAACCGAGAGCGCGGATGACATCGTCGGGACTCAAAAGGTGATCACTCATTGCCATCACTCCTGCGGATGCAGGTTGGTTTTTGATCACCTCAATTTTCACCGTTGCGTTCGTGATCTCTTGTTGCGGCAGACGGACGGAGGCCGCGATCCGGCCACGTTTGTGATACGCCATTTGCAAATCATTCAACACCTTGCAAATTCCCTCGGCTGTGGCGTTCGTCCCGAACGCGGCGGGAGTATTTGTGAAAATGCCTCCGATGTCCGCCGTCGTCAGTATCGAATTGCCAGACACGAGATATTGTTCAACATGAAATTTTGGTTCTGTGTTTTGTGAAACAATTTTGGTCGGCGGGTTTGCCTGTGCGAACGCGGGCAGAATAAAATTAAGCAAAAAAAAGGCCAGCAGGATGCCGATATGAGGCGCGGATTTCGCAACGGGACGGCGGGGTGTTTGCGCCGGGGGATTTTTCCGCCTGTTCTGCTGCCGCCATTCGCCGGGCGTCACCTCAAAACGCCTTTTGAACATGGCGTTGAAAAGGCCGAGGTGCCGGTAGCCGCTCTCGTAGGCGACGTTGATGATTTTTGCGTTCGAGTCCATGAGCAGTTGCCGCGCGCGCTGGAGCCGCAGTTCAATCTGCCGCGCGCGAAATGGCACGCCAAATTCCTCACGGAACAAACGGCTGAAGTGGCGTTCGCTGCAATGAAGCTGCTTTGCAAGCTCGGCCAGCGAACATTCGGAAAGTTCCGCCTCCGGCATCTGGCCGACCAATTGCCGGAAACGCTCGTGCAATTTTTTGTCACCCGTGGTCGCAGCGGGTGGCGCGGACAAAAATCCCGCCGCTGCGCCCGCCCAGAGTTGCAGCAGCGCGCAACGCATGTGAAGCCCCTCGCCGCGCGATTGGTCGGCCAGCCGCGAAAATTTCTGGCCGGTGGGTTCGCTCCCACTGAAGAACGAGATGTGTGCCGAGGGATTGTTCGGAGCGACTTCAAATTGATGCCATTCTGCAACCGTCAGGACACCGTTGAGATATTGCGGCTGGATGGTGAAAAATTGCAGCTTGAGCGGGCCGAGCTGACTCGCGCGGATGACGCCCGCCGTGTTGTGGGCGATCAGCCCATCGCCGGTGGTGAACTGGCGCGCATCCACACTGGATTGCAGCCAGTAACCTGTTCCTTCGGCCACGCGGACTGCAACCCATCCGTGGCGTTGCGGCGACCATTCAACGGAAGGCGGCAACGTCAGTTCCTGCAAAATGAGATGTCGCTCGCCTGTCATCAAGGGCGCAAGATTGTCGTCACTCTGTTACCATCGCAGGTCGGATTTGCGACAATCTTGAAACAGTGGATGACACTTTTCAGACATCTGAAAGACTTGAATCGCGAATTGGTCAGAAGTTCATCATCCATAAAACCAAAAGCCGACGCGAATAAATCCGCGCCGGCTTTCTGGACAAACTGGCTGCCTACATCATTGAGCTTGAATGGGCGGAAAAATCGTTCCGCCAACCGAAGGCCGGGTGTTTTGCATCGCTGCCAGCGGGATGCCGGTAGCGCCGCCGGGTTGACTCAATATGATTTCATTTTCAATGCTGCCAACCGTAACCACGCCGCCGTTGTTAAAGGATTGGGCGTTGAACACTCCCATGAAGCTGCCGGGCGTAGTTCCAGTCCCCAACTCGTTTACAGTGATATCCTGATCGCTGATAAGGTCGGGCCGCGTGCTATAAATCAGCACTTCAAAGCCCCATAACGGATAGTAGCCAAGGCAAATGGGCGAGTAGTCGTTTGTTCCAGAGTTGCTGTGGATGCCGGGGCCTGCCGCCGTCGGCCAGATTCCATTGTAGGAGATTACATTATTCCAGTTGGCACTGCCTACGCCTTTGCTGTCGTTCATAGACAACATGGCGATGGATTGGTTCGCAGAAGCGTTGGCACCACTGTTGACATTCAATGTGCTCTTGATGTCACCGCCGCCGATGTAGCCAAATCACCAGTTCATATTCGCATTGCCCAAACCCGGGCCTTCCGTCCCGATGACACCAGCACCAGCAGCAGCGAAGCCAAGGCCAAAATTGGTGGAGACGGTCGGAACATAGAAAGACGCATTCGTAGGATCGTAAATATAAACTCCAACCGCATCGTTGTATTGATAATATGCACCCTGCGTTTCACAGCGGCGGGTGCCGGAGTCCTTGGTGCGTTGCATCAAATAAACAAACTTGTTGGTGTCCGAATTCTGATAATCCCAAGCCGAGAGCGGGATGCGGCCGTTCGGAATGCCAAATTCAATCTGCTCCCAAGTGATGTTGCTGATAGTAGTCACCGCGCCGCTGGTAGCCGTTGATTTGACCCATACGAAAGGCTGAACACACACATTTTCTTCTACGAAGTTGCCCGTCGCCGGAAAGGGGCTGGCACCGCCGGACGCATCGGAAAAGCCGATTGTTGGCGTGTTCGTCACATAGGCACCCGCAAGTCCATTAGGTGTGCCGCTACCGCCAGTTCCAGCCCAGATAAGCTTGGTGCCTTGTTCCGTCGTCTGGATGCCCTGAATCGAGCCGGTGAAGAGACCGTGGACGACAAGCGTGTTGCCTTGAAGATTCGTGAGTGTGCTGACCGGGTTTCCGGTCATGACCCATGAGGCCGTGCTGGAACTGAAACCCGAATCTGCACCGCCGTGCGCCGCGTTGGCATAAAAAATAGTAGGCGCGCTGCTGACAAACAGCTTGGTGCAGGCGGTATAGACGTTGGCGCGAAATGCCGTGGATCCGGTGATAAATACATCAACGGTGCCAGCCATGAGCGATGAGGCGCTGGCAAGACCTAGCGCCATGGTGAGTAGGAGCGTTTTTTTCATATTATGCATTTTTGTTTTGGTTGATATTTTTGGTAAATCGATTTTTATTTATTGGGCGGTGATGGTATAGAATCTGACGCTGTTGGTGTCGGTGAATGCGGTAGAATGGGTGGCGGTGTCGCCGCTGGCCAGCGTGGTGATCGCAGGCCAGTTGCTCATCGCCGTGCCGGTAAGCACGTTGGTCGCCCTCAGCGTATAAGTGCCATAGAGACCGGCCGTGTAATAAATCGTGGTCTGGCTATTCGTATGGGTGACGGTGGAAAAGACAGCCGATGTGCTCGGATACGCCACATAAGTCATCGCTCCGTTGGTATTCAATTCAAAGTAACCCATCCATTTTCCGGACGGACTGCTCGGCCCGCCGACGGGTGTCAACTGATAAAAATCAGAGCGCACCACGGTTGCCTTCGTTGTGAAATTGTTGGCAGTGGTGTTTTCTGGGTTACCCTCAAATTTGCCGTCAAAATCGCTGCCATAAGCACCCGCGAGGGCACTATGATAACTCGCACCGTCGGTATAATTGGCGTTGTCATCGCTGTCGTCCTCTTCGACCACGGCTGAAGCCGTGCTTTCGGGATAGACCAGAAGGTTCAATTCATCCAAGGCACCGGGTGGAATGGTTTCCATGCGCTGAACCGAGCCTGACTGGGAGCCTGACTCTGTCCACGGGGCGGTTTGCTGGTTCACGGAAGTCCGTGGCCTGGTCACAAACAGCGTGTTGTCGCTCAACCAGGTGAAAGCCGACCAACTGACGCCGTTGGTTCCAACGTCGGCGAGCTGTGTGCCTGTGTATTGGGTTATGGGTATCCTCTGATTGGGAGCCGCATTGGACAATGAGGTAATCGAGCCTGCGTCAACAACCATGTCAACGCTTCCTTTTCGAAAACAGACCAGCACATCCCCGGACGCATAACTGGCAATCGTGCCAGCCATGAGTTGAGCAGCGGCAAAACTTGCAAATACAGCAATCAATCCTACTTTTTTGTTTAGCATAAAATTCTTACGTTTTAGATTTCAGATTCTTTAAGAC
>Ga0206818_1085_pt1 | contig 23148 bp, 18 predicted proteins | sample Alteio_BWOrgCont_86_FD_152881 | JGI IMG/M metagenome (GOLD analysis project Ga0206818, IMG submission 152881) | Enriched cells from forest soil in Barre Woods Harvard Forest LTER site, Petersham, Massachusetts, United States -... | ecosystem: Environmental > Terrestrial > Soil > Temperate forest >...
AAAAACATAATTTTGGTTTTACTGGTTTTCGTTGGTGTTTCCTATGCCTCCGCGCAGGATGTTTATACAAGTTCCGGCAGGCCTGGATACCATAAAAAAACAAATAAACAAAGCGGGTACGATCCTGACAGGCTTATTATTGGCGGCGGCGTAATTGCTTCGTTAGGCGGTGGGTTTGCCAATTTCGGCGTCAATGCTATTGTCGGGTATCGCTTTACTGATCGTCTTTCCGCAGGGGTAGGTTTAGGGTACCAGTATTTTCAGCAACCTGATTTAGATTTCTCTACATACTATACCACATACTACGATAAGGAGAACATAATATACCCCAATTTATGGGCGCGTTTTACCGTTTGGAGAGGCCTGTATATAACCGGCACTTATGAGCATGATTTTATACAGCTTAACCAGCCTTATTTTGATGTGTTTACAAATACCCAAACAACAGTCAATTCAAATGTAAGCGCAGATTGTTTATTATTTGGCGTTGGCTACAAACAGCGCATTGCAGGCCGTGTGTCTTTTTTTATAGAGGTACTGTATGATGTATTGCAGGAGCAATACAGCCCGTATTACCAGCAATTAGTGCCGAGGGCGGGGATTGCTGCGGGGCTTTAAGAAAAATAAATTAATTTGGGGCTTTGTTTCCAGGTATGGGTCCCGCAATACTGTTATTTCTTGTTCTTGTTTATTTCTCAGCATTACTGGGCATAGCGTTTTATACCTCCCGGCATTCCAACAATGACTCCTTCTTCATCGGCAACCGCAACAGCAAGTGGTGGTTGGTGGCTTTTGGTATGATCGGTACCTCTTTATCCGGTATGACGTTTATATCAGTGCCGGGTAAGGTTGGCGCAAGCGGGTTCCAGTATTTCCAGGTGGTAATAGGTTATTGGCTGGGTTATTTTGTAGTAGCTTTTGTGCTGCTACCACTTTATTACAAACTGCACCTTACTTCTATTTACACTTACCTCGACCGGCGTTTAGGAAATGTATCCTACAAAACAGGGGCGTTATTCTTCACACTGTCCCGAACTCTTGGCGCTACGCTCCGGCTGTATCTTGTTATCAAAGTGCTGGAAAAATTCATACTGGAAGATATGGGCATCCCGTTTGAATTAACAGCCATTGTTATACTCGGCCTTATCCTGCTTTATACCTTCCGGGGCGGCGTGAAAACCATTGTCTGGACAGATACGCTGCAAACCACCTTCATGTTGCTGGCGCTGCTGATCTGCGTTGTCTATATTATGAATACGCTGCACCTTGATATGAGCGGCACATGGGCCGCAATGCAGCAAAAAGGATATACCAAAATGATACAGACAGATATAAACAGCCCGGCATTTTTCTTAAAACAGATACTTGGCGGGGCGTTCATCACCATTGGCATGACTGGGCTGGACCAGGAGATGATGCAGAAAAATATCAGCGTAAGCAACCTCAAAGATTCTAAAAAGAACATGATCAGTTTCTGCTTTGTACTGTTGCTGGCCAATTTTATTTTTTTACTGCTTGGCGGCCTGCTATACCTATATGCCGACGCCAAAGGAATTACCGCATCAAAAGACGACCTGTTCCCGTTTATCGCCTTGAAAAGCGGGCTGCCTTTCTATATCACCGTATGTTTTATTATCGGGCTTATATCTGCGGTATTCCCGAGCGCTGATGGCGCACTTACCGCACTCACGTCTTCTTTCTGCATAGACATCCTGGGGCTGAAAGAAAAGCATCATCTTTCAGAGAAAATGAGATCGAGGGTGCGGCTTATAGTGCATAATTCATTCGCTGTTATTTTCCTGGCCTTCATTTTTTTATTCCGCAAAATAGATAATGGCTCACTCATAGATACGTTGCTTGATGTGGCAGGCTATACATACGGCCCATTGCTCGCCTTGTTCGCGTTCGGGATATTCACCAAAAGGAAACTGAGAAATGAACTGGTGCCGTTGATATGTATCGGCGCACCCGTTGTTTGTTACCTCATAAAGCACAATGAAACCATACTGTTTAAAGACTACCGCATCGGCACCGAATTACTTATTATTAATGCTTCAATCACCTTTTTGCTATTATTTTTATGTTCTAAAAAAGATGGAGCATTGGCGGTTCGTCAATCGGGAGATTGACTACCGTGTGGACGTAGTTTAAGAGTTTAAGACTACCCAACGAAAAAATATTTCTATTTTCCAGAAATTTTTCTACCTTTGCGAAAAACAAATAAGTGGTCATAATTGCAGAGAGAATAATCAATAATTTTGCGAAAGATTATCCTTTAGCCGCCGAACCTTTAAACAGGTGGTATAAGCAAGTTATGGCAGCAGGATGGCAGAATTTTAATGATGTAAAGAATACATTCAATGCAACAGATTTTATTGGAAATGACAGATATGTATTTGACATAGGTGGCAATAAATACCGCCTTGTGGCTATGATTCACTTTAACAGGAGAACTCTTTATATCAGGTTTATTGGCACACATAGCCAATATGAACAAATTTGTAAAGGTGGGATGATAAATACCATATAAAAGTAATTTTATGAAACCAATTAAAACGCGCGAAGAATATTACCTGGTAATGGCAGAAATAGAAACCTATCTTGCCAAAGGTTTTGCAAACCTTACAGAGAAAGAAGATGATGAATTGGCAGAACTTTCAAAACGGGTGAGTGTGTATGAAAAGATTCATTTCCCGATGCCTGTAAAACATGACCTGACAACAATATTAGAAGCCTATATGAAAGAGAACAACCTTACCAAGCAAAAATTGGCTTCATTTCTTGGAGTGGGAAACTCAACACTTAGTGAGGTTTTGAATAAAAAGAGGCCGATCACGCTTGATTTTGCAAAACGATTACACGCGAAAATCCACCTGGATGGTAATTTAATACTGGAAGTAGCATAGGATTGACTACCGAATGGACATAGTGGAGAATACGCCCAATGGGGGAGACTAAAATTGATATTGAAAATTAATTCACAAATTATTATATTTCAATAATAAAAAAATGCCAATATTCCCGTTTGTATATAGAAGGTATGAATCGAATTTAAGCTGGGATTCTATAAGTGAAAATCTAAAAGATTGTTCTTATGTACCTGATGCAAAATTTGATATTTCAAAAGCAATTGATCCCGAAATTTATGAAGCTCAAATTTCAAATAAATCATTTGTATTGGGCAGAGGCAAAAGTGTATTGAAATTTGGAATTAGTAGTTTATTTCCAATACTAAAGGGAAATGTAAAAACAAAGAAGTATGGATTGAAAACTGTAATACATGTCACTATAAGGCCATTTATCATTGGAGCTATATTCTTTAGTTTTTTTATTTTATTTTTAATTTATGGTATTTATATTACCACATTAAAAAAAGATTACCAATCAGTTGTTTTTTTCGCAATATTTATAGTCATATTGTATTTGCCAGTGATTATTAGGTTTAATAAAGAGTATAAAAAGTATCTGAATATAATTGAAAGGTTAATATAAATTATTGCAACCCCTCTTGTTGGGCATAGTCTCCATCTCGTCCATGTGGCAGTCAATCTCCTGATGACGAAATGTTTTTTTACCGCCCCAAAATCATTAAATTTGCATAAAGGTATTTTGTATGACCGCTACCGAGGCTTTACGGAAACAGGTAAAAAAGTATGTTGATAATGCGGATGAAAATTCATTGCGCAGGGTGAATGCTATTCTTGAAATTGACCAGCAGGATATCTGGGATACACTTCCCGGCCACGTTAAAGACGATGTAGAAGAAGCGCTGCTGCAATCTGAAAGAGGAGAAGGTAAACCACATGAAGAAGTAATGAAGAAATACAAAAATTAGTGTTTAATATATGGTATCCAAGTTGTCCGTAGTCTTCTCTTCCAAGAAATTAAAAAAGAAAGATAGTAGTTGGGCGTAGTCGGAACTACGCCCAACTACTATTGGAACTACGTTCAATATAATCTAAAAAATGAAAGACCAATTGAACAATTTTAAAATGCGCGACTGGACGGAGACAAAGGCACATTCCAGTTGGCAGATATTCAAGATAATGGCCGAATTTGTACAGGGCTTTGAAACCCTCGCCAAGATAGGCCCGTGCATTTCTATTTTCGGCTCTGCCCGCACCAAGCCGGGCCATAAATACTACGAGCTTGCCGCAGAGATAGCTAAGCGCCTTGCGGACGAAGGTTTCGGCATTATTACCGGCGGCGGGCCAGGAATAATGGAAGCTGCCAATAAAGGAGCTAATATGGCTTCAGGCCGCTCCGTGGGGTTGAATATAGACCTGCCTTTCGAGCAAACCAGCAACGAGTTTATTGATACGGAGACCTTTATGAACTTCGATTACTTTTTTGTGCGCAAAGTAATGTTCACAAAGTATTCGCAGGGCTTTATAATGATGCCGGGGGGATGGGGTACAATGGATGAGTTTTTTGAAGTGGCGACGCTGATACAAACCCGCAAATTCACCCAGACGCCCATGATCTGTATCGGTTCCGCCTATTGGAGTGGCTTGTTCAGCTGGATGCGGGAAACCATGCAGGAGGGCGAAGGCAACATAAGCCCCGGCGACCTGGAAATGATAAAAATTTTCGACACCGCCGATGAGGTAGTGGCCTATATGAGCGAGTTTTATACACACAATAAATTACAGCCAAATTTCTAAACCAGCATGTCCAAGCCTTTTTTGCCAAAACCGATTGAAGAATATGCAGAAAATTACACCAGCCCGGAGCTACCCGCTCTTGCCGCCTTGAACCGTGAAACCAATATGAAACGGGGTGACGCCACCATGCTTTCCGGCCACCTGCAGGGCGCTTTTTTGCAGATGATGAGCCGGATGATACAGCCACGGCGGATACTGGAGATCGGCACCTATACCGGCTATTCTGCTATATGCCTGGCGCAGGGGCTATTGCCGGATGGCCGGTTGCACACTATAGAAATAGACGAAGAGCTGCAGGAAATGTCATCCCGTTATTTTTCTGCAACCGGGTTGCAGGATAAAATAACACAGCATATTGGGATTGCATCGGAGGTCATTCCTGCAATTGATGAAGTTTTTGACCTCGTTTTTATTGATGCAGATAAACTGAATTACGAGCTTTATTATGATCTCGTTTTCGGCAAGCTGCGGACAGGCGGGTACATACTGGCCGATAATGTACTGTATGATGGTGAGGTGATTTTACCGGAAGAACAGCAAAGCAAGAACGCAAAAGCCATACACAGTTTCAATGAAAAAATAAAAGCCGACAACCGCGTAGAGCATCTGTTAATGCCTGTAAGGGATGGATTAATGATAGTGAGAAAAGTGAGCAACTGATTATACCGTAATCGGGATAAATAAGCGCATTATGAACCCATGATTTAGCAGCATCAAAAACTTCAACTTGTCATAGTTCGGCGCGGCTCACTATGACAGGAATACTATTTAGCTATGCAAGTAAATGCAGTAATTTATGTCGTGCAAAGTATTATTTGCGTTGCCTTAACATGAAAATACCGCAATTGAGGCTATTTTTGTAACATTACTCCATATATCCTTGTGTTATAAACAATTGCCGATGAAGAAGTGTGTGCTTTTCTGCGTAACCATATTGCTGCTGATTGCGGCAAAAGCCGGTGCGCAGGATAGTATGAGTTATAACGAAAGGGCAAAAAAATATATTAAGCAATATTACCCATTGGCTATTGCGGAGCAAAGAAGGTCTGGCATACCTGCTTCTATAACGCTCGGCCAGGGCATATTGGAGACCGAAGCGGGCATAAGCGAATTAATGACAGAGGCCAATAATCACTTTGGCATAAAATGCAAGAATGGCTGGCAGGGCGAAACATTCACGCATACCGATGATGAACCTGATGAATGTTTCAAAAAATATAAATGCGCCGAAGATTCTTATAAAGACCATTCCGACCACCTGAGAATAAACCAGCGTTACGCTCCGTTGTTCAAAATAGCACCAACCGATTATGCGTCCTGGGCCGTATGCCTGAAAAAATGCGGGTATGCCACCAATCCGCAATACGCGCAAAAACTGATAAAAATAATTGAAGACTATAAGCTGCAGGAATTTACTTACTCGGCTTTAGATAGTTCTTTAATACCCAATTATTCTGCCGATCCGGTACTGAATGCCGAACCTGTAATGGATACCGATAAGAAGCCGCCCGTTTCCGCCGATACAATGGTTAAACAGGATACTGTTGTTAAAACCGATACCGGGGTTAAATTAGAAGTCGGCGCCGGTATCAAAACAATACAGGAAATGGCCGACAGCGCCCGCAATCTTATTACCCGCCCGGTAGTTGCAGAACCGATAGACTCTAATGATATTGTTGATACCAATTACGATAAAAGCAGGGTGGTTACCATAAATGGCCTGAAAGCATTTTACGGCAACAAAAACGAGATGATGCTGCAATATGCCGTTAAGTATCACCTGCGATACCCAAAGCTGCTCGAAATAAATGACCTGCCTGATTCTCCTCTGCCTTTTGGTATGTATGTTTATCTTGAAAAAAAACTGACAGTTGGTACGCATCCCGACCATGTGGTGAAGCATGGGGAGAATTTGCTGAAAATAGCCCAGGAGGAAGGGATGCAATTGAAACGCCTGATGACACTGAACCTGCTCAATCCCAATGAACAACCTATGGAAGGGGACACCCTACAGTTGCAGACGCAGGCGCTGCGCAAGCCTGATGTGATAACGAACGAGATAACTGCCCACAAAAAAAATGCTTTTGCAACTTCAGAGGATAACGGCCAGAATGGTGATTATATACCCATTAAGAGAGTAAAAACAGATACCCCGAAACGCCATGCGGCTATTCGGCAACCGGTAGCAAAACCCATACCACCGAAACATTTGCCCACTAAAATTGCCGTTGTTAAAACAGACACGGTAATTAACACAAATCCAAACGCGGAATATGCTGATGATTATGTAAAAGACAGGCAAGAGCAGGAACTGGCAAGTTTAAAAGCTGAACTGGACAAAGTAGTGTATGCGGATGATAGTAAGCTGATAGCAGAAACTGCCCCACCACCCCCAGAGACGAAAATTGAAGAACCGGCTGCCGCCAAAGGCTCTAAATATTATACTGTAAAGAGAGGCGATACCGCATTTTCAATAGCCAAAAAGAATAACATCACGCTTGATGAGTTAATGAAATGGAACCATTTGGGTTCAGGTGGCGTTAAGTTAGGGCAATCCTTGCAGGTAAAAGAATAAAGATGGATCAGGTAATAATTCACGACAAGATTTTTATTCCTTTTATTTCTGAAGAAAAGATAAAGGAGCGGGTCCGGGAGCTTGCCGGAAAAATAAACCTGGACTATGCGGGGAAGAAACCTCTATTGATAGGCATACTCAATGGCTCCTTCATATTTGCGGCAGACCTTTTCCGGGAATTAATTATTGAGGCCGAAATATCATTTGTGAAGCTGGCTTCTTACAAAGGTATATCGGCTACGGGGCAGGTAGTTACTGCTATAGGCCTGAAGGAAGAACTGCATGGTCGGCATGTAATAATTGTTGAGGATATTATAGACACAGGGAAAACACTATACTCCTTTTTACCCGGCTTGTATAAGCAGCATCCGGCATCAATAAGCATAGCTGCATTACTTACCAAGCCAGAGGCATTGGAAGTAGATATGAAAGCAGATCACTGCGGCTTTGAAATTGAAAATAAATTCGTGGTGGGCTATGGGCTTGATTATGATGGGTTGGGCAGGAATCTTCCCCGACTGTATATTTTGAAGGAGTAGTGACTATATGCAATTGCACTCTTTACTCAATTGCCCCGGCCTTCAGGTCGGGGGGTATAAAAAATACTCGTTGGCTTTAGCCAAAATTTACTCGTGTTGTGTATTGCTCCTGTTGTGTATTTCGGCTAAAGCCAATCTATTAATTTATCTTTTTCCCGACCTGAAGGCCGAGGCAATTAAAATTGAAATTTGGGCTAAAAATGCAATTTGTCATTGATAAGGAATTAACTTTAGGCCGTTCATAGACAACGCTGATGAAAAAAATACCTCTGTTTCTGTTATTAATTATTCTTTCAGCATCCTGCAAGAATACCTGGAACCAGGAAGATAAAGACGCCTTTTACCAGGCATGTACCGAAGAGGCCAGAACATGGGCCGGCTCACAGGAGAAAGCAAAAGCATACTGCGATTGTGTGTTTGCAAAAATGGAAAAAAAATACCCCAATGAGGAAGACGCCCTGGAACACATAGACATTCTTGCAAAAGACACAGACCTGATAAAATGTAAAGAAGAAATAACGGGGAAATAATTGAGAAAATAACCAGGTTCCTTACATTCCGTGGCACCGTTTATACTTCTTTCCGCTGCCACAGGGGCATGGTGCGTTTTTCGAGGCATGGGCAAAAAAGTTTTTGTTTACTGGCGGGGTTAAATCACGAACAACGACTTCATTTCTTTTTTTCAATTTCTCCAGCAATCCGGCAATGTCCTGTTTAGTTTTATCAGCTTTATCTGCCTCAAATAAGTCCCATACAGCTTCATCGGCAATCTCATCATCTTCAATCACCTCCGCGTCTTCAAACCCGTCATCATCGTCATCAATAGAACTGGCGTTCCCAAAGCCGTCCTCATCTTCATCTGCCATTTCTGTTTTTAAAATCGCCAGGTGTTCAAATACGTTTTCATAGACTTTGTATTCAAAAGGCTTTAGGTCATCATTCATAATCTTTTTGCAGTCTTCAAGCGAACCCTCAATCATTTCAGATACCCACCCCTTGCCGTATAGTTTGCCGATAACGTCCATTAATTCCTTTGCCTGAATTTCCTCAGCAGCAGTAATAAGAAACCCGATCACTTCCGCGTCAATCAGTCCTTCATCATCATCATGGGCAAGGAAGTATTCCATCATTTCCTTTAAACATGCTACTACTGCCGTCCTGGAATCAGGTGTATATACAACAAACTGCGGCAACATGCTGGTTATTGTAATTTTGGAATTTGTATTACCCGGGCTTTCCAGCAGGAACTCTTTTACAAGCTGTAATTTTGTTGACGAAAACTTTTTAAAATACGGATGGATAAGATCTTCCCGCCAGTCTAATAACCAGTAGTCGGGGCATTTCTCCGGCTGCCTGTATAACAACAGGGCATCGGCAAAAGTGCCTTCGTCATCTACATAAGGCATTATAAGTGAAGCATGTAAAACAGCGGCAGTCCAGGTATTGTTTTCATCACAGTATTCGGCGCCTGCTATAGCTGATTGAATGATATGGCGAAGCTCGGAGACCAGCGCGTCTTTTTGATGAACCATAGCGTGTTTCAAAAGGACTGTATCTATTTCCCATTGTTTATTATACAGGAAGGCAAATTCCATCAAAGCGGGGATCACACCTGCTTCCCGTTGTGGCAATGTGTATTCCTCCACCTGAATGGCTTCTCTCAGATCAGCCTTGCTCCAGAATGCTTCAGCGTTCTTTTTCAGTTTGCTTCTTGTTACAATCGCCGAAAGCGCATCCACAGCTTCATCGCCCACTTGTCTCAGCAATTCAATTTGCGCTTCCGCTTCCTCAAAACGACCGGTAAAGGTTAAGTAACTGACTACATTCCCTACGAACCCGCCATATTCCGCCTCGTCAAATACCTTCCTGTTAGGGAAATGATAGCCAATGTCAAAATTTTCCCCTAATATGTTCCCTGCGGCTTCTAAGTTCCCCAAATCAAGAAGGCGGGCTACTTTATGCACATGGGCAAAAACATATTCAGGAAACGCTCTGAATAATTCCTCATTAACCCGGTCTGCCGCGCTATCTTGATTATTGGCCATATGCCAGGTCACAAGCAGTTGCTTTATTGCGGGAGCATTGGGGTATCTTTTTACCAGTTTTAATACCTTTTCTTTTGCAGAGGGCTTTCCTTTTTCGCATCTTTCATACAGGTCGGCAATTTCTTCCCCAATGGCTTCCGGCACCTGGATGATCCGGTCAACCAATTCAAGGTCTGAAACAACGGTATAATTCTTGTTGGCTAAGCTGATTGTACTCATTGCGCTTTTTTGTTACAAATTTATAATTGCATTTTGAGAAAATGAGTACGACTTATTAACATTGAGATCTGTTTTTTCGGTAAGTAATACCCTTCGGTCGGTTAAGGGTCTGGGTGATAAACTTAAATGCGCTACCTTTGCGCCTCATTTTTACTTTTTCATGGATCGTAACCAGGTTATAGGTTTTGCACTTTTGGTATTGCTGGCTATAGGATATTTTACTTACAACCAGCATGAACAACAATTATTTTTAGCACAAAAGAAGGCGGATTCCACCGCTTATTCCATAGCGCATCCACGCCCGGTAGTGGATAGCAGCGCAGCCGTTTCCGCAACTGCCGCGCCTGTAAAAGACTCCGCCACAGAGGCATTGATAAGGCAACAGCCGCCCGCCTATCATGGCCAGGCAGAAACAGTAACCCTCGAAAATAAAAAACTTTCTATTCAATTTACCAGCAAAGGGGCTTATCCGATAGCTGCCAATATTATAAATTATAAAACGTATGGACAAAAACCTTTGTACCTGTTTGACGGTCCCGGTAACCAGTTAAGCGCTATACTGCCAATAGATAATGGAAAAGCGACAGCAGACCTTTATTTTATCCCGGTAATAAAGGACGAACCTAATGGCGATAAAACAATAGATTTTACAGGTGATCTCGGCGATGGTAAAAAGGTGGATATAATATACACCTTACCCGCTGACGATTACATGATGCGCTGCAATATTATACTTACCGGGATACCCGCCAACAGCTTGTCGCTTAATTGGCAGACACTTGGGCTGCATACCGAAAAAGACATTGTCAATGAGCGTTTGGGCGCACAGGTTTATTATCACAATAAGAATGACGATAACGACTATTTTACAATAAGGAATGAAGAGAAAATAGTTCATAATGATGGTACATCTGTATGGTTAGGTTTCCGCAAGCAATATTTCAGTACGGTACTTATAGCCGATGATGGTTTCAGCAAAATGGATATTAAGTTCATGATAAGGCCGGAGGATACCAATGTTGTAGCCCAGAACCAGGCGCTTATACAATTGCCTTTAAAGCCGGGCGGCAATACGCAGTCTGCTTCGCTGAGGTGGTATATAGGGCCAAATGATTACCATACCTTGCAGGCCTACAAAATAGGGCTTGATGATATGGTTCCGCTGGGTTATGGTATCATGGCCTTTGTGAAATATATCAATAAGGGGGCGCTCATCCCTATCTTTTATTTCCTTGCCGGTTTTATCAGTAATTACGGCGTCATTATCATGCTGATGACCATCTTCATCCGGCTTATCCTTTCGTTCTTTACCTACAAAAGTTACCTTTCGTCTGCAAAGATGCGGGTGCTGAAACCGGAGCTTGATGAACTGCGCGCTAAGATCGGAGACGACCAGCAAAAGTTCAGTATGGAGCAGATGAAGCTGTATAAGTCTGCCGGTGTTAACCCGCTTGGCGGTTGCCTGCCCATGTTGTTCCAGCTACCCATATTGTTGTCCATGTATTATATGTTCCCTTCGTTCATAGAGTTCAGGCAAAAACACTTCCTTTGGTGCAACGACCTTTCCACTTACGACAGTATATTTAATTTCAATTTTAATATCCCTTTTTACGGAGACCATGTCAGCCTGTTTACCTTGCTGATGACGGCGTCCAGCCTGTTTCTCGCTGTCTATAACCGCAATATGACGCCACAGGACCCTAATAACCCTATGATGAAGTATTTACCTTTTATTTTTCCTATATTCCTTATGGGCATGTTCAACAAAATGGCAGCAGCCCTTACCTTTTATTATACCTTTTCAAACCTGTTGAGTATTGCACAACAGTTCATTATTCAAAAATATTTCATTAACGAAAAGGCTATCCATGCACAGCTACAGGAAAATAAAAATAAGCCGGTAACGCCATCCAAATGGTCGCAACGGCTGGAAGAAATGCAGAAAATGCAGGCCCAACGCGCCAAGACCCCGCCACGGATAAATAAGAAGTAGGGGTTGGTTAATTGGTTAAAAAGGTAACTGGGTTAAAAAGGTAACTGGGTTAAAAAGGTAACTGGGTTAAAAAGGTAAAGGGGACTAACTGGTTAACTCGTTAAAAAGGCAATAGGTAATTGGCAATATATTTAGTGGATAAAGTTCTTTTGAGAAAAAATTTAACCTTTTAATGAGTTACCCAATTAACTTTTTAACCTATTAACCATTTACCCTATTAACCTATTAACCCAATTAACTAAACACAACAATATCCCGATGATAAATCCGTTATTTCTGTACATTTGACTATACTTGACAACGATGATATTTTTCAGGCGGCTATCAACTCTGATTATTGCATTTACATTGATTGCGTTTATTTCAAAAGCGCAGGATAAACCTATTGGCTACTGGCGGTCTTTTTTCCCGTATAATACATCGGTTGGATTGGCAACCAATGGCAATGATGTATTCAACGCGTGTAGCCTGGGTTTTTATACTTTTCCCGCAACATCGGGCCAGGCCTCCCCGGTACCCTACAGCAAAGTGGAAGGCATGTCTGATATTGGCATGGAATGTGTGGCTTATGATATGGCTACCTCAACCACCGTGCTGGTTTATACAGATGGGAACATAGACCTTTTCAAAGAGAAAGAAAATACTTTTTACAATGTACCCGACCTGATGGTGAAAAGTATTGCAGCCAGCAAAACCGTTTACCAGGTTTATACAGAGAATGGAATTGCTTACCTGAGTTCGGCCATCGGCGTATTGGTAATAGACCTTACTACCCATAATGTTGATGAGACTTATTATTTTTACAGCAATGGTAACCACGCAATTCCGGTTACCTGTTTTACCAGGAACGGAAGTTATTACTATGCGGCTACAGCAGCCGGCGTGTACCGCTCCGCAGAAACGAACATTTCCGAATTTCAAAACCCTTCTGTGTGGCAAAGAATAGACAGCACAGATACCCTTGTGAATATGGCAAGTGTGGATGGCGTTTTGTTTCTTTCCAATTCCAAATCGGTCTATGCCTTTAAAAATGATAGTTTGCAATTGGTTTACTCCTGCCCGGTAGTGAATGATACGCTTAAAGGATACACAATAATTGAACATATAGACGCCGGCTTTAACGAATTGTTCATCAGTGAATTCAGGCAGAATAATTTTAACGGGGACATTAAAATGATGGATACCGGTTTTCATTTTGTTGATTCTGTTTATGGTAATATTGACAGTAATACACATGACAGTGATGTAGGGCAACCGCTGCAGGTAGTGCAGCTACTGGATAGTACCATCTGGTTTGCGGATGGCTATTACGGGCTGGCGACAAGATTAAAATCCGGTTATGTCGGGGTCACACCTATACCACCCGGACCCTCCGGCCCTTACAGTTTCGATATATATGCCTATAACCAGGACTTGTGGGTAGCGCATGGCGGCTACGATGAGTTATTTTACCCTGCCGGCGCACACAGCAGGGATGGCGTCTCCCATTATTACAATGGCGATTATACCTACTACAGGCCATATTCTAATATTCCCAATGCTACATTAGTCAATGGTTACAATCCCTTTGATACTTTAACCGATTTCGTATCGGTGCTGAAAGATCAGACTACGGGTACGGTTTATATGGGTTCCTATGTTGACGGCTTGTCAATTATATACGGCGATGGTTCCTACCAGTTATTAAGGCAAAATCCACCTTCAATTTTTGAGCCGAGCGGATCTGTTTTTGGCAATAACCAGCGGCAGATACTTGGTTTAGCGCTCGACCAGCAGGATAATTTATGGGTGAGTTTGTTTGGCGCCAAAGACCCGTTGTATGTGAAAAGCGCCCAGGATAGTACCTGGTATAAATTTTCAGTGCCTAATACCGGAAATGGCGGCCAGATGATAATTGACGATAATGGCCAGGTATGGTATATATGCTCCAGCGTGGGCAACTCCGAGGGTGTGGTGGTTTATAATACCAACGGTACATTAAGCGACCCGACTGACGATACCTATTACCATCTTGTTCAGGGTGCAGGCAGTGGAAATCTTCCCAGCAATACTGTTTATAGTCTCGCTAAGGATAAGAACAATAATATATGGATCGGCACGGACAATGGGATCGGTATCGCGAGCAATTGCAGCGCCCCGTTTTCTAATACCCCGCCTTGCGACGTGGAGATACCCATTGTGCAATATGACCAGTTTGCCGGTTATCTCTTCGCCGGCAGCACAGTACATACCATTGCTGTGGATGGCGCCAACCGCAAGTGGGTGGGAACGGACAATGGCGTGTGGCTGCTGTCGCCAGATGCAAGCCAGATCGTTTACCGGTTCACAGCCGAAAACAGCCCCTTGCCGTCTGATGAAATACGGAAGATCTCTATAGACCCGGTTACCGGCGATGTGTATATAGGGACTGATATGGGCCTTATGTGCTACCGCAGCACAGCAACAGACGGCGGCACATCCAACCAGAACGTTTTAATTTTCCCCGACCCCGTGCCCAGCGGATATACAGGTACTATAGGTATAAAAGGCCTGGTAGCTAACGCTGATGTACGCATTACGGATATAGACGGGCAATTGGTGTACCGCACTACCGCACTCGGCGGCCAGGCGGTATGGAACGGAATGGATTATACCGGCCACAGGCCGCAAACGGGTGTTTATCTTATTTTTGTAGCCAGTAGCGATGGCACACAAACTTACACAGGTAAGATCGTGTTTATGCACTAAGTAAATATGCTGCAAAAGACCAACGGTATCGTATTGCGCTCCATAAAGTATGGCGATACCAGCCTCATCACTACCATATTCACCTCAGTATCCGGTGTGCAAACCTACATGGTACAGGGTGTGCGCAGCGCGAAAGCAAAACAAAACCGGGCAGGGTCTTTCCAGCCGGGCATGTTGCTGGAAATGGTGATCTATCAGCAACAGCAAAAAAACCTACAGCGCATCCGCGAGTTCCAGGCGGCATACATTTATACCTCCATGCAGGAAAGTGTGATCAAAAACACCATAGTATTATTCTCTGCAGAGCTTTTATTGCGTTTATTACCGGAACATGCGCCCTTGCCTGCCTTATTTGATTTTGCCTTTGAATATTTTATAACCCTCGATACTTTGCCGCCGGAAAGCGTAGCTAATTTCCCATTATTTTTCATCATTAATTGCAGCCGTGTACTTGGGTACGAACTAAAAGGAGACTTTTCAAAAGAAACGCCCTACCTCAATTTGCAGGAAGGGGGATTTACAGCGCAACCACCGGTAGCCATTACCAACTATACTAATGACGAAGAAGCTGCGGCGCTAAACCGCCTGCTAAAAGCGGATGGCTATGAAGCGCTGAAAAACATAGAACTTAACGCAGCTATGCGGATGAAACTTATTGACTGGTACATTGCATTTCTGCAACAGCATACCCAGCACATGGGCGACATCAGGTCTTTACCGGTGCTAAAGGCAATATTGCATTAGCATAAACAGGTGTGGCACACCTGTTACTTACGTATATCCTTCCTTGTTGCAAAATAAGCCAGCAAACAAAAGAACCCTATACCCAATATGCCGCCAACCGCATCTGCAATAGCATCCATTAACTCCATGCTGCGGCCCAGGAAGGTAAGCCAGCCCTGCATGACCTCTATAAATGCGCCGAGGGCAACAGCGATAAGGAATAAACCTGCCAGTGAAGAAATAGTACGTACAGGCCGCGCGCAGAGCCACAAAAAGGTAAACCCGCCAAATAAAAAGATGTGCGTCCACTTGTCAGCGTCAGGTACTGCCACCTGCGGAATATCCTCGCCGGGGGTGAAGCAGGCAATAAAAATAAGCAAGGTCCAGAATATGGCTAAGGACCTTGCCTGTACTTTATATGGAGAATCCGGGGAAAATATACGCCGCATTATTCGCCTATGAGTTGCTTGTATGCAGCAGCATCCAGGAGTGTGTTTACTTCTGCAAGGTTGCTGATGGTCATTTTTACCATCCAGCCTGCGCCGTATGGGTCTGTGTTCACACTTTCCGGGGTCGTTTCCAGTCCCGCATTCACTTCGGTTATAGTGCCGCCAACAGGCAGGTAAAGGTCGGAAACCGTTTTTACAGCTTCTACGCTGCCAAATATCTCATTAGCGTTAAGTGGCTTACCGACCGATGGAATATCCACATAAACTATATCGCCAAGTTCGTGTTGCGCGAAATCAGTGATGCCGACTGTTGCTGTGTTACCGTCGACCTGTATCCATTCATGGTCTTTGGTGTAGCGTAGATTTTCAGGAAATTGCATTGCGTTATATTTTGGGTAAAAATAGGTTAAAAAGGTTGAAAAAGTAAAAGGGTTAAAAAAGTTAAAAGGGGTAAGAAGTTAAAAGGGTTAAAAAGTTAAAATGGTACGAAGGTGTCCCACACCTTTTTGGTGTGGGTACACCTGTGCTCGCTATACCGAGGCATCCTCCATCTTTGCGTTTTTGCGTGGAATAATAGGTTTATTGAATAGCTGCAAAAGAAAAAAAACCGTATCTTGAAAAAATTATCGTACCAAAAGTTATCTTTGAGAAAAGATTTCAATAGTTTAGCCGTTTCAAATTCCGTTTATGCAACCGATACGCAACATACTCGTTACCGCTTTTTGCACCCTGCTGGTATTCTCAGCGGTAGTATATTCCGCCTGTAATAAGAACAAGTGCGATAATGTGATATGCCTTAACCTGGGCGCCTGCGACGGCGGTACCTGCTACTGCCCCACAGGCTTTGAAGGGCCGCGCTGCGCCACCCTCAGCAGGGATAAATTTGTGGCCACCTACAATGGCGGCGATACCTGCGGCGACAATATCGGCTACACCCAATATCCCATCTACCTGCTGTCCATACTGTACGACTCGGTGGAACTGAACATGAAGAACCTGCTCAATAATATCAACGACAGCGCGGTCTGCACCATGCAGGCCACCGATTCTTTCACCTTCATTGGCGCCAACAACAGCACTACGTTTACCGGCTCCGGCAGGCTCAGTAATGACAGCTTATGGCTGCACTACCACATAGTGCATGATACCATTTCGTATGACTGCGAATATGTGGGTACCAGCCTCGTCCATTAAGGCGTATGGTTCCGTTTACCTGCGGCTCACCAAGACAAGAGACAAATGACATTAACTACCGGTTTAAATTAATTGTTTACAAGCGATTATTTTTTTGCCGCTTTGTGTATTTTTGTAAAATAATTATTACCTTTAGAATTATGTTTGGGCAAATCCTTTGTAATGAAGGCTTATTGTTGTAACTTTTCGCTTTCATTTACTCTTTTGCACCAGGGGTAAATGAAAGGATGGTGTGGATGGAAATAATGCAGTATTACCCTGATTTAAAAATTGGAAAGATGAAAAAAATGTACAATTCCCTAAGACTTCTATTGGCTCTTTTTATAGGGTCCACGGTGGGCGCATATGCGCAGACCACTACTTTCAGCACGGTTGGCGGGCCTTATACCTATACGGTGCCGGCGGGCGTAACGGTAGTGAAGGCAACGCTTGACGGCGCCTGCGGCGGGCTGAATTCGGACGAAGGCGAGGACCCGAGCCGTGGCGGCTATGGCGGCCATGTTGTGGCGCGCATAAACGTAACGCCCGGGCAACTGCTCTTTGTGAATGTAGGCGGCAACGGCGGCAACGGCACCCCGACCGCAAGCGGCGCCGGCGGCAGTAATGGCGGCGGCGCCGGCGGCTATCTCTCTTTTCCTTATTCCGGTGGCGGCGGCGGCGGCGCTTCTGATATTGAGACCTCATCAGGCGACCCCTCCACCCGTATAGTGGTGGCCGGCGGCGGCGGCGGAGCAGGCGATTTGTGCAACGACGGCGGCGAAAGAGGCGGCGATGGAGGCACCAATACCGGGGAAACAGGATTATTTGCCTGCTCTACCACTACCACTGGCGGCCAGGGCGGGTCTCATACCGGCACTACTGCAAATGGCGGTATGGGTGGAACCTATCCGGGCGCCGGGTCACCCGGAGACCAGGGAGAACCACAGTCTGATGGTAATGGCGGCGCAGGCTCTTCCGGCGGCGGCGGCGGCGGCGGTTTTGGCGGCGGCGGCGGCGGCCAGTTTGGTGGCGGCGGCGGCGGCGCCAGTTATATAGCCAGCAGCGTAGCCACTTCCGTTACCAATTCAAAGAACACATCTTGCGTAGCTGCAGAAGTTACTATTGCAGTATATTGCGTACCGGGTTCGCTGGGCGGCATAGACAGCGTATGCCAATCCACTCTTCCGGTTATCGGTAGTTCCCCGGCTATAATACTTACTACTACGCTTACCGCAACAGTGGCAGGCGGTACGTGGAGTGTAAAAGGCGCACACCCGATCCTTGACGGTTCTGGCGATACACTCGCAACCGAAAGCTCTGTCATAGATCCTTCAACCGGTGTTTTTTACAGCTTTGTAGGCGGGTTGGATACGGTAACTTATACCTTAGCCGCAGGCTGTACCCTTACAACCATTGTCACAGTTGACGCTACTCCACCGGCTATACCATCTGAGCCTAATATATGCACCGGCCAGACAGTAACCTATACCGAAGGGGTACCCGGTACCTGGAGCAGCAGCGATACTACGGTTGCCACCATCAATGCGACTACCGGCTTGGTGACCGGCATTACTGGTGGAACAGGGGTAAATATTACTTTTACTTCTACTACCGGTGCGTGTACTGTTAATACCCTTGAATATGTGTATCCTACTCCCACGCCTATTTTAGGGGTAGATAGCGTGTGTTCCGGTGCTTCATTTACTTTGACAGACTCTACGAGTGGAGGTACGTTTAATGAAAGTCCTTCCTTATCACCCCCTTGGGCATATACCACTTATACAGGCAGTAACATAATGCCATCCGCTACGCATGTAGTAGTTTATGACATATCATATACCTTCGGCAGCGCTTGTTATGTTCACCATACTATTTCTCTGAATCCCCTGCCATCCATTACCGGGCCAAATGTAGTATGCCAGGGGCATACGGCTACTGAAGTGGGCGCTGAAGCGGGCCTGCCTGCGGGCGGCGGCATTTATAGTTTTACGCCAACAACCTTAGCTACTGTTAACCCGCTTACAGGAGTCGTAACCCCGGTAGGCGGCACCGGCCCGGGTACGCTTACCTATGTTTCGCCTGTAGGTTGTTCGATAACCAAGACATTGACTGTAAACGCATCGCCGGCGCGCCTTACCATAGGCAGCGACTCCCTATGCGTGGGGAATACGGTTACTTTAGGCGAGACAACCGGGGGCGCACATACCTGGACCAGTTCCAACTCAACTATAGCCAGTGTTGCTGCGGGAATAGTCACCGGCAAGGCGGGAGGGACAGCCACAATTACGTTCACACTTACATTGACCTCGTGTTTCCAGGATACCACCATATATGTCAGTCCCACGCCCAGTATCATTACCGGCGACTCAAATTTATGTGTGGGGTCAACAAGCGCCCTCTCCGATTCTCTTTTGGGAGGGGTATGGACAAACAGCAATCCTGCCGCAGGTACTATAGACCCGGTTACCGGCTTCTATACTGCCGCAGCCAGCACCGGCGGCATACCGGTTGTGGATATTATTTCTTACACCATGCCCACAGGCGGTTGCAATGTGCAATATAGCATTACCGTAAACCCATACCCGCCCGTTCCAACCCTTCCTGCTCCTTCTACCGGCGTATGCGTGGGTTCATCTGTGACATTGGGTGACGCCCTGGGCGGAGGTACATGGTATTCAACCAATACTACGGCGGCAACGATTGACCCGTCAGCCGGCGTCTTGCTTGGCGTAGGTTCGCCAGGCGATACCACAACGATCATCTACAATTTTCAAGGCTGCACTTCCAGCTTAGTGGTGACAGTAAATCCACTGCCGGTGGCAATCACCCTGCAGGCAGGCTATGGAACCACTATTTGCGAGGGAGACACGACTTTGTTGTACGACGCCACACCGGGCGGTTCCTGGGGTACTGCTGTGTCTGGCATTGCGGATGCCTTTAACGGTGTTCCGTCCACTACCGGTATTATTATTGGCGATGCTGTTGAATCCACTTCTATTGCACAGGTTTATTACCAGTTGGCTGATGGCTGCACTACCGCTGCCTCTTACTCGGTAATAGTGAACCAGGCTATAGACCCCATCATTGAGCATTATGCCAATTTTGAAGGATGCGTAGGTACGGGGCAAACGTTTAACCTTACTGATTCTAATGCGGGCCTTACCTGGAGCAGCAGTGATACTTTAGTGGCGAAGATTACTCCTGTTGGCTTAGGTGGTGATCCTGATTCTGCGGTACTCACAGTTGGCAGCCAGACCGGAACCACAGTTATCGCTTATACCAATACACTCGGCTGTAAAGCAACTATTGTATTTACGGTAAACCCGGTTCCGGGACCTATTACTATGACCGGGCCGCCAGTAGTATGCGTTGGCCAATCCTTCACAGTTTACGAAGATACTTTAGGCGGTTCTTTTGAAGCGAATACCTTTTACTTCTCACCAAATGTCACAGGTGTCAGTACAACGCCTCCTATACATGACACTATTAACTATACTGCTGTGTCCCCTCCGGGAAATTACATAACCTATATAATGGGTACCAACTGCCAGGTGCAGCTTTTTGTATCTATTAACCCTGCTCCAAGCGCTATTACCGCAACACCCAACCCGGTATGCCTCGGCTTGACCACTACGCTCAACACTACCTCCACAGGCGGTAACTGGAGTGTGGTAGCCGGCGGTTCCGGTAACCTGAACCTTGCGTTCCCGACCAGCGGCTCTACTGATATTGCCACCGCTACCACGGCGGGAACGGCTACGGTAAAATATACATTCACAGCCACAGGCTGCTCCACTACTGATGTGATAACGATCAGCGCCTTCCCCACCAATATTACCGGCACTATGGCGGTTTGCGAGGGGTCAACCACTACACTAAGTGAAGTGGATGGTACCTGGACCACCAGCAATGGCAACGCCACCATGACCGTGACTGTAGGGGGAGGAGGCGCTACTTCCTCGGCGCACTTAACGGGTATAACCCCGGGAAGGGATACCATCACCTTCACCAGCGGCAGCGGCTGCTCTATAGATACCAGCATAGCCATAAACGATACCCCGTCGGCCATTATTACGCCTTTAGGCGCCACCACCATATGCCCCGGCGGGTTTGTGGAGCTTACCGCAGGCACGGGTACCGGATATACTTATGAATGGTACAAGGGCGCAACGGCTGAAGGCACGGGCGCCACTTACTTAGCGGCGCCAACTACCACGTCCAATTATTCGGTGAATGTTTCCAACGGGCCTTGCTCCGTTAGTTCCAATCCTATAACGGTAGCTGTTTCTCCTGTTTCGGTAACCATAACGTCTTCCGGCCCCTTATCAGCCTGCGCAAGTTCGCCGCCATTGCTTACCGCCATGCCTGGTTTTGGCAGCGGCGCAGTTACCTACCAGTGGGAAGATGGCGGCGTGGCGCTGGCGGGAGCGGTTGCGGCTACCTACACGCCATCGGTGTCCGGCACCTATGATATAGTGGTCACCAATACCACCGGCTGCTCAGCTGCGGCTTCAGCTTCGGTTACCCTCAATGCCTCGCCCGCAGGCCTGGTTACCGCCGGCGGCGCTACCAGTTTCTGCGCCGGAGACAGCGTAATACTCACCGCCGACGCGGGTACAGGCTATAGTTACCAGTGGTACAGCCCGCTGACTACAGCTATACCCGGCGCTACCAATATGTCTTATACCGCTCTCACTTCCGGCACTTATTATGTGATAGACGGCAATGGCAGTTGCACTACCACATCGGCAGGCAATACGGTGGTGGTAAACCCCTTGCCGGCTTCCACCATTACAGAGACCGGCGATACCATCATCTGTTATGGCTCCACGCTGCCCCTTACCGCCAACCCGGGCCCCCCGGGCAATACTTACCAGTGGTATGATAATGGCTCGGTAATGACGGGAGTAACCTCGCAGATTTTTACGGCAGATACTACAGGAGCTTATTCGGTGCTGGTAACTACGGGCGCTTTATGCTCCCAGATCTCGGAAGTGCAGCATGTGATGACGGTAACACAGCCCGTGTTCAACCCGCTTTCGGCAACCTCGTTCTGCTGGGGTGGCAGCGTATTATTGTCAACCGTAGTAGTAGGCGGCATCGGGCCGGTAACCTACGCCTGGTCGCGCGACGGTGTGATAATAGCAGGCGCGGTGAGCAGCAGCTATGTAGCCAATGTGCCCGGCGTTTATTCCTTCTCGGTAACGGCAGGCGGATGTATCGGCCTGAACAGTTCATCAACGGCTACAGTCACTGAATACGACCTTCCCGATCCTATCATACACATGGCCGGCTCCACACTTTATACACAGGATAGTTTTGTAAGCTATACCTGGTACAACGGCGGCCCCACTGCTATATCTTCCGGCCCTAAAGATACGGCCATCGCTTCCATAGGCCCGGGCACTTATACCGTGCGCGTAGTGGACAGCCAGGGCTGCCAGTCGGTATCGGAAGGGTTTATAGTAGCAGGCTCCGGCCCAAGCAATGTGGGCGCCGTAACAGTGACCGGCGCGGATATAAAGATATACCCCAACCCCGCGCAGACAATGGTGCATATACAATCGCCGGTAACGGTGCGCGCCATCATCAGCAGCGTGGATGGCAGGGAACTAATAAACCAGCCCGCAGCCAAAGACGTGGACATCAGCGCACTGCCCGATGGCATCTACATGATAATGCTCTACGACGACAGCAACACCCTTATGAAAACCGCAAAGGTGATAAAGGCGGCGAATTAGTGTTTTTGAGTAGATAGTAGTTAGTAAATAGTAGATAGTCGAGATTAATAATTATATAGCGGTGGTTCCTGGAAAAGGGGCTGCCGCTTTTGTTTTTTTAAGGTCAGTAAAGTAAAATCGAAGCCGTCATTTCGCAGCGAAGCCCCGATTTTTCATCGGGGCGAAGCGGAGAAATCTCCTGAACATTAGCTGGCTGCTTCATCAGGGAACTAACGGTTTTGTAGTACACCTTATATTTCGCACACCAAATAGCCGGCCTTTGCGGGCAGGATGTGGCAAAGCAAACGCACGGAACACATA
>Ga0206818_1075_pt2 | contig 23036 bp, 18 predicted proteins | sample Alteio_BWOrgCont_86_FD_152881 | JGI IMG/M metagenome (GOLD analysis project Ga0206818, IMG submission 152881) | Enriched cells from forest soil in Barre Woods Harvard Forest LTER site, Petersham, Massachusetts, United States -... | ecosystem: Environmental > Terrestrial > Soil > Temperate forest >...
GGGCCGCCTCCATGATGACATTATTCTATATGGCTTCTTTAAGTTTTTACGTACAGTCAAGACTTCTTCAGTGTCATTGCGAGAAGCGCAGTTCAGCGCAGCGAAGCGACGAAGCAATCTCTTTAAAAAGATTGCCACGCCCTAAAGGGCTCGCAATGACACTTTACATCTGTTCACTGATAACAGGCGTCATGGCCATGTTTACCAAGGAAAATGCCATCACACTGCCATTTATGATCCTGCTTTATGAGTTTTGTTTTTTTAAAATAAAGAAAGAGTTAAATTGGAAACCGCTCGTCCCGTTCTTGTTTATCTTCTTGATAATACCGTTAACCTGGTTTTTTTCCGAGGGGGAAAGGGTCCAAGCCAGGCTAAGCTTTGCGACACACCATATTTCTTCCCTGCAGTATCTTCTTACCGAATTCAGGGTCATCTTCACCTATATAAGATTGGCTTTTCTGCCGCTGAATCAGAACCTGGACTACGATTATTCCCTTTCTAAAAGCATCTTTGAGTTGCCTGCACTTTTTAGTTTCATAGGGTTGATCGCTGTCCTGTATTTTGCCAGACAGATGTTTGCAAAGTACAGGCTAATTTCTTTTTCTATCCTTTGGTTTTTCCTGACCCTGTTCCCGGAATCAAGCTTTTTCCCCTTTGGAGACGTGATCTTCGAACACCGGCTTTATTTATCATTGGCGGGGTATGGCCTGTTTTTAGTCAGCGGGACATACTATATTTTGGGGAAAAAATCATTTCCGGCGATGGTCATTTTCTTAGGGATGGTAATAGCCTGCAACTCAATATTGACCTATCAAAGAAATACGGTATGGAAGGATGAGTTTACTTTATGGAATGACACCGTCCAAAAATCGCCCAATAAAGCAAGGCCGTATAATAACCGCGGCAGCGTCTATTCCGAAGAAGACGACCTTGTTCAAGCCATGTTGGATTGCAGCAAAGCCATTACACTCAACCCCAACTATGCAGAGGCCTATTATAACCGCGGTCTTATCTATGATAAGCAGGGTAATTTCACCCAAGCATTGTCAGATTACAATAAAGCCATTGAATTAAATCCCAGCTACCCGGAAGCCTATAACAACCGCGGCGTGACTTATGCCAATCAAGATAACATCACTCAATCTATTTCAGATTATAGCAAAGCCATTGGGTTAAACCCCAATTATGCGGAGGCCTACAACAACCGCGGTATCATCTACGCTAAAAAAAATGATTTCGCTCAAGCCATTTCTGACTTTAATAAAGCCATTGAATTAAACCCTGATTCCGTGGAGATCTATAGCAACCGCGGCAACACCTACGATAAACAAAAGGATTTCACCCGGGCCATTTCAGATTATAACAAGATCATTAAGCTGGACCCCACGCAAATAGAGGCTTATTTTGATATTGCGAATGTTTATGCCGAACAAAATAATTTCACCCGGGCTGTTTTGGCCTACACGCAAACTATCGAAATAAACCCTCAATATGCGCTTGCGTATAATAACCGGGCCATTTCCTATTATCAGTTAAAAGAATACGTCAAGGCCTGGGCAGATGCGACAAAAGCAGGGGAGTTGGGTTATGATGTTAACCCTGATTTTCTTAACGCCGTTAAGCAAGCATTAAACCAATAAACCAAGGAAAGCCGGATTGGCCTTAAAACCGCTTTATATCAAACTATTTTCGATCCTTCTCATCCTTGGTTTAGGGATCCTTGCCTATTCCAATACTTTTTTCTCTTCCTTCCATTTTGATGATACCCCTTATGTCATCGAGAATTTTCATATAAGGGACATCCATCATTTGGAAAATATCTGGAATTGGTGGCCTTGCCGCTTTATCACTTTTTCCTCACTTGCCCTTAACTATCATTTCAACGGGCTTGATGTCCTTGGTTACCATCTCTTCAACATAAGCGTCCATTTACTCTCGGCTATTTTTCTCTGGTGGTTTGTATACCTCACTTTTTCAACTCCCATCCTGAAAGAAGAAAAAATTGCCCGGCATGCACCTCTTATTGCCTTGCTCACAGGATTGGTATTTGTGTCACATCCCATCCAAACACAGGCTGTCACCTTTATTTGGCAAAGGGCCGCCTCCATGATGACATTATTCTATATGGCTTCTTTAAGTTTTTACGTACAGTCAAGACTTCTTCAGTGTCATTGCGAGAAGCGCAGTTCAGCGCAGCGAAGCGACGAAGCAATCTCTTTAAAAAGATTGCCACGCCCTAAAGGGCTCGCAATGACACTTTACATCTGTTCACTGATAACAGGCGTCATGGCCATGTTTACCAAGGAAAATGCCATCACACTGCCATTTATGATCCTGCTTTATGAGTTTAGTTTTTTTAAAACAAAGGAGGGGTTTAACTGGAAACCGCTTGTCCCGTTCCTGTTTATCTTATTAATAATCCCCATCATAACATTATCTTTTGAGGCAGAAAGGCTGCAGGCCAAACAAAGTTTTACCACCCATAATATTTCTTCCCTGCAGTATCTGATCACTGAATTCAGGGTGATCATGACCTATATAAGACTACTGTTTTTGCCCATCCACCAAAACTTGGATTACGATTATGCCCTTTCTAAAAGTTTTTTTGAGCTGTCCACATTTCTTAGCTTCATAGGCCTGGCAGCTATCCTGTTTTTTGCTAAACAGATCTTTGCCCAATACAGGCTGGTTTCTTTTTCTATTCTTTGGTTTTTTCTGACCATGGTCCCAGAATCAAGCATCTTTCCCTTTGGAGATGTCATTTTTGAACACCGGCTTTATTTGCCTTTGGCAGGATATGCCATGTTTTTAGTCAGCGGGGCGTACTATCTTTTGGGCAGGAACTCTATTAAAGCAATGGTCATAGCACTGCTGTTGATAATATCCTGTAACTCTGTTTTAACGTATCAAAGAAATGCCCTCTGGAAGGATGAATTGACTTTATGGAGCGATATTATCAAAAAATCTCCTCACAAAGCCAGGCCCAATAACAGCCTCGGCCTTATTTATGACAATATGGGCAAAAGCGCGGTAGCTCTTGATTATTACAACAAAGCCATTGAAATATTCCCCAGCTATGTGGATGCTTTTAACAATAGGGGGCTTCTTTACTACAAGCAGGGTAATTTTGCCGCGGCTTTGTCGGATTATAATACAGCCATTGCCATAAAACCCAATTTAATCAACGTTTATAATAACCGCGGCATGATCTATGCCCAGGAAGGTGAATTCAACCGGGCCATCGTTGATTTTAGCCACTGTATCGGATTAAACCCCCACTATGCCAGGGCCTATGTCAACCGGGGCATTGTCTGGGCCCGCCGGGGAAATTTTATTCAAGCCATGTCGGATTATAATACCGCTATCGAAATAAATCCCAATATCCCGGAGAGCTATAATTTTCGTGCTGTTATTTATGCCAAGCAGGGCAATATTGCTGATGCTATGCCGGATTTGACCAGGGCCATTACATTGAATCCCAACTATGCCGATGCTTATTACAACCGGGCCATTACTTATTATCAATTAAAAGAATACGATAATGCCTGGGACGATGTCCATCAGGCAAAAAGGCTGGGACTTACTGTTAATCCTGTATTTCTCAATTTACTTAAAAAAGATTCGGGGAACGATGGCACCATTTAAAAAGATCATATCTAAGTATTTAAATATTTGGGTGCTCATGGCCATCCTGTTATGCGGGTTTGCCTTGTATACCGTCCCATTGCAAAGCAAAGGCTTTTATTTCGATGATCATTTTTCCATTGAAAAAAACAAGGCCATTAAAGAAATCGATATACCAACGATTTTTAACGCCTTTAATACGAGATTTTTACCGGGTTTAAGCTTCGCATTAAATTACAGGTGGTGCGGCCTGCATCCCGAGGGTTATCGAATAGTTAATCTTATGATCCATTGCCTTAACGCCTTTCTGGTTTATTTGATCATAAAATCCACTTTGTATTTATACGCGGCGCGTCAACCCATATTCTTTTGTGCTTTAGAATGGCCTGCGTTTTTTGCCTCGATGCTGTTTCTATGCCATCCCATTCAAACAGAACCGGTTAATTTTATCACCCAGCGCTTTGCCGTGATGGGGTCTTTTTTCTATTTATTGACGCTATTTTTATATATCCAGTACAGGTGCCGGTCTCAAAAAGGATATTTGGCAGCGGCCATGATCTCTGCCGCATCCGCCATGTTTTGCAAAGAGTTTGTGGTGACACTGCCGGTCATGCTGACCCTGTATGATTTTTATTTCTTAAGCCCTTTAAAGCCTTCCACGGCGCCAAAGAAAACTAAAAATCAAAAACCCCCTGAAACCATCCGGAAACGCTGCAGGCGCTTAGTGCCGTTTTTTATAATAGCCCTTATTGTTCCCCTGCTCTTATTAAAAACACCTTCTCAAGCAATAGGGGTCGCCAACATCGCGGAATCCCATGGGGACATCACCAGAGCCAAGGACAGCATAAGCAGGGGAGAGTATTTTTTAACGGAATTAAATGTGGTGTGCACCTATATCAGGCTGATGGTCCTGCCGGTCAATCAAAATTTGGATTACGATTATCCTATATCCCATCAATTAGACAATAAAACAGCATTGTGCGGGGTGTTTTTACTTTCCCTTTTGGCCCTGGCCATCGCACTATATAAATCATACCGCCTTATTTCATTTAGCATCCTGTGGTTCTTTATAGCTTTAAGCGTGGAATCAAGTTTTATCCCCATAGGGGATGTCATCACCGAATATCGCCCGTATTTAGCCAGTTTTGGTTTTGTTTTCTTACTCGTGACCCTGATTTACATGAGAAAGACGGACGTAAAGATATTAAATATGATTGCAGCAGCCATTCTTATCGGCTTCTCCATCATGACGTTTCAAAGAAATAAAGTCTGGAAGGATGAATTTACTTTATGGAATGATACGCTTCGAAAATCCCCTCATAAAGCAAGGCCGTATAACAATCATGGTCAGGCTTTTTTCGAGCAGGGCGATCTCAATCAAGCCCTGTCAGATTGTAATAAGGCCATTACGCTCAACCCTAATTTTGCAGAGGCCTATAACAACCGCGGCATGATCTATAATAAGGAAGGGAATTTCAATCAAGCCATGGCAGACTATAACAAGGCCATTGCACTAAATTCCAGCCTGGTGGATGCCTATAACAACCGCGGCATGGTCTATGATAAAGAAGGGGATTTCACCCAAGCCATATCAGATTATGACAAAGCCATCGAGCTGGACCCTCAATATACGCAAGCGTATAATAACCGCGGCGATGTTGATAACCAACAGGGAGACCTCGTCGCAGCTATTGCTGACTTTACTAAAGCCATTACACTCAACCCCAACCTTGTCGAGGCCTATGTCAACCGCAGCATTGTCTACACCAAACAGGATAATTTAACCTTAGCTATCTCTGATTGCAGCAAAGCCATTGAATTAAATCCTAAACTGATGGAAGCTTACACTAACCGCGGTTTTGCCTATGCTAAACAAGGCGACTTAACTCAGGCTATTGCTGACTTTACCAAGGCCATTGAATTAAATCCCAAATATATAGAAGCCTACACTGATCTCGGCCTTCTCTACGCAAAAAAAGGCAATTTACCCCAGGCCCTGTCCTATTACAGTAAAGCCATTGAAATAAGCCCTCAAAACGCGCCGGCATATAATAATCGGGCCATTTTGTATTATCAGTTAAAACAATACGATAAAGCCTGGGGGGATGTTCATCAATTAGAGGCATTAGGGGCTACGATTAACCCTCAACTCCTGGGTGCGCTTAAACAAATAACAGGGCAGGATAAATAAAAGGAACGATGAAGGCCATTAGATTAAATATTCTGGTATTAATGGCAATAATGGTGTGCGGGTTTGCCTTGTATTTTGTTCCCCTGCAAAGCGGCAATTTTTATTTTGATGATCATTATTCTGTTCAAGGCAATGATTTCATTAAGAAGATTGATATTCCCGACATTTTTAACGCCTTTAATACAAGATTCCTGCCGGGTTTAAGTTTTGCGTTAAATTACAAGTTCTGCGGCCTGCATCCTGAAGGTTATCGATTAATCAATCTCCTTATTCATTGTTTTAATGCTTTTCTCGTTTATTTACTCATAAAATCCACTTTGTATCTATACCCGGCAAATAAACCCATGTTCTTTTGCCGTCTGGAATGGCCTGCATTTTTTGCTTCGATGCTCTTTTTATGCCATCCCATCCAAACAGAACCTGTTAATTTCATTACCCAGCGTTTTGTCTTGATGGGGACATTTTTCTACTTGTTGACATTGATTCTATATATTCAATACCGGGGCCGGTCTCAAAAAAAATACTTGATTGCCGCTGTATTTTCCGGCATAGCCGCCATGTTCTGCAAAGAATTTGTGGTCACCTTGCCGCTGATGCTAACCTTGTATGAATTTTATTTCCTGCCCCACGAAAACATCTGGAAGCGCTGCAGGCGCTTATTGCCATTTTTTATCATCGTGCTTATTGTTCCCTTGCTGTTGTTAAGAACGCCTCCGCAAGCCGTGGACGTCGCCAACATCGCAGAATCCCATACAGATATTACCAGGGCCCGGTTTGCAGTTGACCGCAAGCAATATTTTCTAACGGAACTAAACGTGGTATGCACCTATGTCAGGCTGCTGTTTTTACCGATCGATCAAAATGTAGACTATGATTACCCGATAAGCTATTCCCTGGACAAAAAAACCGCGCTATGCGGAATATTTTTATTCTGCCTTTTGGTCCTGGCAGCAGTCATGTACAGATCTTATCGCTTCATTTCATTTAGCATCCTGTGGTTTTTTATAGCTTTAAGCGTGGAATCGAGTTTTATCCCTATCGGCCGCGTCATAGAAGAATACCGTGTGTATTTAGCCAGTGTTGGCTTTGTTTTCTTAGTGATGAGCTTAATTTATAAGTGGAGGGTGGATGTAAAAAAATTAAATATCATAGCGGCAATAATTCTTATCGGTTTTTCTATTTTGACTAATCAAAGGAACAAGGTTTGGAAGAATGACCTTGTCTTATGGTCTGATATAGTTAAAAAATCCCCTCATAAAGCAGGGCCCTATGACAGCCTCGGCAATGCCTATCAGGACCAGGGCGATCTTGCCCAGGCCATTGTTTATTTTGACAAGGGCCTTGAAGTAGACCCGTATAATCCTGTACTTTATGTCAGCCGCGGTTTTGCCTATGTCCAGCAAGGCGACTTCACTGATGCCATCAACGATGATAACAGGGCCATTGCCATAGACCCTGATTTTGCACATGCCTATTATAACCGGGGGAATGTTTACAAACAGCTTGGAAAATACACCCAAGCCCTTGCTGATTTTAATAAAGCCATCGCATTAAAGCCTTACCAAAGGGGATACTATAACGACCGCGGGACTGTTTACAGCCAACTGGGCAGTCTCACGCAAGCCCTGTCTGATTATGACAAGGCCATTGAAATGGACCCGGATTTTGCAGAAGCCTACAATAACCGCGGGAACACTTATAAGCAGCAGGGGAATCCTGCCCGCGCCCTGTCTGATTTTAACAGGGCCATTGAAATAAACCCCAAGTACGCCTTTGCCTATGCCAACCGCGGCAATACTCATGCGATGCAAGGTGATTTGACCGATGCCATTGCAGATTTAAACAAAGCGATTGGATTGCGCCCTGATTTCAAAGGTTTTTACAACGACCGGGCCTTGCTTTATGCCAGGGAAAAGGACCATGATTAACCCAAAGAAATATTACCTATTTTTGGATGGATTCAGGGCCATTGCCGTCTTGTGGATCATTCTTCACCATATTTTTGTTTTTTTTGATTTGAGGCCGATCTTGGGATCACTGATGGTTCCTTTCTCAAAATTTGCTGCCGTCGGCGTTTTTGGCGTTGATATATTCTTTGTTATAAGCGGATTTTTGATAACGGGACTTCTATTAGAAGATTTTGATAATGGCAAGATCAGGATCCGACGGTTTTACATGCGAAGATTTTTAAAAATCATCCCGCAATATACCCTTACCGTTATCGCAGGGCTGGCACTTACCCTTGTTTATCATTTCGGCAGGAATGCAGATTATGATCCGCTTCATATCATTTGGATAAATGCGGTCTTTATACAAAATTATTGCCATTCAATGCAAGTGCCGCCTTTAGCCCATCTATGGACCATTGCCGTTGAAGAACAATTTTATTTTGTTTACCCTTTGTTATTAATATTGATTTGTTTCATTTTTAAAGATACTTGCCAAAAACGAACAGCATTGATCATCATTTGTTTAATGCTGATAGTGACGGAAAATGCATGCCGCTGTGCCGCCATTGCGGAAGTTTTCAGAAAAGGAGGGACTTTCTGGTACCAGGAAACCCAGTTCCATTCCGATGGCTTGGCTTTAGGTGTTTTGATTAAATTAATCGAACCTTATTTGTCCGGGATTGCAGGAACATTAAAACAATCCCTTTGTTTTGCCTGTTTAACCGCAGGCATGGCGATCTATCTGGTATTTATTCTCAACGGCGTTAACTTTCTTTCTTGGCCCACCCTGGAATTGGCCTGTTTAGCGCCCGGATTATTGCTCCTTTCCGCACTGATTAATGAAGATGGCTTTATTCAATACTTTGCGGAAAACAAAGCCCTGCGGTGGGTCGGGAAGAATTCTTACGGGATATACCTGTGGCATTATGTGCTGTTATTTTTCATTTTAGCTAATTTCAAACACCCTGATTTATTAAATGCGATCCTGGCATATTATGTGGCCGGGACAATTTTCTTAGGTTATTTAAGCACCGTTACGGTGGAACAGTATTTCCTGAATTTTAGAAAAATCTTTGACTAAGTATTTTTATTGCGAAAAAAACCAAGCATCTGATACTATTAAACGGCGCTTGATGATAAACGCCGGGAAACAAATGAATAGAGAGGGCTTATTTTAATGATGAAATTACACCTGGGTTGTGGCACAAAAAAGATGCAAGGGTGGGTGAATATTGATTCGGTCAAAGCTGTCAGCCCGGATTTAGTCCACGATCTGCGCCGGCCTTTTCCTTATGAGGACCTCTCCGTTTCCGAGATCCTGGCTGAAGATCTTTTGGAACATTTTGATAAATATATGAGGGTACAGATCTTTAGTGAATGGGCCAGGGTCCTGTCTATCGGCGGAAAAATTACTATTCAAGTGCCTGATCTCCATAAACTTTTATTTTATCGTTATTTTAAGTTTCAATTTGATGATTTGGTTGACACCATTTTTGGGGAAAATTTATGGAATGGCAAGGTCTACATTAGTGATTTCGGCAATCATAAGTGGGGGTATTCGCCAAAATCCCTGACCGCATTTATTGGCCAATTCGGCATTAAAAAGATCGAAGTAAAAACAGTAGGGTTAAACATACGTTTTATAGGAATTAAAGAGTCGCATCTAAGTTCTGAGGACATAGAGCGCTTAGTGATCCATTCCCATAACAATAAAGCATGCGGCCCTGATCTTACCTTTGGCCGAGTGAAGAAAAAAATAGGGGAGTTTAATAACGATTTAAAAGCCGGATGAAATATCATCGCCGCAAGTTTTAGGTACCGTACTCATCATATATTCTCCGCTTTTGGGGGGCCTTTTTACAATCTATCCGTTCATTAATCCGACCATAACATTAATGATTGTCAACGAAACGAATGGATCGTCGATATAATAGAACCGTTGAACAAAGTGATTTACATTTGAATATTAACGGTTATAATTAGGACTTTCAAAATAGCACAAATTCAGCACATTAGGGAGAGGTGGCAGAGTGGCCGATTGCAAGTGACTGCTAATCACTTGACCGGGAAACTGGTCCCAGGGTTCGAATCCCTGCCTCTCCGTTTTTAAAAAATCCCATAAAAATTTAAAAACTGGCATAATTCCCGATAATAGTATATTGTTTCTCTACATAATGAGAAAGAATTTAGATTTAAGAACTATTATAGCCCTTGGGCTTATTTTTGCCTTTTTGGCTAATACGCTGGGGCCTGTGCCTGTAGCCCTGGCCCAAGACTTTAGTTTGCCCGCACCCGGGACCATGGTGGCGTTAAGCCCTGCCTTTAACCCGCCGGTCCTTAAAGGCATCAAAGTCCACCCGGCTAATCCTTTCCGATTTGATTTTATCCTGGATCGTGGTGACTCTAAACTTTCATCCCAAGCTCTCGAAGATGAATCCACTACGCTCATTAAATATTTTCTAGCCAGCCTAACCATCCCCGAAAAAGACCTCTGGGTCAATCTCTCACCTTACGAAAAGAATCGCATCATCCCTCAAAGCTTTGGCTTAACCGAAATGGGCCGTGACTTGTTAGCCGAAGATTATATGCTCAAGCAGATAACAGCCAGCTTAATCTATCCTGAAGGAGAGACTGGTAAAAAATTCTGGAAACGTGTTTACCGGGAAGCATCCAAAAAATTCGGCACAACAAATATTCTCGTCAATACCTTCAATAAAGTATGGATAGTCCCCGAAAAAGCAGTAGTCTACGAAAACGCCCGGGCCGGCACCGCCTATATCGTCGAAAGTAAACTCAAAGTCATGCTTGAGCAGGATTACCTGGCGCTTTCCCATAGTGTCATTGCGAGCGCAGCGAAGCAATCTTTTAACGATGTCAATTCCCTAGGTCCTCAAATCGTCCGTCAAATCGTTATCCCTGAATTGACTAAGGAAGTTAATTTTGACAGGAATTTTGCTCAGCTACGGCAGGTCTACAACTCGTTGATATTGGCCACCTGGTATAAGAAAAAAATCAAAGACAGCATTTTAGAGCAGGTTTACGGGGACAAGAAAAAAATAGCCGGGGTCAATATTGATGACCCACGGGAAACAGAGCGTATTTATGAGCGGTATTTAGAATCTTTTAAGAAGGGGGCGTATAACTATATCAAAGAAGAAACCAATCCGTTAACTCAGGTGACAGTGCCGAGGAAGTATTTTTCAGGGGGAATGGGGTTTGACAATCATGCCATGGTAACAGTACTTCAAGAAGTAACTGATTTTAAACCAAATCGTATTGTTTCTGACCATGCCATGCTCATCAATGCTGATGTAGAACCGGCATATAAGCCAAACCAGGTGATGGGTCTAGAAAATTCGACCGAAAAAAATTTGATGATAGAAGGCCCTGTTAAGGATAGCCATGTTTGGGATCAAATTTTTGGTATTTGGATGGCGGAGCTTGATAGGGCCCATGTCAGGAATCCTGTTTTCATGATAGGAGGACATCTCTCATCGGGGAAAACAAACGCTTCCGGAAGATTTCAGAAGTTCCTTGAAAGACATGGGCGCCAGGTGGTGAACATTAATGAAAAAAGATTTTTGAAGAGTATTAAGATTCTTATCCCAATAGCAGTGATACTGGTGTGTTTTCTACTAAAAAAAATGGACACAATCAATCACACTCTTTCAAATATTAATACGGTTGTTTCTTTTAGGAGACATTTCCAATCGCCACAGAATGACGGTCACAAAGATTTTCAATTAAAGATGGCTGACAGATCATTGAGTATCAATAAAGGCGCAATCATTATTTTAGACTGCAGCGCTATCAAGAATATGTTCCCAACTCTAAACTCTATATCAGCTTTTTTCGATGTTGAACCTGAACGGCAAAAAAAATACCAATTCCAACGCAACTCTAAAAAACGTCTCTTGTACAGACAGCGGTACGGACGGCGGTACGGAAGGCGGGTTGCACGGCTGTACACATTGGCTTCATTAAAATACAGACAAAATAAATTTCATAAGGACGTCATTGACAGTTTTAGAGAAAGTTATGACTATTTATTAATAATCGGAAATGACGGTACGGTTAAGATGTACAGGCAGGAAAAAGACGGCGCGATGCTGACGCGGCGTGCGTTGGTGGCTACGGGCGGCGTACTAGCTGCCAACGTATTAACAGGTAACGACCGGCTATCAAACCCTGCAAGGGCAGCCGTAAATAATTTCATGGCAAGAGCTAAGTTAGAAGATCTGCCGGACAGTGTATGGCCATCACAAAAATTTCAAGACAGTGAACGCAGGCAACGCGGACGCTTATATGAAAGGATGCCGGACGGAAGCCTTAAGATGACAACCATTGAAAGGCAAATAAAACATCTGAATAATATTACTGTGCCCCATCCGTTAGACATGTACCGCTCGGGAAATAACGCCATTTTTGTTTCCTATTTAGATCCAAATAAATATTATCGAATTGCATATGTTGATTTTATCCATGGCAGGCTTATACCCTTAACCCCGCAGCAAATGAAATTACTTACCTCTCCCAGCAAACCTAAAGACTTCTTATTGCGTGATCTTACTTTCTTTCAAGGATGGGAAGATGTTGCCAATTTTAAAGATGAAGGGGAATATACAACCATTAAGATTTTAAGCGAGGATGAGAAAACAAATCAAATAATACTCCATGCCAATCAAGGGGCCCCCTTCGGGCTTGAAGCTGCTGATTGGCAGGAACTGGAACAAATCCTTCAATCTAAACAAAAAGCAGGCATTATTAAATCTTTTCAGTTTGACAAAAAAAGGGAAGATATCATCCTGGATTTCGATGCGGCGATGAAGACAACCGAACAAACAATTGATAAGAATACTGGCGGTATCGACCTGACCCCTGGTAAGACTTTCTCAGTCCAAAACAACGGCCGGAGTATAAAATTCCATATAGACCCTGCCATGCTTGAAGAATTGCAAAATGCCCCTGGTTTTGTGCCGGTGATTATCAATATCCGGCCTATGACAGATATCCGGGCCTTCCTGGGCCTGACTACCCCTCAGGCAGGTTGACGCCCCTTGTAAACTGTGTTAGAATGCCCGCTTGTCCATTAAACCCTAAAAGAGTATATGTCTAAATATAACAGTATTATACGGCATTTTAAAGGCAAGCGCCTGTTGGTTATTGGGGATGTTGTCCTTGACCAGTATATCAAAGGCAGCGTATCCCGCATTTCTCCTGAGGCGCCGGTGCCCATTGTGCTTCAGGAAGAGTCCTTTTATACGCCAGGCGGCGCTGCTAATGTGGCCAATAACCTGGCCAGTTTAGGGGCTGATGTCACCCTGCTCAGTAAAATCGGGGATGATATTGAAGGCAACATCCTTAAACGTGAACTTCAAAAACGCCATATTCATACCCATGGGCTTTTTGTAGACAGCCACATTGACACTATTTTTAAGACACGCATCATTGCCCAGCATCAGCAGATCGTACGTTTAGACAGGGAAAAACCCGCCAGGGCAGGGTTAGACTTTGTTAAAGAAGGTAAAATTCTGCCGTATCTGCGTCGCCGGATGAAGGATTTTGAAGCTGTTATTATTTCCGATTACGGCAAGGGTTTGATTGATTCAAGGCTTTTAGCCCAGGTGCATGAATCAGCCCTTAGCTGTAAATTGCCGGTGGTGGTGGACCCGAAATTGGAAGACTTACGGGAATATGGCCAGGTCAGCTGTATCACGCCTAATAAAAAAGAAGCTGAAGCGGCGTTAAAAAATATTTCGGAAAGCGCACGCAAGGCATTCGGGATAAATTCAACAAAGCTCGAAAGCAAAGAAGATATTGAAGCTAACGGCCGCGGACTTTTAAATTTTTTAGGGATTGATTCACTGTTGATCACCCTGGGCGAACATGGCATGTATCTTTTTGAACATAATAAAAAGCCTTATCCCATCCCGACCATGGCCCGTCAGGTTTTTGATGTTTCCGGGGCAGGGGACACGGTGATTTCCGTCTTTACTTTATGCCTGGCCGCAGGCGCGGACAAATCCCAAGCCGCCCAAATTGCCAATTACGCGGCAGGGATCGTGATTGGAAAAATGGGGGCGGTCGCTGTTGAATTAGACGAACTCAGGCAGACGATGAAGCTATGAACGGTCCGGCACCCAAAAAACAGGGAATATTGAAGACCATCGGGGTCATCCCCGCGCGTTTTGGATCCACGCGATTTCCAGGAAAGCCGTTAGCCATGATCGACGGCAAACCCATGGTCCAGCATGTCTGGGAAAAAGCCAGCCAATGCGAAGAGCTTGATGAAGTGCTGATTGCCTGCGACCAGCAGGAAATATTTAAAACAGCCCAGAATTTTAAGGCAAAGGTAGTAATGACCAACCCCAATCATGTTTCAGGGTCTGACCGCATTGCCGAGGCTGTCAATAATTTGGATGTGGATATAGTGGTCAATATCCAGGGGGATGAGCCTTTTATTGATCCCAGGACCATTGACGCGCTGACTGTTCTTTTAAAGAAAGACACTAAAGCCCTGATGGGTACGGTGATCAAAGAAATCACCGATGATGCGGAATTCCTGAACCCCAACGTGGTCAAATGCGTTGTGGATGAACAGGGCAATGCCCTGTATTTTTCAAGGTCACCCATCCCGCATCATCGTAATAAAAATGCTTCTTTGTTCCCGAAAAATTATAAACATTTGGGCCTTTATGCATACCGTAAAGAATTTTTAATGGAATTTAAAAATTGGCCTAAGGGGGCCTTGGAATCCGCTGAAGAACTCGAACAGCTGCGGGCCCTTGAGCACGGGGTCAAAATAAAAACAACAATAACCACGTATGAATCAATGGCGGTGGACACGCCGCAAGATTTAGAGAGAGCTAACGCATGGTTCGCCAAGTTAAAATAAATGATAAAGTGATTTTTGGCGGCAATAAGCCTTTGGTGCTGATTGCCGGCCCCTGCGTGATTGAGTCTCCCGATGGGACATTGAAAATCGCCGAGGCCATCAAAAAAATCACATCAAAATTGCGTATCCCTTTCGTTTTTAAGGCAAGCTACGATAAAGCCAACCGCACCTCGATCAATTCTTTCCGGGGCCCTGGGCTTTATGAAGGGCTGAAAGTCCTTTCCCAAGTCAAATCCAAATTGGGGGTGCCGATCTTGTCCGACGTGCATGATATTAATCAGGCACAGATGGCTGGCGAAATTTTAGATATTATCCAAATCCCGGCTTTTTTGTGCCGCCAAACAGACCTGATCGTGGCCGCAGCCGGGACAGGAAAAACCGTGAATGTAAAAAAAGGCCAGTTCATGGCGCCGTGGGATGTCAGCGGCATTGTCAAAAAAATGAAAGAGGCTGGCAATCAAAATCTGCTTTTGACCGAGCGGGGAGTGTCTTTTGGTTATAATAATTTAATTTCTGATTTTAGGGCTTTACCGATTATGCGGGCTTCGGGTTATCCGGTTGTTTTTGATGCCACCCACAGCGTGCAGAAGCCCGGCGGCTTAGGGCATGCTTCCGGCGGAGAGAGCCAGTATATACCGCTTTTGGCGCGTTGCGCTGTTACAGCAGGGGTTGATGCCATATTTTTGGAAACACATCCAAACCCGGCCCGCGCCCTTTCTGATGGGCCGAATTCATTACCTTTGAAAAATCTGGAAAAACTACTGAAAGAATTAATAGCCATTGATCGCATTAGGGATAAAAATGCTTAAACGAGCCAAGGAAGTATTAACCATAGAAGCCCGGGCCATCAATCAAATGATGCGCAGGCTGGACAAACAATTTGAAGCCGCGGTTGAATTTATTGCCAAGTGCAGCGGCCGTGTCATTATCTGCGGCATGGGAAAAAGTGGGATAGCCGGCCGTAAGATCGCAGCTACCTTGTCATCCACCGGGACGCCAAGCATTTTTTTGCACAGCGCCGAGGCTGTACACGGTGATTTAGGACAGCTCACCTCCAAAGATATCATCATTATTATCTCTCAAAGCGGCGAGACTGAAGAAACTGTCCGGCTTCTGCCTTTGGTGAGAAAAATCGGGGCCAAGATCATTGTGATGACAGGTAATCTCAAATCCACCCTGGCCCGTCATGGGGATTTGATTTTAAATATTGAAGTTAAGGCAGAAGGCTGTCCTTTGGGATTGGCACCGATGGCCTCAACAACCGTAACGATGGCTTTAGGCGATGCTTTAGCCGCCTGCCTGATTGACCGTAAAAAATTTAAAAAGGAAGACTTCGCCTTGTATCATCCCGGAGGCAGTTTGGGACGGCGGCTTTTGTTAAAAGTGGAAGATATCATGCGCAAAGAAAGTTTCTTTGCCCGGGTCGCGGCCACGACAAAGGTCAAAGATGTTTTATGGACAATCACCAAGGCGCGCTGCGGATGCGCCTGTGTGGTTGACGGCAAACACAAACTTTTAGGTATTTTCACAGACGGGGATTTGCGCCGGCACCTGGAAGAAGACCCTGCTGTTTTAAGCCGGAAGGTTTCCGAGGTGATGACCAAAAATCCCGCTTCTATCGGAAAAGAAAAGCTGGCAGCCCAGGCCTTTGATATGCTAAAAAGCAAAAAGATCGATGAGTTGCCCGTAGTGGACAAGGCCGGCCGGGTGATAGGGCTTTTAGACGTACAGGATTTGCTTAAGGCAGGGCTGGTTTGATGAAGGATGCGTTAAAAAACATTAAAGTCGTGGCCATGGATGTGGACGGTGTCCTGACTGATGGACGCATCATCATGGACAGCAATGGCGTTGAAACAAAGAATTTTGACGTGCAGGATGGTTTTGGGATTGTATTCTTAAAAAAATGCGGGATTAAGACAGCCATTATATCGGCCCGCGAATCAGGGGTTGTTGCCCATCGCGCCCGTGATTTAAAAATTGATAAGACCTATGTGGGCGTGTATCCTAAACTTGGCGCTTACGAAGATATGTTGAAAGAATTTAATGTGCGGGATGAGGATGTCTGTTTTATCGGTGATGATTTGGCAGACTTGTGTGTCATGCGCCGCTGCGGTGTAGCGGTGGCGGTGGCCAACGCTGTCTTTGAAGTCAAAGAAATCGCGGACCATGTCACCGTCAAAAAGGGCGGGCGGGGCGCCGTCAGGGAAACTATTGAATTGATATTACAAGCACAAGGACATTGGGGGCCCCAACTTTATGAACAATAAAATCTTTCTTTGCTTGATGGTTTTGGCAACGTGCTCTATAGTGTGCCGCGCTGACGAAACGACAGAGACCAATACCGCCAATAGCGACTCTGCTCCTTCATCACAACAGGTGCAGGGCTTTAATCTTAACGGTTACAACACTAACGGGGAAAAAGCCTGGGATGTCAACGGTACCCAGGCGAATATCAGTGATAATAATATCCAAATTACAAACGTGGATGCTAATTATTACGGGAGCCAACAGGCTAATTTAACAGCGAACCACGGCACGATCAACAAGGCCAACGGGAATGTGCACCTGCAGGATAACGTGGTGATCACATCCGTGGACCGCGGCACCCAGATGACCACCGACGCCCTGGACTGGAATCGCAACAAAGATCTGGTCACGACCCAGGACCCTGTTAAAATTGTGGACCCTCAGGGAGTTGTCACAGGCCTGGGAATGTCTGCCCATCCTAATTTAAAAAAAGCACAGGTCAATAAACATGTCAAAGCCAGGGTGCATACCCAATCAGAAGGTGACCCTGATGATCAGGTCATCACAGTGACATCAGACGGCCCCATGCAAATGAACCAGGCAACCATGTATGCGGTATTTAATATCCACGTCATTGCCATAGAAGCATCCACGGGCCGTGAACTTCATTGCGATAAAATGGAAATGTGGTTTAACCAGGCGACTAAAAAGATCAAAAAAGCGATATGCACCGGGCATGTGAAAGCGATCCAGGGGCCTGATGTCAGTTTTGCGGATAAAATGATATATGAGGGAGACACCCAGCTTTTGACCATGATCGGCCGGCCTAAAATCATATTTGTTACCGGCGGTGAAAAGGGTAAAGGAATGTTTCAAACATTAAATAAATAATATTATGCGTTTATTAGAAGCAAAAAACCTGGTTAAAATTTATGGCGGCCGCCGCGTGGTGGATGGCTTAAGCATTACTGTCGGCCGTTCGGAAATTGTAGGGCTTTTAGGCCCTAATGGGGCGGGGAAGACCACCAGTTTTTATATGGTAGTGGGTATCATCAGCCCTGAACAGGGCCAGGTGATCTTTGACCAGGACGATATCACTAAAAAACCCATCCATGAACGCTGCCGTCTGGGGATGGGGTATTTGGCCCAGGAAAGCTCCATTTTCCGTAAACTGACCGTCCAGCAGAATATCATGGCAGTCCTGGAAACTTTAAATATCAGCCCCTCCGAACGCAAGCGCCGCCTGGAATCGTTGCTGGAGGAACTCAACATCTCACACTTGGCCCGTGCCAAAGCTTATACATTATCAGGAGGGGAGCGCCGCCGCCTGGAAATCACCAGGGCCCTGGTGACCAATCCTTCATTTTTACTCTTGGATGAGCCGTTTTCAGGCATAGACCCTATTGTGGTGGCTGAAGCCCAGGAGATCATCAAAGATCTAAAGAAAAAAGGATTAGGGATTCTATTGACAGATCACAATGTCCGTGAGACCCTATCCATCACTGACCGGGCCTATTTAGTCGCGGACGGGCGTGTACTTATATCCGGCACGGCGCAGGACCTGATCAATGACCCTAAGGCACGGAAAATTTATTTGGGTGAAAAGTTTACAATGTAAATAAATGAAAGGGCGTATCATGAAAGTTGAAGTTAAAAAAGTAGATGCTTTAAAACGTGAAATGAAATTTGAGATCCCCCGCGAGAAAGTTACCGAGGCCATGGATGCTGTTTATAATGAGATCGGCAAACATGCCAAGATCAAGGGCTTTCGTCAGGGTAAAGTGCCGCGCCATATTTTAGCCACTTCCCACGGCCAATTAGCCAAGGATGAAACCATCAAAAAGATCATCCCGCAAGCCTATCATGACGGGGTGCATCAGGAACAGTTAAACCCCATTGACCTTCCGGAAATTACCGAAGTCAACCTTAAAGACGGTGTGTTGACTTTTACAGCCACCCTCGATATCCGCCCGGAAATTGAGGTCAAAAAATATAAAGGCATCAGCGTTGAACGCAAAAAAAATGAAGTCACTGAAGAAGAAATCCAAAAGACCCTGGAATTCTTTAAAAAGGGCCGCACAGACCAGGAAGTCACCATTGATGATAATTTTGCCAAGGGCATGGGTTTCCCCAGCCTTGAAGAATTTAAAACAGCGCTCAAGCGCCAGTTGGAATTTGACAAAGACCGCAATAACCGCATGGATATAGAAAATCAAATTGTGGAAGAATTAATTAAAAATGCTAAACTGATTGTTCCTCAATCCCTGGTCAAGCGCCAATTGTATCACCGCTTAAATGAAGCTTTAAAACGCCTTAAATCCCAGGGCTTGAATGATGAGGAACTCAAGAAAAAAGAAGAAGAGCTGCGCACGCAGCTGGGGCCCGCGGTAGAGCGGGAAGTCAGGATTTATTTGATCTTAGAAGAGATTGCCAAACTTGAAAACATAACCGTCACTGATCAAAACGAAAGTTTACCGGGCAAGGTCATCGAATTTTTATTGAAAGAAGCCAATTGGACAGACAGCAAAGCCTAAAGGCCTGCCGCTCGTCTCGCGGCATGCCCCGCTACAAATCAGACGGGGTCCCGCCAGAGGCGGTGACAGGGTATTAGATTTGCTATAGAATAACCACAGGAGATTATTTATGGAAAAATCGCAATTATTAGTCCCGATGGTCGTTGAAAAAACAGGTCATGGCGAACGCGCCTATGACATTTACTCCAGGCTTTTAAAAGAACGCATTGTTTTTTTAGGCACCGGCGTCGATGATCATGTGGCCAACCTGATCATCGCCCAGCTATTGTTCTTACAATCCGAAGACAAAGAAAAAGACATCTTTTTATACATCAATTCTCCCGGCGGTTCTGTGACAGCAGGGTTGGCTATTTATGACACGATGCAATATGTGAAGCCTGATGTGGTGACCTGCTGCATCGGCCAGGCAGCGAGCATGGGCGCGGTATTGCTGACCGCCGGCGCCAAGGGCAAGCGTTACGCGCTTCCCAATGCCCGCATCATGATCCATCAGCCTTGGGGCGGCACGCAGGGCACGGCCAGCGATATCCATATTCAGGCCCAGGAAATCCTGCGCATGAAAGATGAGCTTAACAAAATTTTGAGCCATCATACCAGCCAGCCACTTGAAAAAATTGTCAAAGACACTGACCGTGATTTCTTCATGTCCGCTCAGGAGTCAAAAGATTATGGTTTAGTCGACGGCGTCATCGCCCATTTTGGAGAAGCAATTAAATAACGAAAGGTTAGAAACATGAAACGCAATCTGTTGTTGACACCGGGACCGACCCAAGTACCTCCTCAACTGTGTGAAGTTTTGGGACGGCCCATCATCCATCACCGCACCCCGCAATTCCAGGACAATATCAAGCAGGTGGTGGAGGGTTTAAAAGAAGTTTTCCAGACCAAAAATGATGTTTACATCCTGACCTCTTCAGGTTCAGGCGGCATGGAAGCAGCCGTCGTCAATTTACTTTCACCGGGCGACAAGGCCATTGCTGTTGACGGCGGAAAATTCGGCGAACGCTGGGTGGAACTCTGCCAGACATATAAGGCCACCACCATTGTCCATAAAGTGCAATGGGGCAAGGCACCTACTGCCGCGGAAATCAAATCTTTACTGGATGCCAATCCCGATACTAAGGCTGTTTTTATCACCCTGGCGGAAACTTCCACCGGTGTCACTCCTGATGTGAAAGCGATCGGCGCTGTAGTCAAGGAAACAAAGGCCGTGCTGGTCGTTGATGCGGTGTCAGGCCTGGCTGTCCAGGAAATAAAAACAGATGAATGGTTTTGTGATGTTGTTGTGTCAGGTTCGCATAAGGGCCTGATGCTGCCGCCGGGCCTGGCTTTTGTCAGCGCTTCACCCAAAGCCCTTGATTTGATCAACAAATCTTCGGCGCCCCGTTACTATTTTGATTTACGTGAGTGTAAAAAAGCCCAGGAAAAAGCAGATACACCTTTTACACCGGCTATCGGCGTTCTTATTGCCTTGGTCGAAAGCCTGAATATGATCAAAAAAGACGGCCTGCAAAATATGTTTGCGCGTTATATTCACTTAGCCAAGGCTGTCCGCGCGGGATGTGCGGCCATAGGATTGGACCTGTACCCTGATCCGGCCTGTTCAACAAACGTGCTGACCGCGGTCCGGATACCCGCGAATATCGACGGTGAGAAATTGGTCAAAACAATGCGCGATACTTATGGCATAACAGTTGCCGGAGGCCAGGACCAGCTTAAGGGCAAGGTCATCCGCATGGCGCATATGGGGGCTTTGGATGAATATGATATCCTCACAGGCTTAGCTTGCCTTGAGAAAGTATTGCATCAAATGGGCCATAAATTCGAATTGGGTGCCGCTTTGACCGCAGCACAAAAATCTCTTAATGCAAAATAATAAGGACAGTATATGTATAAGATTTTGATCAGCGATAAATTGGAAAAAGAAGGGCTTGATATTTTGGCCGCGGACAAACGTTTTACCGTGGATTGTAAATTCGGCATACCGGCGGATGAATTACAAAAGATAATCAAGGACTACGATGCCTTGATCGTCCGCTCCGGCACCCAGGTAACATCCCAGATCATAGAAGCTGCGGACAGGTTAAAGGTGATCGGACGCGCGGGTGTTGGTTTGGACAATGTGGATTTGCCGGCCGCCACCAAAAAGGGGATCGTGGCCATGAACACCCCGGCAGGCAATACCACTTCCACTGCCGAGCAAACCATGAGCCTTATCATGGCGCTTTCCCGCAATATCCCTCAGGCCGTTGCTTCCTTAAAATCCGGCAAGTGGGAGCGTTCTAAATTCACCGGGGTTGAATTGCATGGAAAGATGTTGGGTATTATCGGCTTAGGCCGCATTGGCACAACAGTCGCTAAAATGGCCCAGGCTTTTGGCATGGTGATCCTGGGCTATGACCCGTATTTGTCCGCTGAAGTTGCCAAGAAAAACGGCATCAAATTAACGGACCTCAATGAAATTTATAAAACCGCTGATTACATCACGGTGCATATCCCTAAAACAGATGAAACCACCCACATGATAGGCGACGCTCAGATCGCTTTAATGAAAAAAACAGTGCGCTTGATCAATTGTGCCAGAGGCGGCATTATTGATGAAGTGGCACTTATCAAAGCTTTGCAGGAAAAGCGCATTGCCGGTGCCGCTTTGGACGTCTATGAAGTTGAGCCGCCGGATTTTCAATCCCCGCTTTTTAAATTGGATAATTGCATCACCACACCGCACTTGGGCGCCTCCACCTCAGAGGCCCAATTGAATGTGGCCATTGAGATCGCCAACGCCGTTAAAGATGCTCTTTCAGGCGCCGGTATCCGTAATGCCGCCAATTTCCCGTCGCTGTCCCTGGAAGCTTACAAAGTCATTGAGCCTTATTTAAGCCTTGCGGAGCGTATGGGAAAATTCGCCGGCCAATTGGTGCAGGGACGCATAAGCGATGTGACCATTACCTACAGCGGCGCCGTTGCCCAGGAAAAAGTCACGGCTGTGACCATGGCCTTGTCTCATGGGCTATTAACGCCGATATTGGGAGAAGGTGTTAATACCATTAATGCTTTGAACATGATGAAGGAACGCGGTATTAATGTGAAAGAAGTGCTTTCAAATCAGGAGGGCGAGTATGTCAATGCCATTGCCCTGGATATCACGACTGACAAAGAACCGTTTTCCTTGCTGGGGACCTTATCCAGCAATAAACAGCCGCGCATCGTAAAAATCAACAATGTGTATGTTGAGACCGTGCCGCAAGGGCATATGCTTTTTATCAATAATAACGACAAGCCCGGCATTGTGGGCGCCATCGGCACCTTGCTTGCCGCGGAAAACATTAATATCGCAGGCATTACTTTAGGCCGTGAAAACCAGCAGGGGGTCGCGGTCAGTGTTGTTAACGTCGACAGCGAAATACCGGAATCCCTCATTGAAAAATTACGCAAAACCAAAAATATACTTTTTGCTAAAACAATAAAGGTATAATCATCCAGATGAACGGTTTTGGGGCCATTGCTTATGGGGTAGGTTTGCAGGACGGGCTTAATCCCTGCATGTTCATGACCTGCGCTGTTTTTATAGCCTATGGGCTTTGGCTCAAAAAGAA
>Ga0206818_1023_pt1 | contig 22898 bp, 20 predicted proteins | sample Alteio_BWOrgCont_86_FD_152881 | JGI IMG/M metagenome (GOLD analysis project Ga0206818, IMG submission 152881) | Enriched cells from forest soil in Barre Woods Harvard Forest LTER site, Petersham, Massachusetts, United States -... | ecosystem: Environmental > Terrestrial > Soil > Temperate forest >...
GAATTATCTGTACAAATTACCCAGGGAATTTGTATATTAGCAGCAGTAGCAGGACCGCCATCTCCGGAATGGGAAGCCGTGCCAGTGCCAGCAATAGTGCTGATAATACCTGAAGTATTTACTTTGCGGATTCGTTCGTTATCCGCATCACATATATACACATTTCCGGTAGTATCAGTGGCTATTCCTACTGGGTCATATAATTGCGCAGCAGTAGCTGGGCCACCGTCTCCGCTGAATCCATATGTTCCGCCTCCCGCAAAGGTAGAAATGATACCGGAAGCATTTACCATGCGGATTCGGGAAAGATGTAAAGAATATGAAGTTCCTGCCCCATGATAACCACTACCCAAATATACATTACCGGAGCCATCGGCAGTTACATACCAGGGTGCAAATATTTCCGTGGAGGTAGCAGGTACACCATCGCCAATATAGCCACTGGTACCATTACCGGCAATAGTGGTAATGATCTGCCCTTGTGCAGGAGCGGCTGCTATTACCAACAAACAAAGCAATATGCAGGTTATTTTTTTCGTGGGAGCATTTTTTTAAACAATATAGTAAATCTTATACCAAAGCTAATATTTTTTTATAATAATTTCAAATTCTTTTGTATCAAAATTTGCCGGGGGTTATAGTGTTTGCTGCATACATAGGTGTCCCACACTTTGCAAGTGTGGGACACCTAAACACCTGGATAAAGCCGGAGGGTCATTCTTTCACAAACAGCTTCTTCCCATCATCCATATCGCCAGCATACAGCTTTAGAATGTAAGTACCCGGCGGCAGGGTGTGTATATTTATCTGCCCGTTTTGCAGGCTGCCGTCCAGCGCGGCGCGGCCTGCCATATCCGTTACCTCGTAGCGGCTGTTACTACCCGCATTACCGATCATTAACTGGCCTTCGGCAGGGTTTGGGTATAAGCTCCATTCACTTCCTGTATTCACTGTTCCCGCGGCAGTGGGCGCAGATGGCCGGAAACTATAAGGATAGGGCGTGATCTTGTATTCTATTAAACTGTTGCCGAGAGGCGGCTGTGGATAAGCCCATGCTATCATGCTCTGGCCGGTAGGGTTATTACACGGAGAGCTTACCGAACTGGCGAAATTATAGCTTGTGGTAGTGGTGGCAGCGCCATTTTCGCTTGCCCAGTAATAGTCGTTTGGCCCGGTATATAGCTGCTGTGGATTTTGGTAGTCAACCGGCTCCATAAATACAACATCTTTATCAGCGGGATACGTGCCGCCATCGTCAATAAAATGTGCGATGAGGTATTGTGAACCATCATTTGGATATCCCGATATAGCCGGTCCGCCAAGCGCCACAGAGGGATAATAGCTGTTATACTCACTGCTGGAGGCGCAAGGCGACGGCAGGGAACTAATTACAGTTGAACTTGGCCAGTAATCCGGCGTTAATGTTTGTTGGTAATCATCAAAAGTCCATACCTCATTATACCCTGTGCTGTTGTTATATACCTGCGCTACCACCTTGTAATTCGACTGGCCGGTATTGGAATTGATATTGTAATCATCATAAGCATCTATGCGCGGCGTAATCACATTGGAAGGAGATGAAAAACTTTGCAAAGTATCAGGCATTCCGACGGTATTAAGGGTTATATCCCATTCCTGTTCACACAAAGTCAATCCGGAAGGGTCGGTATAAGTGATCAGCGCAAACTGGTGTGGGTGTACATAGCCTGATACCGTTCTTTTAATTGCGGCTACATCGGGCGACATGCCGTTATTGCTTATGGGTTGTCGCGTAAGCGTACCACCGCTGGTACTAAACAAGTCCACAGTAGCTGCATATACATAGTTGCCGCCCGTATTATCATCCCAGGTTATCGCTGCATACTCACAATAGGGGTAGCCGGTTGTGCTGGTATTGCTGTAGTCGGCAATAACGTCTATACCAACAGCTGTGGGGGTTCCGGGATAGGTATAGGAGCATACGTAAGTCAGCCCCAGGGATATGCCACAGTCTGCAACTTTATAAACATCTACTTCCACTCCAGGCCCCCCGCTAACTCCTGAACTTGTAACGTAAGCAACAGCAAGTGTAAAAGTTTTATCCGGAAATGTACCGTGGTTACCAAGTACAATGTCAGGAATGCCGTTAAGCGTACTTAAAGCTGTAAAACTGGAGCTTCCAAGAGACGGGTCAGTAACCATAAAGCCGCCATTTGTACCATCCCACTCCGCAAAGGCATATAATTCACTGCAAGAGGTGACTATCATTGCGGTATTTAACCCTATTACTGTGCTGCCTGGGAGATACCAACCCGTTGGACTTGCAGTGGGTAATACATAACTTTGTGCGTTAGCCGCATCCCGCGCGCCGAGGCACAGCAATAAGGCGAGCATTGCTGCCTTAATTTTTTTGAAAATAATTATGTTCTTGTTCATAATTGGTTTGTTTTTGTTGAAGATTTGTGAAGATGAAATTTTGGTTGTTGGAAAAAATGAATAGTGTGTACTGCCGTCAACGTGTTGTTAAACTGTTCGTTTAAATAGTTTTGATTTGCCATAATTTTTTTGTTTTTTAGTGCGTGAGAAATGTTTGTTAATCATTAACAATAATAAATGTAGAAACAGTTTTTGGTAATTGCAACTATTTTCAAATTATTTTTGAAAATAATTTTTGGCACGTTTATTGCTGGTAGGCAAAAAAAAACCACCCATCACAAGGCGGTTTTTTTACTTTTTATTTTTGCCTTTTAATCCGTAACTTGGAATAAACATACGTATTAGGATAAAGATTTGCCGTCAACATTTGGTTTGGCGGTATTTTTGTTTTTGCGTAAAGCCAAAGTGATACCGGATGTATGCTTAATGGACATCAGTATGCAGCCTATGGATGGGTTTGATACCATAAAGGAACTAAAGAAAGACTGGCCGGATATGAAAGTATTGGCGTTTAGTATGTTCGAAACCGAAATGCACATCCTCAAAATGCTCTTTCATGGGGCCAACGGGTATATATATAAGAACAGCAATCCCAAAGAATTAATAATAGCAATAGAAACCCTTTATGAATACGAATATTATTATAACGACGCGGCTACCCGTAAGATGGTGTACGAGATAAAGAATAAACTCATAAAACTACCCAAGCTGACGGAGGCGGAAATAGAAGTATTAAGATACCATTGCAAAGGTCATACCTATATGAAAACGGCTGAAAAAATAGGTACTTCTCTAAAAAGCGTCCAGGGACACATGGATAGCCTGCATAATAAACTAAACATACATAAAAGCCAGAACCTTTTCCAGTTCGCTATACAATTCGGTTATTTCCATATAGATACAAACATAGACAAAGACGAATGGGGGAAGGGGAAAAGGAAGTAAGCCCAATAGCTACGGGTGCAATTATTTCTTCCGCTCTTTCATTTTTATTACCACCCTGCGGTTTCGGGCGCGGCCTTCTTCTGTTTTATTATCTGCCACAGGCGATTTTGCGCCATGAGCCACTGTTTTCATCAGTTTTGTTTTCACTCCTTTCTTGTGCAGGTAGGCCTTTACCGCGTTTGCCCGTTCTTTCGATAATAACCAGTTGGCCGCAGCAGTACCGGTATTATCTGTATAACCATGGATCACTAAGTAAGTATTGCTGTTCTCTCCGATCTCTTTTATGGCTTCATCAAGCACCGCGTAGGATGCTTCACTGATTCTTGTTTTGTTAAAGTCAAACAGAATGGGAGTGGATATACTTACTTCCTGCGGTTCTTCCGGTTCAGCGGTAGTATCCTCATGCACAGGCTCCGGGCTTACCTGTACGGTTTTATCCGGCTCAGGGGTTACCTCTTCTTCTTCCACAACAGGAGGAAGGGGCGGCGGTGGTGCGCAATGCCGCACTTTGCCCAATGTAAACCGCAGTCCCACATTCAGGCCATAAGAATTATTAACGCTGCCGGTAACCGTGTTCAGCAGTGAACTATACTGCCCTACCTTATCGGTAAGGTGGTAATTGGATGCAGCAGTATGGTTAAAGTCCTGGTATAAATAATATACGCCAAGATTCAATGCCACAATTTCGCTTAAAGAGATGCTGATAGCCGGGCGCAATAATAAACCAACCGAACCGCTGAAAGATACACTGCCGGAATTATTATAGGGTTTCACGCCAAGCCCCACATTATAGCCGTGGCTTTGAAGCGAGTTGAAATAATTCTGGATGTTCGCACTGGGGTACTGGCTCTCGTATTGGCTCTTTGTTATCAGCAGGTCTGTAGGGCCGGGCACGGGCGAGTTATCAAATACAGTTGTTGTAACGCCATTTATCGTCTCGTATTTATAGATGGCTTCGTAATCAAATGCGGTATTTGCTTTGTAAGTGTTGCTTTCCACCAGGTTAAATAAAACACCTGCATCCGCAGTAAACCCAACTTTTTTAGTTAGCCTTGTTTTATATTTCAGTACCAGCGGGATATTGAAGTTCGATACGCCCAATGTTTCCTTTACGCCACCTTCACCTGTTATCTCCTGCCGGAATATGTTGCCGAAATTATCCGTTGACTGGTACTCTATATGAAAGTTGTCCATGGTAAGATCACCATGCTGGTACATATAGTTAAGCCCGGCGCCGATACCAAAATGCCGCCGTGGGCCGAAGAAATAACCAAGCTGCGCGTCGAAACCATAAGACATGCCGTTTTCAAATTTCAGGCTGCTGATATTCGGGTTGAGCAAACCATTATAATACCCTGCCGGGTTCACGAAGGTCAGTTGCTGTGTCAGCAAGCCAACCATAGCATTAAGGTCAATGCACCAGTATGGCAACAGGCTGTCCTTCTGTGTATTCTTTGGCGGTTTCGCATGGCGGTGCGGCACATAATCAAAGTCAGGGCTTATATTCTGCGCCTGCATTGCATATGCACCTAAAACAGCAATTAAAACCAGGATAAATTTTTTCATCAATATCTTTTACTATCTTTTCTTTTAATTTTTAATAAATTTTGCGTTAGCTACCTTTATTCCATTCTGCAGGCAACTAACTAAGTAACATCCCGCCGGGAGGGTTGCAATATCAAATTGCACACTATGCCCGGTGGTTGTTATTGTTTTTATAGTTCGCCCGGGCATGTCTGTCAATACTACCTCCACAGCATTTCCCTGGGGTATATTTACGCTGATGTTCAGCGTATTTGCAGCTGGATTGGGATATACCTGCAACCCGGCTGCACTTGCACTTTGCGTATTGATAACACTCAGCGGCCCGTTATAATAAGTTTTCTGGGTACAGCCGTTTTGCGTGGTCATTACCCAGTAATAATCATCGGTGAAATCAGGTACCCCGTTTACATAACTCTGGAAGGTTGCGCCGGGTATCAATGTTGAATCCAGCGTTGATACATTGTCGTATCCCCATTGGTATGCGTCCACAGTATTGTCGGGGTAAATAAACTGGTTATCGTAATAAAGGATATTGCTTGTTGCAGATATTTCCGCGCCTACCGTTACTTTGAAGGTGTCATTGATAACGCAGTTAGCGCCCACGCCTTGTTGCAAGGTCACAAGAGCATTACCCGATGCAGGAAAGTTTACTATGCAGTATTGGGTAGTGCTGCCTACAGCATAGAGCGTGGCATTTACCGCGCCCCATGTATAAGTAATGCCGGGGGCAGGCAATGCGCCCGCTCCGAAATTCTGGTACATAGTTCCTGCGCATAATGAAGAAGGCGAGGTTGTGGTAATAGACGTACCTACAGGCGCAGGCAAAACAGTTACTGTTACATTGCGCGAAGAGGTGCAGCCGTTTGCGTCAAGCGTAAAAGCATATACGGTACTTTCAGCGGTTCCTGATGTATTGGTAAGGGTTTCGCTAATGTTCCCTGTGCCTGATGAAGCAGTAGCGGGTGCAATGCCGGCAACCGCCGCGCGCGACCATGCAAAGGCGGTTCCCGAAGTTGCTGATGTTGGGGTGTAATTAAATGTGCCGCCGCCGCAAATGGTATCATAAAGCGCGGATGATAATCTTGGCGTGGGGTGTACGGTAAGCGTTACATTTTCTGTGGTAGTGCAGCCGTGGGCTGATACTGTGTATGCGTAGTCAACAGCTACATCGTAATAAGTGGTATTCACCAGTGTTTCACCTGGGTTACCGGTACCGCTTGCAGTTGCATTGGAGATGCCCGGAACAAATGCGCGGCGCCAGCTAAAGGTAGCTCCGCCGGTGGCGCTTGATGGTATATAATTGAAAACCGTTCCGCTGCATATTCCCGCAGGAGTAATGGCACTGCTAAGGGTGGGTAAAGAATTGACCGTTACATAAACAGTGGTTGTTGCCGCAAGTATGCCATCTGATACAGCTATGGTAAAAGTATCGGCGCCAACATAGCCGGCAGCCGGAGTATAAGTTAAACCGGAAGGCAGTATCACACCGCCGGTTGAAGTAGCTGTTGTGCTGAAACCACTAAGTGCGCCATGCAGCGGGGCAGCGTTAACTGTCCATGTTTCTGTCTGGCCAGCATCGGAATCGCCGATTGCCAATTGTGTATTAACAGATACTGCTGACTCATTTTCACACACCGAAAATAACTGTGTAATACCATTCACAAACACAGGCGCATGGTCGGCAGCAGGACGCGCAATTGATGGCAGGCTGAACAATAATATACCACACAAAAACAGCGCACTCATAACCCGGCTATACGCCGGTTTTTTCCCAATATCCGCCTGATGTGGGTAAAAATTTCCTCCACTCATAAACATAGCATGTGTAATATTCCCGAAAAGTAATTAAAAAATGGGGAAAAGCAATGCTATTCTACAGTTATTTGCCAAAAAAAACAGTTTCTCGCAAAGGCGCTAAGACGCAAAGTATAATTATATGATGACAAGTAAATTATAAAAAATAAGACCGCAAAGGTGTTGACTGAAAAAGTAAATAACTTACTCTTTGACAGGTATAACTACCGATTTAAAACCTTTTGCGGACTTAAAAGCGTTACAAGAGAACTGCGTCTTTGCATTCTTTTTTCTGTTTTATCCAACAAGTAATTGTTAAAAAAAATGTTCACGTCTTCTTTAACAGAATCACCTATAAGGTCTGGCACGTCTTTTGTTATATAATTCATGGTAAACTCAATTTCATGAAATACAGGAACATAACCTACTTTAGCAAAAACAAAGCTTTGAAAATACTGGAGCAACCTACAAAAGTGGATCTGCAAACCCTTCTCAGCGCAACATTCGCAATATCGCATAGCCGGGTGGTTAAAAATCATATCCAGAATACTTTGCAACACCTTTCTTCCCAAGCCTATAAGCTGACCGCGTAGATATATTCCGGGTATTGAAAAACAATACCCGGTTTTTTATTTTTTCTTTCCAATGTGAGTATGGTCTGCCCCGGCGGGGCTAACTCTTTGTAGCAAACGGAAAATAGGGGATTATGTCCCGCAACTGCGGGGCTAACCAAACACGTAATAATGGTCAGCACCTACGGCGCATAACGTAATTTCTGGTTTATTTTGCTACAAAGAGTTAGCACCTAACGGCGCAATCCACATTTTCCCTACAATAGCCTACAATGTTCATTTACCCCCATATTCTTTGCATTTTCTTAAAAGATAAAAGCACTCCGGTAAAGAGCGCTTTTATCTTTTTATGCCTGGGAGAAAATATTAGTGGAATGAATTTCCCGGGTTGGGGTCGTCTTCAAATCTCGGACACATGATGGGGTCGCGGGGATTTTTCTTATGTTCATATTTGCCCCGTACATACAGGGTGATCTCTGTTGCAGCAGCGCCACCGGATGTAGAACCCAATGACGAATTGTTGATGTCATACGAAAATCCAAGAGAAGTATTTTTATAGTCTATTTTGAATGTAGGAATTATCGCATCCTGGTAACGGGCAAGCAGGCCGAAATGAAAAGCAAAGATACTTGGCAGGCCTACCTGGAGCGCGCGCCACGTGAACAAGCCGCCAAAAATAAATTCGGAATAAGGCTGCTGCTCGCTGTAATTAAGGTGTGCCGTGAAACTGAACTGGTCATTTATCGGGCAGTTGAACCCGGCGTTTATTTCCACTTTCATGGGCAGTTTTACCAATACATCGCCGCCGCTGAATATTTCGGTGGGGCTGTTGATATGGTAAACAGCCGCGCCAACATAATAATTCAGCCTGCTGGCAAGATCAAGCGAGCTATTGAGGCTGACGCCAGCCCCTACATCATAATTGCTAAGGCTCTTATAAGTGGCTGTTTCATAAGAGGGGTTGCTGCTGCTAAAACTGCTGTTTACATACTGGCTGCTGAACGTCATCAGGCTCATGTCCACAGAGCGGCTTATATAACCGCCTGTAAACCCTACCGATAAATAAGTATTATGCGCGTCTTCCAGGGCTTTGTTGTAGGCTATGGCCGGATATACCTGGGTGCTGTTGAAATTGATGGAGCCGGCATTATCATAAGTCATGGCGAGGCCAAAGCTGATGTAATCGCCGATAGCCCTGTTCACGAGGATACGCGTTTCGCCCGATACCATTGTGGTGTTATAAGGCGTGGTTACCGACCCCCACTGGCTGCGGTAGTCAACCCCGAATTTATAATCGCCGCTGAATATACCGGTAAGCGCAGGGTTATGGAATATCTCATTCTCATAGAATTGCGAGAAATGCACATCCTGCCCACTGCTGCGGACGCTCACAGCGAGCAATAAACCTGCTGAAAATATGGTTAAATAACGCTTCATTGTTACTTCTTTTAAATGTTTTTATACTAATGAATCAGGGATACATTTCCCTGGTATTTATACTGTGTCCCTAATTCGCACTGCGCCTCAACAAAGTAAACAAATACATCAGGCTCTAACACTAATCCCTTAAAAGTACCATCCCAGCCATAGGCTGATTCATTCGGGGGAATATTATCGGCTTCAAACACTAATTGCCCCCACCGGTTAAATACCTTCAGATAGTTGATAATAGTTATGCCCTTGCCACTTACAAAGAAACGGTCGTTGACCCCATCGCCATTTGGCGTAAACGTATTGGGTATGAAGACCTCGCTGTTATCGCATAGCGTATTAATAGTAACAGTGTCTGTTGTTACGCAGCCATAAATGGAAGTCACCACCACCGTATAAGTGGTACTACCGGCGGTTGGTATGGCCACAGGGTTAAAGCAGGTATCGCAGGAAGTGGTGGGAGACCACAAGTAAGTTTGCACCGGCGTATTGTTAACAAACGCAATCAACTGCACCGGCGTTCCCGCTACAACGCTCTCAAACGAGGGTGTAAGGCCTATTTCAGGATATGGCTGCACAGATACCGTAACCGTAAGATACTTGGTGAAACATGCGTTTTCCACTATTGTTACCGTATAGACAGTAGTTACAAATGGCCGGATTATTGTATAGTTACTATCCGGGTTATTCACATATTCGGTAGGCGCCCAGGTATAGGTGGGTACATCCAGGTTGCTGATAAGGCTATGGCTGTACGCCCATAAATAAGTGGAGTCGTAAATACATATACTTGTGTCATCTCTTATGAGGTTCAGATTCGTATCCAGCACCGAGACCTTGACAAATGTGGAATCATAACAACCGTAAATAGTGGTAGCCGTTACCTTGTACACAAGGTTGGTGGTATCTGTAAAGAACGGATTGCGCACAGAATCATTGGAGATGAGTATATCCGGGTACCAGCCATACTTATCCGTAAGGCTGTCGGTATTGGTACTGGTTGCGGTGATCTGCGCAGGTATGCCACGGCATAGCCTTAGCGGGTCGGGGTATGCCATAACCACGGGTATGGGGTTTACGGTAACGGTAAACGATATGGAGTCCTTACAACCTATATCATCAATAGCCACAGCCCAGTATTCCGTTGTGGTGTCGGGGCAGGCTGTTGGTGTGTCGCAAATAGTGCAGTTGAGTCCCACTGGCGGATGCCAGTTGAAAGCGCTGCCTGCCCTGCCGGAGGCATTCAGCACATCGCACTGGCCTTTGCATATACTGTCCAAAGCCACAACGCGAAGGTGCGTCATGGAATCATCAACAAAAACCGTTACAAAAGCAGAATCAGGGCAGCCCCACGTTGTGGTACCTACAACAGTATAGGTAGTAGTGAGTGTTGGCGTGGCCACAATATTAGCCCCTGTGTCACTGCTCAACGCATAATTCATCTCCCATAAATAAGTTCCGGGGAATCCGGTAGAAGAATCGTATGCCCCGCTTGCATGAAGATTGACAGACGCATAAGGACATTTTAATTCCGGCAAGGTATCGGAAATAACTATTACGGGTATAGGCTCAACCGTTATGATAGCACTCGTATTACATTGGGCGGGTGTAGGTAAGGTATATAAGATAACATCCACTCCCTGCGCCCTGCCTATAACCACTACCACTGAATCGCCACCCACCCCGGTAGTATCAATTATACCATAAGGGGTATCAAGATTAGTCCAGAAACCACCTTGTGTTGGGTCGGTTATTGTTATTGTATCGCCCACGCAAACATGATTTAGGCCTACTGGTGAAAGTGGAACCGGATCAACAGTTATTTCGGTAGAAATTGAACACGCGCCCGTGGGAAGAAAATAGGTTATGGTATCCACACCAGGCCCTGTACCAAAAACACTACCATGAAAAGAATCCAGGGTTACTACTGTGGCCACGGTAACCGTACTGCTGCTCCATATACCATTGGCAGCAGTATCAGATAAGGTCAGCAGGTTGCCCTTACACACATAATTTAAACCACCAATGGGGCTTGGCACCTCGTCAACAGTAACTAAAAACACAGCCGAGCATCCTGAAGGCAAGGTATAAATAACCGTATCCACACCAGGTAATAACCCGGTAAAATTACCAGATGAATCTATACTTCCTAAAGCCGTTGGCGTGGTACTCCATACACCGCCGGGTACCGAGTCGGTTACCGTAATTGGCGGAGCAAACTCACACACGCTGTCAGCCCCGTATATTGACGCCAGCGGATTTACCGTTACATTATAATATACAGCACAACCGGTGCCTCCTAATGTGAAAGTAACCGTAACCGCCCCGCCCATATTACCGGTAAGCTGGCCGGATGTTGGCGACAGGAAGGATGCAATGGTATCGTTGGATGAACTCCATATGCCTGCGCTAAAAGTGGTTGTATCGTTCAGGGTATCTGTATAGCCCTGGCAAATAGTACTATCTCCATAGATCGGATAGGGTAACGGGTCCACCGTAATTTGTAAAACCGCAAGGCAACCTGTTGCTGGCAACAAATAAGATATTGCAGGCGTACCTGCACTGACCCCGGTGACGACACCCGCAGAATCAACTGTGGCAATACTGGTATCGCTGCTGCTCCATACGCCGCCAATGGTACTGTCGCTGACTGTCGCAGTTGAGCCTACGCAAACACTGGAACCCGGTGAGATCGTTATCGGCGATAAGGGGTTCACCGTAACTATAAAATAATTAGGGCAGCCATTGAACGTGGTATAATAGATGGTATCCACGCCTGAAGAAACACCTATGACCTGTAGCTGGGCTATACTTGCTCCTATGCCAATGTCTGCAATAGATACATGTCCATTACTTTCGGTCCAGACGCCTCCTGGAATACTATCAAGCAATGATATACTGTCGCTGACACAAACATTGCCTGGTCCCGTTATCGGAGACGAAGGATAAACGGTAAATCTGTAATACGAAAAACATGCTCCCCTATCTGTATAAGTAATATCCAAGGAGCCTGAAGATATACCGGTAACTACTCCCGAAAGTGAACCAATTGTTGCGAATGCCAAGCTGGCGCTCCAGGTACCACCCGGAAGAGAATCAGTCAATGTTGTTGTTGAACCCGCACACACAGTAGTATCCCCTGAATAAGGAGGGGGAACGGGATCCACAGTCACAGGGAATGCCGGTGAAAAACAAATGCCTACCTGGTAATAAATATAGACTGGTAGCGTATCGGCGATAACACCTCTGAGATACCCAGCAGAGTCAAAAACAGCCCTGCTCGGATCACCGCTAACCCAGGTACCTCCGGTACTGCCGTCTGTTAAATGTATGGTTGCGCCCTGGCACATGCTGTCCACGCCAAGTATTGGCTCCGGTACTGCATCAATAGTAACAACCGTACTGGTAAGGCAACCTGTGGGCAGTGTGTAGTAAATAGTATCAATACTCGGGCCGGGCGGCACGCCGGTAATATAACCGCCTGCGGTGACAATAGCCGTAGGGTTGCTGGCGCTCCACACGCCACCCGGCGTTGCAACGCTGTCCTGTATAGTAGAGCCAACGCACACTGCGGTAGGGCCATAAATAGCAGTAGGTAACGGGTTAACCGTAATTAGTTCCTGTGTCTGGCAGCCGGTGCCTAAGGTGTAGAAAATGGTCACCACTCCCGAATCAACCCCGGTAAGCAGGCCGGTATTTGAATCTATGGTAGCAATGGCAGTATTACCGCTGGTCCACTTACCCGGCCCAAGCGCATCCGTAAGATTGATCGCACCACCTACGCATACCTGCGTAGGCCCGCCTATTGCGGGGGGGTTGGGGTTCACGGTGACCGAATTGATAACGGCGCAACTGGTAGGTAATGTATAGATGACCGTAGCCGTACCGGGGCTTATACCTGTGACCACACCCGTGGCGCTGATCACTGCCACCGGCGGGGGTGCGCTGGATATACTCCATGTGCCGCCGGGAGTAGCATCAGCTAAAGAATCTGTTCCGAGGTCGCACATGGAAAACAATCCTGAAGGGCTGGTAATGCCCGCAGGCAATGGGTTAACCGTCACCACATAGAAACGCGAACAACCGGTAGCGAGCGTATAAACAATGGTATCAATGCCGGCTGTTACCCCTAATACCGTGCCATAGTAATACGGGCCGGAGCCTGCCGTGGACCCTACAGTTGCTATGCCTGTATGCAGGCTGGTCCAGGTACCCGGCCCTACAGAATCCAATAAAGGAAGCGTACTGCCCACGCACACAAGGGAGTCGCCTGTGATAAGGGATGGCAAGGGGTTGATGGTAACTTTGGCTGTTACATAGCACCCCGACGGGAGGGTATAAGTAATAGTACCCGTACCTTGCGCGTTACTGGTAACAATACCTGTAGTGCCTACGTTGGCAATATTGACTATGGTACTCGACCATACTCCGCCCGCAGTGGAATCGCGAACGGTGATGGTGGAACTGTATGCGCATAATGGAGTTATGCCTACAATAGGGTCTGGCAGCGGGTTAACGGCAATAACGAAACTCACTGAACAGCCGCTGACGGTATAAAATATTGTTGAGCTGCCGACTGAATGTGTGGTTATCACCCCGGTAGGGCTTATAGTTGCCGCTCCGCCGCTGCTGCTCCATGCCCCCCCGGGCGTAGTGTCTGTTAATGTATCGGTAGCGCCGAAACAAACGGAACTATTGCCCGTAATGCCGGCAACGTTTATCAGATCCAGGGACCCGAAATTTGTTTCGCCCGGAGTAGTCCCGGAGACCCCTAATACCACGCTTCCGGGTGGCACACCGGCTACGGAAGTAGCATAAATATCACCGGGAGCAGCGCCTGGAGCCGGCATAACAGCCAACCCGACGATCTTGATAGAATCTAAATTCACGCCTCCTGTAACTGTGAACATTATATTCAATGTGGAGTCGGTGATAAGTGTTCTTGACGGTGGCGGCACGGTAGCTATATCTCCACCAATATCGTAAGTTAAATTCGGCGTATCACAGAATGTCCACCCGGCAGGAGTTTTTAAAGTAAGCATAACCAGACCCGAGAAATCAGCAGGATGCGTTTCTTTTATCGTGATGGGGTTCAGGGTAGTGCATACAGGCGAACAAATAGCAGACCCGCCGGTAGCCGGTGTTACAACTACCTGTGTAAAACCATGATAGCTGGCACAACAGAAAAGAAAAGTTAAAAGAAATATTTTTACGGCTTTTACACGCTCGATAGTTCCGGTATCAAAAGCTGTTAATAATTGTAAAGAGAGTTTTTTCATGAGCCAAGCCTTAATATAAATAATCAATTTCCCACCAAACGGATGGTAAACATACTAAAAAAAGTATTGCAGAGGGAAAATTACGTTATTTTTTCTGGAAAACAATAATCCGCAACAGATATTACAAAACATTACGGAACGATGACCAGGTAAATATGCCGGATTGTGGAAGTTTTTTTTTGACGCACCCAAACCATTTATCAATAAATTTTAATCAAACACACGTTAAAAATAAATTTTCTCGTTGTATCCCAATACAGCAAAGCGCTTTCTTTCCCATTAATGTAAATCCTTTTAATTTATATCGGCATGATTTTAGTATATACATAAATGTTTACGTAATTTTATGTGCGGGTAATGCAATTAAACATCTTTGTCAAGACAGGATATGGATAAAAAAAAATCGGATGAACTGATCACTGCGGTCAAAGAGCTTGCTTTTCAATACGAAGAGAAAGAAAAACGCGCGGCGGAATTGGCCGTTGCCAACAAAGAACTTGTTTTTCAAAATAAAGAGAAGGGGAAACGCGCGGCTGAACTGGCTATTGCCAACAAAGAACTTATTTATCAGAATAATGAGAAAGGAAAGCGGGCAGCAGAGTTGGTCATTGCCAACGAAGAACTTATTTATCAGAATAATGAGAAGGGAAAGCGGGCAGCAGAGTTGGTTATTGCTAATGAAGAACTTGTTTTTCAAAATGATGAAAAAGGAAAAAGAGCGGCAGAATTAATTATCGCCAACAAAGAACTTGTCTTTCAAAATGATGAAAAAGGAAAACGGGCGGCAGAACTGATCGTTGCAAATGAAGAACTTGTTTTTCAAAATGATGAAAAAGAAAAAAGAGCGGCTGAATTAATTATTGCCAATAAAGAGTTGCTCGCATTCAATTATATATCCAGCCACGATTTGCAGGAGCCATTGCGCAAAATACAGATATTCACAGAGGTTATCATTGAAAAAGAAAGCAAGAATTTATCGGGCGAGGGAAAAGATTATTTGCGCCGGATGCAATCGTCCGTGGCAAGAATGCAACAACTCATCAAAGACCTGCTTATCTATTCGCGCACCAACGCCACCGAGCGCAAATTTGAAAAACACGACCTCAGCCTGATCGTGGAAGAAGTAAAAAATGACCTCAGAGAAACCATTGCAGAGAAACATGCCATCATAGAAGTCTCTGAAATATGCTGCACGGTCAATATCATTCATTTCCAGTTCCGCCAGCTTATTTATAACTTAGTAAGCAATGCCCTGAAATTTTCAGACCCCGCCATACCACCCCACATAATAATAAAGAGCAGAATTGTAAAAGGCAATAAATCAATTAACGAAGCGCTTATACCCGGAAAAGAATATTGCCACATCACCGTAAAAGACAATGGTATCGGCTTCGACTCCCAGTACAAAGAACGCATTTTTGAAGTATTCCAGCGGCTGCATGGTTATGATGAATATACCGGCACGGGCATAGGGCTTGCCATTGTAAAAAAAATAATAGAGAACCACAACGGCATCATCATCGCTACCAGCGAGCTAAAGAAAGGCGCAACGTTTGATATTTATATACCGGTAAGCCAGTAATATTTCTTAATAAAATCACTACTTTTGTTTGTTCAGTTTACGCGGATTTTTTCGCGTAAAGGAGCATGGCAAAAATGTAATTACAGTGAAACCGAAAGTTATAAAAACTAAGAAAGAATACCAAGCGTACCTTGATTGGGTTGATGAACTATTTGATAAAAAAGTTACTCCAAATAGCCCTGAAGGGGAAGAATTGCAAGTAGCATTGTTACTGATAAAGCAATATGAAGATGCCTGTTTTCCTGTACCCGTATTATAATACCATAAAAAAATCGCCCTTTTGGGCGATTTAAAACTTGTGGAGAATAACGGAGTCGAACCGATGACCTTTTGCATGCCATGCAAACGCTCTAGCCAGCTGAGCTAATTCCCCAAAAAAAGAACTTAATAAAATATACTCAACCGGTTACCTTCCCGATGCTTCGGGACGCTCTACCAGTTGAGCTAATTCCCCTCTTTGCCCCTGGTGGGGTGCAAATATAGGTATTCTGCTAAAATTTTTTGTAACTTTATAAAAAAGATTACAGCCATGAACCGGATTTGGCAGCAGATACTCACCTACTTCTACATTCGCAAACGCGACCCCAACGACCCGAAAAACATAAACATATCACTCATGCACGGCATGAACCGTATATCGTTGTTTGTGTTCCTGATTGCGGTTATTGTTATGATCGTGCGCCTGTTCAGGCGATAGCGACGGTTGCTATGGCTATTATCTCTTTTGCAGCCAGCGCCGAAGCCTGTTTATCTCCGAGTTTGTGCCAGAGCGTTTCGTAGTCCTGCCGCAGTTCCTTTTTATACTGCTCATCATACAGCAGGCGGTTGAGCGCGGTTTTCAGGTTAGCCTCGTTAAGTTCATCCTGTATCAGTTCCGTTACCACGGGTTTATCCATTATCAGGTTCACCAGCGATATGTATTTTACCTTCACTAATTTTTTTGCCAGCCAGAAAGAAACCGCATTCCCCTTGTAGCAAACCACCTGCGGCAGCCCGAAAAGCGCCGTCTCCAATGTTGCCGTACCGCTGGTTACCAACCCCGCTTCCGCTTGTTTCAGCAGGTTGTAGGTCTGGTCTTTCACCAGCAGCGCCGGCCTCCCCCCAGCCCCTCCCAGAGAGGGGAGATGTGATGTAATTATTTCTTTATACAGGCTATCCGGCTGTGCCGAAGCCTGCGCTATTACAAACTGGTATTGGGGAAAATGTTTCACCATGCGCAGCATTATGGGCAGCTTCACCCTTATCTCCTGCGCACGGCTACCCGGCAATAAGGCAATCACCGGCCTGCCGGATATTTTCTGTACGGGTATTTCTTCTTTTTCATGTTTCACCACTTCCACCAACGGATGCCCAACGTAGGTGACTTTATAGTCCCACTTCTTATAAAAGTCCACTTCAAAGGGCAGGATCACCAGCATTTTGTCCACATCGCGCTTTATCTTTTCCACCCTTTTTTCTTTCCATGCCCACACCTGCGGCGATATATAGTACACTATGCGTATGCCCTGTTTTTTTGCCCATTCTGCAATACGCATATTAAACCCGGGATAGTCTATGAGTACCAATACACCGGGCTTATAGGCGAGTATATCTTTTTTGCAAAAATCAATATTGCGGAATATTGTGCGCAGATGGGTGATGACTTCCACAAAACCCATAAACGCAAGAGAGCGGTAGTGTTTCACTAAGGTAGCGCCCGCGGCTTCCATGCGGTCGCCGCCCCAGCAGCGGATGTCTGCGCCGGGGTCTTGCCTGTGAATTTCTTTTATGAGATTGCCGCCATGAAGGTCTCCGCTGGCCTCGCCTGCAATGATATAGTAGCGCATAAATTACCAGACATACAGCATAAGAACAATAACAACGGCATAAAGCATGGTTGCTACAACGATCCCACGCATGGTATAATCGTAGCGCTTGCTGTTGCAATACACAAACGGGGCAAGGTTAATAAGCAGGCTCATAGTGAGCACCTTTGCAAATGCTTTATGATCGAAACTTAAACTGGAAATAAACTCCCCCAAGCTCATTCCATGCACTATCTTACCCCACCAGGCATACATAATTACGAACCCCAGAACGGGTAAAAGTATGCCTATAGTAAAACCAATGATCGGAACGTCCCTTTTCATAATGGTTAATGATTAATGGTTAATGATTAATGGACTGATTTTGGCTGCAATATACAACAATGGTTATTAATGATTAATTGTTAATGGCTAATGGTTAATTTGGTGAGATTTAGTTTGTTATCTTCACTTATCTTTGCGCCGTCATTGAAAACAATACACATGAATTTTAATCTTAAAAACATTCCTCACCGCACTGCCAAACCCCGCATCTATGGCCTTACTATGGTTATGGATAAAGGCATGGGCATTGACGGCACAAAGGATTTCCTTTCGGTTGCGGCGCCATACGTGGATATTGTGAAACTTGGTTTTGGCACCAGCTTCGTTACCAACCACCTGCGCGAAAAGATACGCATTTACCAGGATCATGGCATACCGGTTTACTTCGGGGGTACTTTGTTTGAAGCGTTCCTGGTACGCGACCAGTTTGATGATTACCTGGAGGCGGTATTAGACTACGGGCTGAAGCATGTAGAGGTATCGGACGGGTCTATAACCATACCCCACATAGAAAAACTGGGGTACATAGAAAAGCTGGCAAAGCATGTGACCGTGCTTTCGGAAGTAGGCTCTAAGGACGCCACGCACATAATGCCGCCATACAAATGGATAGAACTGATGAAAGCCGAACTGGAAGCCGGAGCTACCTACGTGATAGCCGAAGCAAGGGAAGCGGGCAATGTGGGCATCTACCGCGGGTCGGGGGAAGTGCGCGAGGGTCTGGTGCAGGAAATACTGACCCAGATACCGTATGAGCAGATAATATGGGAAGCGCCGCAGAAGTCGCAGCAGGTTTACTTCCTGGAGTTGCTTGGCGCCAACGTAAACCTCGGCAACCTGGCGCCTGCCGAAGTGATACCATTGGAATCAACCCGCGTGGGGCTGCGCGGAGATACATTCCGTTTGTTTCTTGATGAACTGGAAAAAGAAAGAAGCAACCATTGATAAATAACAGGTTAGCTTTAGCCGGAATAAATAAGATGAGCAGTACCCGACACGAGCATATTTTGGCTAAAGCCAACGAGTATTAATTTAAACCCCGAACTAAAGTTCGGGGCTATTGAATAAAAAAGTGCAATTTGCACATTTGCACATTTTTTAATTTTCACATTGCTTACTTAATGCCAGCGCTATACGGACTAATAGGTTTCCCGCTCACCCATTCTTTCTCACCCGCTTATTTCAAAAAGAAATTTGCAGAGCAGAATATTGACGCTGTTTACGAAGCCTTTCCGCTCACCGGCATAAACGAATTCCCCGCATTACTCAATACATTGCCGGCGCTCAGGGGCTTAAATGTTACCCTCCCTTACAAAGAAGCCGTTATACCCTTGCTTGATGACCTGGACAGCTCGGCACGGGAGATAGGCGCGGTGAACTGTATAGCCATACGCAACGGCAATACAAAAGGATACAACACCGACGCCACGGGTTTTGAACACAGCCTGAACCCCCTGCTGGAGCCGCAGCACACACAAGCATTGATATTAGGCACGGGCGGTTCCTCAAAGGCTGTTGCTTATGCTTTACTGATGCTGGGCATACCCTATACCCTTGTATCGCGCAGCTATAAGCCGGGCTGCATTGCCTACGATGACCTAACCATAGAAATAATAGCGGATCACAAACTTATCATCAACACCACGCCACTGGGCCTGTACCCGGCCATTGACGCCGCCCCGCCCATACCCTACGAAGGTATAGGCACACAGCACCTGCTCTACGACCTCATCTACAACCCCGAAGAAACAAAATTCCTGACCATAGGCAAGGCGCTGGGCGCATCAATAAAAAATGGTTTTGAGATGCTGCAACTGCAAGCCGAAGCCGCCTGGGATATATGGACGGGAGCGGCGGCGCCGGAGTGATTTTAGCAGCTTATAGCAGCGTTAATGTTTTAAGTAAGCATTGAAAAGCGTAATCATAATCCCGGATAAAACACCTATTGAGCCTAACCAAAAAATAAACATCCACTTAATCATATCCGCCGTGGAGTTGGCTATGTCTGTTTTTAATTCTGTACGGAGATTAGCTATATCTTCTTTTGTGGCTAATACTTTCAGGTTTTGATCATTGGCTTCTTTGATCTTTGAATCAAATTGTATTTCGGAAGTAACTATCATCCCCGATTATTTGTTATAAAGCTATCGGTTTTTCCGGTAAATTTCAAATAAAATTCCTGCTGCCATAACCTCACGAATAATAATTTCATCAAACCTATGCACTGTTAACAAATTTTTTACTTACTTTTATTTTAAAAATTTGTTATGCTCACAAAAACTATGCTATTTATTGGCTTACTTCTGTTCCATTTTAATGTAATGGCACAAAACAGCTGCGCTATAAAAATAGGCAGTAACTATTTCATAGATTGCAAACATCTCATCTCTTATAAAGGAATAGATGTGCTTTCGCTTGAGAAAACCCCGGGAGATTCTATAACCGTGAACTTTGATGTGTATGCCACGAACGGGCAAAAAGTGGCTACAGTAAATAAAGGAAAGATAGTGGAGGGCAACAAAGACCTTTTTGAAATTATGGCTAACGATACTGCTTATACTTTTATAGAAAAAGCAACCAGCAGGATAATTGTACATATCCATAAATATACTGACCCGAATTCTAACAAATGCGTTATGGATACCTGGGCCGATATGTACATGCCAACCGGATTTTATTTCCAATGTACACCAGACACCACTAACGTTAACTACCTGAACTGGATGAGAGGTAATACCATACAAGGCGCCGGTAACGCCATATCATTAAATTAAAACCATAGCTTATGAAAACGTTATTATTTTTTCTGCTGCTGCCTGTGTACGCAAACAGCCAAACCATTAGCCCGGAAAAAATTTATAAAAAAGTGAGCGATGCGGTCATTAAGATATACGCTACTGATAACAAGAAAGAAGCTAAAGGGCAGGCAAGCGGCATTATTATCCGCAACAGGGCATGGATAATCACTAATTACCACATCCTCAACGTTGGGGCATTTATAACTACCCAGCATAATGACAAGACATACGAAATAGACAGCGTGGTAAGCATGGACCCCGAAAAAGACATCCTTATCTTCCAGATGAAGGACGCTGAAAAAATAAAAAAAGACAAAACAATACCACAGATACAAATCGGCAACAGCGCAAAACTGAACGTAGGCCAGAAAATTTATGCTATTGGCAGCCCTATGGGTTTTGAAAATACGATGACCGAAGGCATAGTGAGTGGTTTGAGAACGGCTGATGACAGCGCTAAAAACCTGATCCAGATTTCGGCGCCTATATCTCCGGGGTCAAGCGGGGGCGCCATACTAAATGATAAGGGGGAACTGGTGGGTATAAGCTGCGGCGTTATCACCACAGCGCAAAATCTGAATTTTGCAATCCCTATCAATGATGTAATGGCTACCGTGCCGGGAACAAATGTAGGGCGTGGCGATCCCGAAACTTTCCTTACCGGCAGTTCCCTTGCCGAATATGATTACAATAAAGGCGTTAACGCGTACATGACAAGAAAATACGACTCGTCCATAATCTATTTCCGGCATTCACTCAATAAAAGCGCTAAAACAAAAAGGCCACAGATCTATTACTGCCTCGGCGTGGTTCACCAGTTTTCGGCACGGCCCGATTCGGCTTTGTATTATTTTGAAAAAACCATTGAGATAGCCCCCAATTTTGCCGAGCCTTATTTATCCTTGTTTGAAATTTACGCCGCAAAAGGAGACCTGCAAAAAGCGGTACAGTACCAATATAAAGCCTACCAGCTAAAACCGGATATGCGGCACCACAAAACCATGAATTTCAAAATGCTGCCGCCTTATTGAATTTTTGACGGCCTACTGAACGCTCATAATGACGGCCTGCAAATTCATTATGCAATATTCATTCGCCTATACCCGAAATGGTATAAATTTATCGAATTGCTTAAAATTATACCTTATAGGGTATAAAATGAAGTAATACATTATTACTGACGTTAGGTTTTACTCCGGCCCAATTGCGAATACAGTGTATTCGCAATTGGAACACTTGCATGATTGCCGTCCTTGCAGGCAAGAAAACAACTGTATATAATTTACTTGCCGGAATTGTAATTTTTTCCCTAATTTTGGGAATAAACGGAACTTATTAATGCTGGTCAGGTTCAACAACCAATATTTGCAAAAGCTGTTCGAGGACAAGCAAATCAGCGGGAAACCGAGATATAGCGCCGACCTGATCCTGAAATTTAAAAAGACGGTTCTAAAGTTGCAATATGCAGAAAACGTCAGGGAATTGCGGAAATTTAAAGGGCTGAACTTTGAGGCGTTGAAAGGGGATTTGAAGGGCCATTATTCGGTTAGGGTTGATATAAAGTACCGGTTAATTATCAGGGTGGAAGAGGAAATAATAATAACGATCACTGACGTAATAATTATTGAAGACCTGCTGAAACATTATGAATAACTAAAAACAAGAGCTATGCCTGAATATAAAGTTTTAAATAACAGGGGTAAAGAAATTTTCACAGATGTAACATTGCATCCGGGTGAGGTGTTGAGCATGGAACTGGAAGCCAGGGATATAAAAAAATCTGTGTTCGCATCACAAATAGGATTAAAACCCAGCCACTTCAGCGAGTTGCTGCATGGTAAGCGGCATGTAAGCGCTGCCATTGCGTTAAGATTAGAACAGTTGCTCCATATCTCTGCCGAATACTGGATGCGGGTACAGGTTTACCATGACCTTTTTGTGGAACGAAATAAAATAGCCGAGGCTGCATAAACAGCTAATTTTTGTCTTTCACGCTGATTACGTGTGCAGCTAAACTACGACCTTGTGAAAGCAAGAAAACAACTGTATATGGCGTAGGTGTTACCTGCTATGCGCGAGCTAACCACCCCAGCCGGTCGCAGGCTCCGGGCATCCCCTCCTTCCCGAAAGAATCGGGGTTTGCAAAAAAACAGGAGGGGAGTGTGTTACCTGATAAGCGCAAGTCAACCACCCCAGTCCGTCGCAAGCTCCGGCCATCCCCTCCTAAAAACAGGAGGGGAGTGTGTGGCACAGCCCATGTTGTGAAAATAAAACTCAAAAAAACAAGTAATAATGTGGTACTCGCGAGTACGTAACACACTCCCCTCCTGTTTTTAGGAGGGGACAGGCTGGATGAGGCGAAGGCCGAATACAGCCAGGGGTGGTTAACTCGCGTATAAGCTACACCT
>Ga0206818_1086_pt1 | contig 22267 bp, 26 predicted proteins | sample Alteio_BWOrgCont_86_FD_152881 | JGI IMG/M metagenome (GOLD analysis project Ga0206818, IMG submission 152881) | Enriched cells from forest soil in Barre Woods Harvard Forest LTER site, Petersham, Massachusetts, United States -... | ecosystem: Environmental > Terrestrial > Soil > Temperate forest >...
GTAATTTCAATGCTTTATTGGTGTTCATTGTGAATTTATTTACTATCTGGCCTATTGTGTTGGCAATTACAATTTGAGCTTCCTCATTAATAGAAGAAGATATATTTATTGTAAAATCACCATTAGAAGGGTTCGGATACACATTAATAGCTTGCAAAGGATTAGCAATAGCTGGTACAGACACTGTATTTATAACGTATCTTACTATACCATCACTAAACTGGGAAACATAAAGATTGCTTGCATTATCCACGGTAACACCAATAAGTCCTCCCAAAATTGCATATGTAGTAATGATACCTGAAGTATTTACCTTACGAACCCGTTCATTAGAAACATCAGCAATATATAGATTTTCATCGGCATCCACTGCAACACCGTTGGGCGAGTTAAGGTGAGCGGTAGTGGCAGCTATATTATCGCCGTTATAACCTGTATTGCCAGTGCCGACATAGGTAGTAATAATGCCTGATGTATTTATTTTAAATACGCGTTCATCTGCGGGATCGGTAAAAAACACGTTACCTGCTGCATCTACAGCAATGCCATATGGTTCGTTAATGCTGGTCGCCGTTGCTAATCCATCATCGCCAGTATAAGTTCCAATTCCAGTACCTGCTATAGTGGTAATAATACCGGAAGCGTTTATTTTACGCAGCCTATAATTTGCTCCATCGCATATATACAGGTTGCCGCTACCATCTGTGGCAATGCCAAGTGGTATGTTTAATTCTGCTGTTGTTGCGGGTATATTGTCGCCATTATATCCATAAGTACCAGTTCCTGCAAAGGTAGTGATAATACCAGCGGTATTCACCATACGGATACAATGAACTTCACCATCGCTAATATATACATTGCCCGCAGCGTCAACAGCCACTCCTACAGGCCACTTTAATTCTGCTGCTGTCGCCGCACTATCATCGCCGCTATAGCCGGGTACACCCGTACCTGCAAAGGTGGTAATTATGCCTGTGGCATCCACCTTACGAACACGATAATTGTATGTATCGGCGATATACACATTGCCTGCCGCGTCAATGGCTGTGCCATAAGGAGAAACCAATTCACAATCCACAGCAAGGCCGCCATCACCTAAGCCGGAGGTACCGCCGCCGGCAAAGGTGGTGATGATTTGGGCCTGTGTGTGTGAAGCTACAAGCAACAGTAAAAATGTAAGTGTGTAGTAAAAAATGTTTTTCATAAAAACGGTTTTATGTTAAAAATACGAGTTTTGCAAATAGCTACTATACAATAGACGTATTTTTAGCATGAAATCTTGGGTATTTGGTTAGATTTTTATCTAATAATAAAGTGTTAAAATCGTTATTGAAATGTAAGGTAATTGCTTACTTTTGAAAATTGCAACTTTTCAGACTTGTATTTTACTCAAAAATCACCGTATTTTACGCATTATAATGTATGTAGGTTGTAGATTACTAAAAATATAGCATCATGGCACATTTAGGCAATAATATAGCTCGTATTCGTGGCTTTAAAAGATTAACTCAAAAAGAACTCGCATCAAAGCTAAATATGCGGCAACAGGATTATTCTAAGATTGAAAACAGTGAGGAAATTGATAATGAAATGTTGGAATTAATTTCCAATGCTTTGGATATTCCAATTGAGCTTATTAAACAATTGGATGGTAATTCTGCTATTAGCTTAAATCAGCAAGGTGGTAATACTGGAAACATTTTTTATCAAGTAAATCCAATTGAAAAAATCGAAACCCTTTATGAACGTTTATTAGAAATTGAACGAAAAAGAAATGATCTTTTAGAGGAAAAACTACGGGATAAAGGGAAAGCAAAATAGCAACCGTGAGATAAGTGCACCTCTTCGGAAAAAGTATTAATGGTAGATAGTGTGGAACCGGATATAGTAGGCGTGGCTGTGCAGTTCAGTCTGTGGTAATAATCGGTGCCGCACGGAGCCACTAAGGGGTCACCGAATATAGTCATGTAATTGGGTTGCGCCTGCGCTATGCAGGTAAAGGCGAGTAAAACCAGAAGTAGGAATGCTTTCTGCAGACCTGTAGTAAAGAATAGTTTATTCATTGTGTGTGTTTGTTTTAAAGGTTAAAAAACAGTTTAAAAATTATTGATCATCAGGCATAGAAATGGCTGATCGCTTTATTTATAAGCAATTTACAAACACTCGCGTTTGTCATTCTAAATGAGCGCAAAGCCTTGTGTGCTGGCTGCGAAATGAAGAATCTACCCAATACGAGTACAGATGCTTCCTGCGTGCGCCACCGCTATAGCTAATGCGGCACGCGGTCAGCATGACAATACGAGTTTATGGGGCTATTACCAGCTTCTCAAACGATGTACCATGAGTGGTAGTAGCTGAAATGAAGTAGAGTCCCGCTCGTTCATCCACCTTTACATTTAAGGGTGTATTAGTAGTGGTGTAAATTTCTTTAATTGTTTCGCCCTCAATATTTGTAATAATGATGTTCGCCTGCTCATCAATAGCAGAAGATATAGTTACAGTAAAATCTCCATTGCAGGGATTGGGATATACCTTAATATCTGGTTTAGGATTAATAATGTTTTTTATAGAAACAGTATTCAAAATATATTTAACATAATCATCTTGACATATATATAAGTTACCTGAATTATCAACTGTAACACCAATAGGTGCTTCTAAAGTTACATAAGTGGTAATAATGCCGGATGTATTTACCTTACGAATCCGGTCGTTACCGTAATCAGCAATATATACGTTTTCATCGGCATCCACTGCCAAGCCATTAGGGGAGCTAAGGTGGGCTGTAGTTGCAGGTATATTATCCCCGTTATAGCCGGTATGGCCGTTTCCGGCTACCGTAGTGAAAATACCGGATGTATTTACTCTAAATACGTATTCGTCTGCATCATCTGTAAAAAAAATGTTGCCTGCTGCATCTACAGCAATGCCAACAGGCTGATTGATGTCGGTAGCAGTTGCAGGTCCACCATAGCTTCCAAAACCAAGCGTCCCGGTACCTGCTATGGTAGTGATAATGCCTGATGTGTTTACCATACGCACCCTGAAATTTCCCCCATCACATATATACAGGTTACCGCTGCCATCTATGGCTATGCCAACAGGCAAGTATAATTCTGCTGCTGTTGCGGGTATATTATCGCCATTGTATCCACGTATTTCTGTGCCTGCAACTGTAGTGATAACACCAGCAGTATTTACTTTACGGATACGACTATTACCTGCATCGCTAATATACACATTGCCTGAAGCATCAACCGCAACCCCGACAGGATCAGATAGCATAGCAACTGTTGCCGGGCTATCATCGCCGCTATAACCGGCTGCACCCGTGCCTGCAAAGGTGGTAATAATACCAGCCACGTCAACTTTACGAACACGGTTGTTATCTGCATCGGCTATATATACATTGCCAGCGGCATCAATGGCTGTGCTATAGGGTAAGTTTAATGAACAATCCACAGCAAGGCCACCATCACCCCCTGTACCACCGCCGGCAAAGGTGGTGATAATTTGGGCATGGGCAGCACATAAAAAAGCGAGCATAGCCGCAAGCAGCAGTAATGATTTCCGCATTGCGGTAGTGAAGAATAATTTGAGCGCCATAATTTACTTTTAGGTGTGTTAATGAATAATTATTGAGTGATTATCAATTTAGCATTTCCCGCACCACGAATAGTAGTAATATTAATAAAATACAGTCCTGCTTGTTCATCAAGTTTCACATTTAAAGGAATATTTGTGTTTGTGTAAATATCTTTCACTTTTTGACCCACAATGTCTGTAATAATGATATGCGCCTGTTCATTGATGGCAGAAGATACATTAATTGTAAAATCGCCGTTAGAAGGGTTTGGATAAATATAAATATCCTGTACAGGACTATTAATAGCTTGTACGGAAACTGTATTTATTACCTGCCTTACTATGCCATCAGCAAACTGCGAAATATATAAGTTACCCGAATTGTCCACCGTAACGCCAATAGGACCTACCAATCCTGCAAGCGTTGCCGGTCCGCCGTCTCCACTGTCGCCCAAGGTTGCAGAACCTGCATAGGTAGTAATAATACCGGAAGTATTTACCTTGCGAACTCTAAAATTGGAATAATCAGCTATATATATTCCCATCGCCATCTACTGCTATACCAATTGGCCCGTTAAGTTCAGCGGTAGTAGCAGGTCTGTTGTCCCCATTATAACCTGACGCCGCAGCTCCGGCAATAGTAGAAATAATGCCGGAAGTATTTATTTTATATACTCCTACCGAGAAATCTGTAAAGAAGATATTGCCTGCTGCATCTACGGTAATACCATTAGGCATGTCAATATCTGTTGCGGTTGCCGGTTCTCCGTCACTGGTAACACCAGGCACACCCGTACCTGCTATAGTAGTAATAATACCAGATGTGTTTACTTTACGAATCCTGCTATTGTTCACATCGCATATATATAGGTTGCCACTACCATCTATGGCTATGCCAGCGGGGAAATGAAACTCTGCTGCTGTAGCCGCGCTATCATCGCCGTGATACCCAACTACCCCTGTACCTGCAAAGGTGGTAATGATACCGGCGGTATTCACCATACGGATACGATTATTACCGTTATCGCTAATATACACATTACCTGCTGCGTCAACAGCCACACCAACAGGATGAGATAGCATAGCAACTGTAGCCGCGCTATCATCGCCGCTAAAGCCCGCAACTCCTGTGCCTGCGAAGGTGGTAATGATACCTGCAACGTCAACCTTGTGAACACGATAGCCATACTCATCGGCAATATATACATTGCCAGCGGCGTCAATAGCCATTCCATAAGGTAAATATAACTCACAGTCAACAGCAGGGCCGCCATCCCCCCCTGTACCACCACCAGCGAAGGTGGTTATGATCTGCGCATGTGTGTGTGAAGCTACAAGCAACAGAAGAAATGTAAGTATGTAGTAAAAAATGTTTTTCATAAGAATGTTTTTATGTTAAAAATACGAGTTTTGCAAATGGTGCCATATAATAGACGAATATTCAGGGTGAAAACTTGGGTACTTTTAAAAATAAATTTTATTCTCTTTCATGTACGGGCATAAAAAAACCCGTCATTGCCAATCACCTGTAGTTGAGAGTGTCGAAGCCCTATGTTACAAAGTGAAGCAATGCCCGGGCGTACCGGGCAGTTGCTAAACCTCCTTTGTAACATTAGAACTTTTCGACAATTCAACTACAAAGCCAGTTTTGCAAATGCAAAATCTTTATTTATTTTAATGCTTTTTTATTAGCTCATTTGGTTTTTTGCTTTAGTTTTTTATCGGGGGTGGATGTAATAAATAGTTTTTGAAATTTCAAAATTATTTTTTTAAGGGTTTAAACAAGGTTGTCCTGAACTATGATAAAATTGATTGAAATGACTGGCTATGATTTTGGCCCAATAAAGAGAAAGGCGTACAAGGGTGCGACTCAACGATGCGCAATAGTAGCAGTATGCTTGTTTCAAAAAAATTTACTAATACAGCAGTCCCATAGTATATTTGGCGTAAATACGCTTGTCTATGCTGCAATGGAACGAACAAATGCTGAAAAGGATTTTCTGGGTACTTTTAGCCGTCATTTTGGTTTACATGCTTATCTCCGTGCCGCAATACGGGATAACCGGCGATGATATTACCCAATGGAGATATGGCGGGTTTGTATGGGACTACATTAAAACCTTTGGCGCCAATAAAGCGGTACTGACGGATGACGCCGTCATCAGTAAAAACATGGAATACTATGGCGGTTTCTTTGATGGTTTTGCTGCCATGCTCATCAGTATTTTTCATCCTAAGGATGAGTTCCTGCTACGTCATATCTGGGCAACATTGTTTGGTTTTACCGGAATATTGGCTACCGGTTTGCTTGCTAAGGAATTTCGTGGATGGCTTGCTGCAATATTAGCTGTTGTGTTTATTTTCTTCACAAGCCGCTATTTAGGGGAATCTTTTAATAATCCTAAAGACCCGCCATTCGCCGCAACTTACATGCTGGCGCTCTATGCGATGATAGTATGGCTTAAAAACATTGAAAACCTGAAATGGAAACATAGTGTGCTGATGGGCCTCGCTATTGCTTTGTGCCTGAGTACCCGTATTGGCGGGCTGCTACTTGTTGCCTATCTGTTTTTATTTTATGCGGTAACGCTCTGGCAGAAAAAACTGTACAAAGAGAAATCTTTTGGCAATAGCGTAAAACACCTGCTGGTAGCCGGTTTTATTGGTTATTTCGGGGCCATACTCTGGTGGCCATATGCCCTGGAAGCGCCGTTAAGCAATCCTTTGGAAGCATTGCGGGTAATGTCGTCCTACCCATTGTTGGTGAAGATGCTGTTTGAAGGCCACAGGATAATGACCTCGCAGGTTCCCTGGTATTATTTACCCAAGTGGATAATGATAGGCTTGCCATTATACTTACTTATCGGGTTCCTGGGAGGATGTGTATTGATAGTGAAGATCAGTAAAAAATTCAACACGCCTTTTCTATGGATGGTGATCTTTGCCACAATATTCCCGGTACTATATATACTGTACCAGCACGCCGTTCTTTACGATGGTTTAAGACATGCCATGTTTATTATACCGCCTATGGTAGTGGTCGCGGCCCTGTTTTTTGATTATATGGCAGAGGTTATTACCAATAAAGCTGCCCGGTACGCATTTGCGGCTGTTACCCTGGCCCTTATTGCGCTACCGGCCCGGTTTATGTTTGCCAATCAACCCAATGAATATGTTTACTTCAATGAGCTTGAAGGCGGAATTAAAAACGCCTATGGCAATTACGAAACCGATTACTATATGAATTCTATAAAGCAAGGTTACAAATGGCTTATAGAAAATGAGTTGAATAAACTGCCTGCAAAGGATACTATGGTTATTGCCACCAACTGCGCGGAGCCTTTTGTGGAATACGCAAAAATTTCCCCCATTCCATTTAAAGTTATGTACAGCAGGTTTTACGAGAAAAACCAGAAGAACTGGGACTATGCCGTTTATTACAGCCGGTTCCTGGATAAAGAAGAATTGCAGCATGGCTTCTTTCCATCCAGTATGGCTATACATGTTATTACCGCAGATGGAGTTCCGCTGACTACGGTATTGAAAAACGACCCGGAACGGAATGGTTACAAAGGCTATACAGCCCTTCAGCATAATGATATACCAAGCGCCACAGAATACTTCAATAAGGCGGTAGCTAAATACCCCGAAGACCTGGAGCTATGGACTTACCTCGCGCTTATCTACAGGAGTACAAACAATTTGCCCGCCGCGCAAAACGCGATTAATAAGGCAATGGCCATTTCAAAGTTAGATGTGCAAACCGAAAGCATAGCGGGAGAGATAGCCTTGCAGTCAAGTGATTTTAAAGGCGCTGTGCAGATATTTTCCGACATGATGGAAGAATACCCCGATATGGGTGAGGCTTACCTGGGGCTTGGTAAGGCGCAGGCCGGGCTGGGCAATTACAGCATGGCTATCGAAAACGTGAATACCGCCATTAATATGGATCAGTCCCTCACAGGGCAGGGCTATATGGCGCTATCATTTATTTACAGCCGCAAAGGCGACCAGGCCGCCGCGCAAAAATATTATAATGCCGCCAAACAAGGAGGCAGGGAACGCTGACATCTTCACTTATTGAACTTTTCGGTTGTATCCGTATTCCTGCGGATAAGTTTTATGTCATGTGTGTGTCCATATTTCAGGATGGTTTTTTCCAGCCCGAAAATATCATCGCCATATACATAAACCACGCTGCCGGTGAGCTTTTTGAAGGTATTGTTTACCAATGTATCCCTGTCTCTTTCGTACTCAATTTTAACCGGCTCAATATGCCCGGCGAGTTTATTATTTACAATATTGAAGTAGCCAACGTACTTAGTCTTGCTGCCAGTAAAAAAGGTGATGAATGATTTATTCTCCAGCAACGGGTCTTCCACATAGGTGAACTTGCTGAGGAAATTATTGTAAAACTCAATCATCATTTTATAGTCGTTAATATCCTTTATGGCGCCATTCTCTATCAGGATGTAGTTCTTGAATAATTGGTCATAATCGCGCTGGTTATAGGTTTCGCTGTTGTACTCTACAATAGTGAATTGTTTTGTTTCCATTTCTTTCAGCAGGTAGTTGTAGGGTATGTTTTCCACTTGCAGCTTATCTTCGTCATCTGTGGGTGTATAAACCAATGGCCCTTCGGGATTATTGCATTGGCGCGCCCACCAGGTAGCTTTTATGTCATCTTCCTGCTGGGCGTCTTTCATGTTACACAAGGCAAGCGTAGCGTCAATATAGCCGGAATAATCGAAGTTCACGTCTTTGTTCAAGTCGCGGTCCGGCCTTGAATTGAGAGAGGGTACCCTGGCGTTTTTTATTTGCACATAGCCCCACCTGCCTTGCGAGAACTCTTTTATTTTCCCGCTTTTGCTTGCAACCTCACTTTTATTGCTCTTGATGAATGCCGCCAGGTCGTGGCCGTTATTATCATACACCACACCCTCGGCATAGGGATACAGATTGTGGCATATCTGCGCATAGGTTTGGGTTACTATCAGGGATAACAATAGTATAGCGGAAATCTTAAAAGTCTTTAGTAGCATACCGGGAGTATTAATAAGGGAGCCAAATTAATAAAAGTATTGAAAATCTATGTTTTTATGAATGAAATATTTCAGACGTTGAAATATGGTAATTACTATTTTTCATTCTATGCTATATACTCTTGGTTGGGATCAGTTATGTCAGCTTCAGTATATTCGGGTTCATCATCACTATACCCCTTTAGAAAATTATTGGCAGATAAATTTCTCCATTCTATATCCTCATTTTCTGTATTTTCTTTTTGTGCTGATTTATCCAATAGCAAAATAATCACTTCTAATTTTTCATTCACAAAATTATCGGGAAGGGTTATTTCCAAATGATTTGTTGATGGAGTTGTAATATGCCTGATAGCTTCCATTAATGCCGTTATTGATAATGTTGCCGGATATAGTCAATGAATATTTTGAGATCTTTATCCGTAATTGTTGATTGTTCCGATTTATCGTATATAGTAAGAAAATAAATTTTGTCTTGTGGCATTTTAACACAGGTAATAATCCTCGCACCACCACTTTTGCCACTTCTTTTGCTCTTAATGACCAGCTTTATTTTGTAGCAATCTTTTCCTAACGGGATGCCATTTTGCGGATATTTGCGCAACAGGTCCAGAAGGTTGGCAAAGTCTTTTTTAATTGACGGATATTTTTTGGATAGTTCTTTTATCCTTTTCACAAATACAGGCAGGTAAATAAACTCCATAAAACAATATGCTACAATTGGGCTAATAATTCTTTTGTGGAAGGAGTTTTCAGTTTCCCTTTAGCATGAGTGTCCATTTCTTTAAACGCCTGTTTCAGGTCTTCAAATACTTCCAGTTTCTTTACACTTTTTTGCAGATCATTCCACTGCTTTAAAGATAGCTGAACAGCATTCTTTTTGCCTTTATCATCGGTAACATATTGTATCTGCATAAGAAAGAAATTGTTTGATAAAGTTAAAAAGAAATCATCATTTTTTAAAAATATTTTCATTTATTATGTGTTTTATTCTGGTGAGACTAACGATTTCCATTATTTTATTAATGCACCTCAAGGTGTATGCGTTTTTTTATTTAATTTTGGAGTTATGGAAAAGAATGATATACTGTCGTCCATAAAATTACAAATCCTAAAGGTTGTACCAGGAGCAAAAGTAATGCTGTTTGGCAGCAGGGCTTATGGTGTACCTTCGGAAGAAAGCGATTGGGATATTTTGATATTGACTCCGCAACCTGTAAACTCAATATTGAAAAGGAATATACACGATGCGCTTTTCCCCATCAGCATGAAGATCGCCGCTTTTATTAATACGGTAACGGTTCAGGAAAATGAATGGTCTGAAAACCCGTCTTATTATTCATTATACCAATCAGTTTCTGACAGATTAATGGAACTATGAACCGTAAAGACGAAACAATCCGTTTGAAGTTATCAAAATCCCGTTCCCTGCTTGCGGAAGTGGATGTATTGATGGCTCATAAATTTTACGTTTCTGCAATAAGCAGGTTGTATTACAGTTGTTTTCATGCCACAAAGGCATTATTGCTTACAAAAGATTTGTTGTCAAAAACCCATAGCGGTGTTATTAATCAACTGCATCATCATTTTGTTCTACCCGGTTTATTTGACCCTATACAATCTGCTTTTTTCAGCAGGCTAATGCAGGAAAGGATAGATGATGAGTACAGTGATTTTATGATAATAAATGAAGAGGAGGCACTTGAATATTTTGAGCCGGCTAAAGAATATGTTGACTATGTTGAAAAACTGATTCAACAGTATTTTTCAGGAAAATAATGCAATACCCAAATTTCTGTTTTGACAAAGAAATCACGATTAATATTCCAATAGTCCATAAGTTCCGGCTAACTTAAACAAAGCGGAAGTACCGGAATTGAGGGTTGCGGAAACGCTATACCCATCTTCATTTTCTTTCCAGCTAATATCTATGAGTGGTTGCGATTCGGGGGTAATGAGTTGGAGGAATTTTACATTACCGGTATTGCGTAGTATCAGTGTTTTATTTACCTCTTGCTGTAATAGTTCTTTCACTATTTCCATCATACAAACGCCCGGCACTACCGGGTTGCCGGGGAAATGCCCTTTAAAAATATCGTGGGCAGCATTAAATACCAAACGGCAGGAAACCTTGCCATCAGTATGCTGAATATCGTGGCAGGTATAAAAATCGTTGAATAGCATCAGGAAAGTATTGGTTATAAGTAATAATAGCTCCCTTTAGGGTTGGGGTAATACAGCCTGCTTAAAGCGTTCCTTAAATGCGCCGGTAAGATCAGAACTGATCACCTTGCAGGCCACATCTATCATATTTCTGAAAGCGAACGCATGAGCTATGCCATGGCTAATAATAACCGGGCTGTTAATACCCAGGATAGGCGTGCCGCCGTAGATCTCAAAATTGAAATTATCAAGGAAGGGGTCGTTAAACCCTTTCTGGGTTTTAAAAATGTCGTAGATGGATTCTGCCATTTTTATGGCTACATTGCCTACAAAGCCCTCGCACACCATCACATCGGCCTTATCTAAGAAAATATCCCTGCCTTCTATATTGCCGACAAAGTTTATGCCTTGCAATTCTTTCAGCAAGGGGTAGGTGGCCTGGCACAAAAGGTTTCCTTTTCCTTCCTCCTCGCCTATGTTCAATAATCCCACACGCGGTTTTTCCACACCCAGCACATGGTCGGCATACAACGACCCTAACTGTGCAAACTGTACCAGGTGTTCAGGCTTGCAGTCGGCATTGATACCTGCGTCCACCAGCACATTATATTTACCATCCAGCCGTGGCATTGGGGTAGCTATGGTAGGGCGGAGTATGCCATCTATAGCTTTCACAGAGTACATAGCGCCCACCAGCATAGCCCCGGTATTGCCGGCGCTGATAAAGGCGTCGGCCTTCCCCATTTTCAGGAGGCCGAAACCAATAGCAATACTGGAGTTGGGCTTTTCTTTCAGCGCCTTTGTTGGATGCTCGTGCATACCAATGGTTTCACCCGCCTCAATAAATGTAAAACGGTGATGCCAGGCGTCCAATAATGAAAGATATGGCGCAGCGGCAATAGCATCGCCAATGAGCAGCAGATGCACTGACGGGTCAGGCGACTGCTCAAAGTACAGGCTTACACCTTTAACGGCTTCGGCGGGTGCGTAATCCCCACCCATTATATCCAGCCCTATCTTCATTAACTGAAAATAATAAGTTATTGTTTAGTTTCACCCTCTGTAACAACCGGTGTTTTGTCAACCACTACTTTGCCGCGATAGAAGAGTTTTCCTTCTACCCAATGCGCACGGTGGCGCAGGTGGCTTTCGCCTGTAGTCTGGTCAACGCTCCATGTTTCGGCTTCTGCTTTGTAGTGCGTACGCCTCTTTGCGCCTCGTTGTTGTGAGTGTCGTCTTTTAGGATTAGGCATCTTATTTAATTATTAATGGTTAATTATTAATGGTTAATGGTTAATGGTTAATTATTAATTATTAATGGTTAATGGTCAATTTACTACAACCTAAACCATTTACTCACCGACTATCTACTTCAGACCACTACTTTAGACTGCCTGCTAATTCTCCCCTTTCAACTTTTCCAGCCCTTTCCAGAGCGGGTTCTGTACGGGTTCCGGGGGTTCAGAAAGTTTATCCAGCAGGTTCAATGCTTCCGGGTTGCATCCCGAAGTTCCGTCAGGATTATCGGGGTGTATGTGCTGCAATGGCACGCTAAGCATTAAAAACTCGTAGAGCCAGCCGCTTATGTCTATCACCGTTTCGCTGCGCGGAATAAATATCACATCATCCTCATCTTCAATCTCCTCCGCGTCTTCTCCCATCAGCTTTATCACGAGGTCAAACTCATCCCAAAGCCTTAGCTTGAACTCATCTCCGCACCTGTCGCAGGGAACGGTAACCGTCCCGTCAACATCGAAATGCAGCATGAAAAAATTTTCATGCTTATCAAACTCCAGGGTTATTTGTGCATTCCAGTCAGAAAAACTTTCATCAACTTCCCGTTCCCGCATGAAACGATCATCAATATCGTAAACATACGTATGTGGTCCGGGCTTTAATCCCTGCCAGGCTATTTCATATTCCCGGTTATGTTTCATACACCCCAACCCCGCCTTTGCGGGCTTTTTAACGTTTATCCATCATCCCTGAAGAGGGGTATGGGTATTCAAACGGGTTGCAAAGGTATAAAAAAATCCTGTGATTATGCCAATTTATTTCGCTTTACCAAAAATGCGTGCAATACCTCGTCCACGGGCTTGGAGAGGTCCACGGCTACCCGGTCTATCTGGTATTGGTGGCACCGGTTTGCGATCATTTCCTGGAAATGTTGCATTTTTGTAATGTATTGGTCTTTTATCTGTTGGGGTTGTAGTTTTATGCGGTCGCCGCTTTCCATATCCACAAATTCGTAGGGGCGGTTCTCAAATTCAAATTCCAGTTCCTGTGCGCCATCCACTACATGAAACAAGATCACCTCATGTTTGCTATAGCGCAGGTGTTGCAAAGCAGAGAACATCTCTTCTATATTATCAGCGTCATCCATCATATCGCTGAATATGACTATTAGTGAGCGTTTGTGCATTTGCTCGGCTACAAGGTGCAGGGCTTTTGCAGCGTTGGTCACTTTATTATCTGTATTAATGTTTAATGTCCTTTGCAGTTCATTCGTCAGCATCCTGTAGTGGCTGTGCGCCGACCGGCAATCGGAGAAATAATTTACCTGCTCATCGAACAATGCCAGAGCAGAGGCGTCGAGTTGCCGTTTCAGCAATTGCAGCAGGCTTGCGGCGGCTACACATGAAAACTGTAGCTTACTCACTTTTTTATCATCTTTCGGGAACTGCATGGACGACGAGGTATCCACAACCAGGCAGCAGCGAAGATTGGTTTCTTCTTCAAAACGCTTTATGAACAACTTATCGGTGCGGCCATATACCCGCCAGTCAATATGCCGCAGCGGGTCGCCCTGGTTATAAAGCCTGTGCTCGGCAAACTCCACCGAAAACCCGTGGAAAGGGCTTTTATGCAGCCCGATAATGAAGCCTTCCACCACCTGCCGGGCAATGAGTTCTAAATTATCGGTAAGGGGTTGTTGAAGGATCATTATGGTAATTTACGTTGCAAATTAAGACAAGCTCCCGACGTTTGGGAATTTATATTGTTTCTTTAACTTTTCTGATAAAAAATTGTTTAGGGCATAAAAAATATTTGCTGAAAAAAAGCGAAAAAGTTCAGTAAAGTGATCAGAGCTCGTCCTTGCGACCGTGTGCCGCCTTAGCATTAGCGGTGGAGCAGCCGCAAAAGTTGATTTGATGAGCATCTGGTATATTGTTGAGGCGGCGAAGCAACCTCACAGAATCCATATTTTGCATTGTGTGAGGTTGCTTCGCCGTTCAGCATTGGAATACATATCAGCGTATGTTTCCGGCTCGCAAAGACGAGAGTAGATGAGTAGTTACCGGATAAAAATGGTCGTAGGCTTTTTCAATAAAACCATCGCCCAGTTCCGGCAGGTTGTGTGAGGTATAGAGCAATACGATACAGTCGGCATGGTTCATGGCATTTATCCAGTCATAGTTGGCAATCAGATTTTTCGATTCAATATCCCGGTTATTCTTATCCATTACCGAAGTGAAGTAATACCATATCTGCCAGCCGGTATTTGTGCTGTCCATCAGCCCGTTTTCCATCCACTGGAACAGGAAGCTGTCGCCAATGTATATCACGCTTGGTTTTACCATGTTGTTATCGGTAGGGTAGGTTACGATTGGGTAGGTGTAGGTTTCTGTGGTGAAGGGGTAGATAAGGTTCAGCGCCCTGGCTATATCATCATCCGAATATTTTGCTTGTGTGGTGTGTACTATTTTATTCCAAATGGGGTGGGGCATTTGTATGTTTCTAAGCTGTTCTATGTAGCTTATCAAGCTGTCGGCAGCAAGCAGGGAGCCGTAGATAGACCAGTGCAGGCCCTGTTTTGTATAAATGAGGTCTTTGCTTTTGTTTTTCATACCCGCAAACCATGAATTAAAATCAAGCTGGTTTATTTTCATAGAATCGGCTATACGCACATAGGTCTCAAAGTTGGTAGTGCCTCGTTTGCTGCTTCTGTAAAATGCAGGGATGTATTCGGGATAAAAAAACGCTTTGCAGGCTGCATGTACCAGTATAAGTGATTTACCCATCTGGCTCAAGGTATCCTGTACCGCTTTCAGTTTTCTTAGCTTTTCGTGTATTACTGCATAGCCTTCAAAATCTTTGCCATAATAAGGCCTGATGTATAATGGCTGCATCAGGCAGTGGTCGCTGTCAGTAACGCCCCAGTTGCCATGCAAAATATGGAACAGGGAATACTCCACCTGGTTATTGAGCCGCACCATATCGGCCCGGAAGCCCGTATTATCTGCCAGGTACCTGCTTTTCTCATCGCGGTATGAGCCATCAAACCATTTTGCACACGAGAACGCAACATCAGGAGCACCGGCATAGTAGCCATCCAGCCCCCTGCTTTTTATAAAGGATAGGTTCTGTTCTGAAAATGGCAGCAAAAGAACAGCGAAAATAAAAACAATAATGCCGTTCTTTTTTTTGTCGCCCATATATTCCGCTGAAAAAATAGCTGTACAAGATTAAGAAAAATATGGGAATAGGTGTGCCACACTTTTTTCCGGTGTGGCACACCTGTCTCGCGTTAATAAAAACATTCCCCAAAAAACTATACTAAATTATCTGGAATTTATATTTTTACACGAAATTTATTTTGTGAGGTATATTATTTTATTCGACCTGGTTCATTTTATACAGCATCAATTCTTTGCCCACAAGGAATTGATCATTGTAATGTTCATTGGCATGATAACTGGTTTTATTGCGCAGCTTATATTGCCGGGGCGTGGTTTTGGTATTATTTCCACCATTTTCATAGGCATTGCGGGTGCATGGCTTGGAAACAGGTACCTGCTCATACACCTGACTTTTATCGAAGACAATTTCTTTAGATTTATGGCTGCTGCCATCACCGGAGCTATGATCCTTTCCATACTCATTAACTTAGTGAGGGGAGGGGAGGACAAGGATAAAACAGGCTGGCGGCATAGTTAACTTTTATATGACTATGACGATATATAATTTCGCGCAAAGACCGCAAAGTTTTTCGCAAAGGACGCAAAGGTTTTATATTAACTGGTCTTTGCGAATCTTTGCGTGTTTTTTCTTTGCAGCCTCTGCATGAAATAATGTTAGTTAATGCTAACCTTGATTCATGGCACTATTATTGCATACTCATTGTAAAACCATTTAAACAAACATTATGAATACCAACCGGCTTTCAAAAACACTCGCGGCAGCGCTCAACAACCAAATGACCAAGGAAGCTCATGCTTCACAGATATATTTATCTTACGCGGCATGGGCCAGCGAGAAGGGGTATGACGGTATTGCCAACTTTCTCTTCCGCCATGCCGAAGAGGAACGCAACCATATGATAAAGTTCCTGGAATACATACTGGAAAGAGGCGCTAAGGTGCATGTGACAGCTATTGACGCGCCCGGCGCCGACCCGGTAAGTGTAAATGATTGTTTTGAAAAGTTCTACAAAGCGGAGGTGGAAAACACCGAAGAAATTTATAAGATCGTAAAGTTGAGCCTGGATGAACAGGACTGGGCTACCTGGAATTTCATACAGTGGTTTGTGAAAGAGCAGATAGAAGAAGAAACGCTGGCTATAAACCTGATATCGAAAATAAAAATTGCCGGTGGCGAACATGCCAAAGACGACGCACTTTATGCTCTTGATAAAGATGTTGCCAATACCGGCGACCCCAAATCGGCAGAAACCGCTACGGCGGTAAACCCGTAGGGATGTTGATACACATAGTATAATGCGGGCTGCCCCGGTAGTGGCTGACTCTTTGTAGCAAATAAACAACAGAATATGTTGTGCGCCGTAGGCGCTGACCATTATCGTGTGTTTGGTCAGCACCTACGGCGCATTATTTCCCATTTTTATTCCTATGCTACAAAGAGTTAGCCCCGCTGGGGCATTCCTGTTATCTAAAAATACTTTTGTCTATATCGTAGCAGAATAAATTTGCTCCTTCAATACTGCGTGTTCCCAAAACCCTTTTACACACTGTTTTATTTTTTAATTACATTTACAGTATTGAACTTAAAAAAACATGCAAAAATCAATTGTCTTATTTTTCAGTTTGCTGGCCGTCTTTTTCATTCCGGGCAGATCTGTGGCGCAGGAAAAAGCAAAAGTGGAAATTACCACTGCCCAACAGAAAGGGAATACTGTGGAGTTTACCCTAACATCTGCTAAGAAATTTATTGTGGGTGGTAATGTGTATGTGCTGCATGTGGGCGATAAAACTTTCAGCCATTATAAGCAATCCATGCACAGCCTGTCGTTCCTGATCCCGTCAGGTGATTTCAATAACCTTAGCGATGGCGCCAATGTTTACCTGACCTATGGCAACGAGAACGAACCGGAGAGGAGCCTGGAAGCAATGAGTAAACCCGGCCAGGGGCCTTGCTGGTCATTAGGCAAATTCAACGCACAAATATTGACTAAGTAACGATGATAATATTCCAAAACATTAGTGTAATGAACAGTAAGCAGTATATTTTACAGGCGCTTTTATGCACCCTTCTTTTTTTAGTATCCGGCGGGTCACAAGCCGTTGCGCAGACTACCCCGGACCCTGGCATAGCGGGGCCATATACCGTGCTGAAAGCAGAGTATAATTTCGGTAACCGGGTTATCCTGGTACCTGATTTTCCCGATTCGCTGGAGGTTATCGGTTCGGTGCATTATCCATCCGACCTGAGCGCCGGACCGTTCCCGGTATTGTTGTTCCTTCATGGCAGGCATTCTACATGCTACGAAACAGATACCATTACCAATACCAGTATTGACTGGCCTTGCCCCACCGGGTGGCAGCCTATTACCAGCTATGAAGGCTATGATTACCTCGCCAATAATATGGCCAGCCACGGCTACATTGTTATTTCTATCTCCTGCAACGCCATTAATTCTACCGACAACAGCGTTGCCGATTATGGCATGATGGGGCGCGGAGAACTGGTACAATACCATTTGGATCTCTGGAACACCTGGAATACAGTGGGAGGCGCGCCTTTCGATACGCTGTTCAAAGGCAAATTGGATATGCAGAACATAGGCACTATGGGGCATTCGCGGGGTGGGGAAGGTGTTATTTTCAATGCGCTTTACAACCAGTCGCTTGGCAGCCCTTATGGTATCCATGCTGTGCTTACGCTTGCCCCGGTTGACTTTGAACGGCACATACTCCACAGTATCCCGTTATTGGATGTATCTCCTTATTGCGATGGAGATGTAAATGATATTGAAGGTGTTCACTTTTACGATGATTCCAGGTATTCGGATACCGGTGATTACGCACCTAAACATACCGTTCTTTTTATGGGAGCAAACCATAATTACTTTAATACCGTATGGACGCCCGGCTCCTATATAGCTGGCGGCGCAGACGACTGGCTGTATGGTTTCAGCCCTACCGACCCGCAATGCGGCCCAAGCGCTGTTGGCAACAAACGTTTTGATACTACCGTGCAAAAGGCAGCGCTTACCGCATATATGGCCGCATTTTACCGGGTTTATATAGGCCATGAGACGCAGTTTGCTCCTATTCTTGATGTAGATGATATTGTGCCTCCGGCCTCTTCCACCTTAGATTCTTCACAGGTGTTTGTATCCTATCAGCCCAGCCCGTTAAACAGGCTGGACGTCAATCGTACAACCACACTCGCAAATGATAGCAGCAATACTTTGGTTGACACTGTTACCGAGCATACCCTTGTATCATCAGAGATATGCGGGGGGATGCTTGGCGGGATACCTGATTGCGGCGTCACTACACATTCGGCGCAGAAGCCACATAACGACGCAGATGGGTCTGTTGGCGGGTTGGTGCAGATGGGTATGCGCTGGAGCGACAGCCTGCAATGGTACCAGAATGAACTGCCTGCGGCTGATGAAAACCTTTCGGAGTACAAGGATATGCAATTCCGGGCGTCGGTAAATTTTGCACAGACTGTTACGGATTCCAACCTGAATTTCTCGGTGCAGCTTATAGATTCCGAAGGGCATACCAGCAACGAGGTGGTAAGTCATTACAGCCACGCTTTGTTTTACCAGCCCGGCACGCAACCGTCTGACCTTCCCAAGATATTGTTTAACACCATCAAATTGCCATTAAGCGGTTTCAGCGGAGTGACTATGACTAAGATACGGAAGATAAAGTTCCTGTTCGATAAATCCACAGCAGGTTCCATATTCATATCAGACCTCGCATTCAGTAACCCGGCTTGCAGCATTCTGAATGCAAATTTTTCTGACAGTGTTGGTAAGCTGTATAAAATTTATTTTACCAACAGATCACAAACAGGTAATGGGGATTCGGTTTTATGGAACTGGAATTTCGGTGATCCAACCTCGGGCATACATGATACCTCAACCCTGCAAACCCCGCCTGCCCATACCTATCCTTCGCCTGGGTTCCATACTGTTTGCCTGAAAGTAACCGATTTTCAAAAGAACGGGTACATATGTACAGACAGTTTCTGCTTAACAATGGATGATCATCCAGATGAGACGCAGGAAGTGAATGCAAACAAGATCGCCATTATTCCAAACCCGGCGAAAGATTATATACAAATAACCGGGGCTGAAAAAACAGACGTACTTACGCTGATGAATCTTTATGGACAGGTAGTATTAACAACAACCATTGCCAATCCCGTTATTTACCTGCCCAGAAATCTGGCAACCGGTATTTATTATGCCGTTATAACTACTGAAAACGGCAGGGTTTACCAGAAGTTGCTGATTGAGCGGTAAGGAATATTGAAAAAATAGATGAGGAATATTCAGGGGATTTTTACTCAATTACCTTGATGCCCTGAAAGGGCTAAATACGATAGCAATGGGCAACGCCCATCGAAATAAAAAGAATAGGCATCAGCCCCTGAAAGGGCGAAATATGATAGCTTTGGGCAACGTCCATCGAAATAAAAAATAAATTATGTCGCCTAACCAAAACAGAAGAACAAGGAGGGCAGTGCTGGAAATAAGTTTTATCGTTTTCCTGTTTTATTCAAACCTGTTAATGGGGGAATTTAACCACAGCGGTTGCGGGTATAAGAACGGCATACTATGGGCTATTAATGATATTTTTACCATACCCAATTTTACTATTGCTATTTTAATGGCGGTTACCGGTCATTTGCTTTTTGATTTTCTCAGATCGAAACTTTGAAATATTCTTTTTTAAAATCATTGTTATTCATAACTTTGCAACTTTATAGGCATATGGAATATTACGCAAAAGTTTTTGAAGACTACAGCAACCACTATATAGCCAAAATAAAGGTTGAAAAAGAAGAGGGGTTGAATGAGGAAGAATGGAAATTGAAAAAAGAAACCGCGATTAAAAACAAGGCGGCCATAGTTGCCGCTCATTTAGCTTCGCAGGCAAAAGTGATAGGTGAAGAAGCAAGGCGCGCCAAGTACGAAAATTTCGACAAGCTGATAGATGAGTTTAAGGAAATAATAATGAATTCAGTAACTAAATTCGGTGAATACAACAGGTAAGGAATAATGCCGGAATTTGATTTGTCTTTGCCTATGATTAATTTATTCGTCCTGAAATTACATCATCACCACATCATCATATTTCCACATTGAAGGCATTAACCATTAATATCCACAAGGAAGATGCCCCCGATACGTTGGTGAATTCAGTAACATAGGGATGCTGACATTGCCGACAACTGACTATCAACGATTTAGAGAAGTGTTGCAAAAAGGCCAACCAATGGTGGACCCGGAAATTTTAGAACGTGGCATTAAATTGTCCATTGTTTATAACGACACTATCTTCAATATCTCTACGTACAAAGCTAAAACGCCCTGTAAGGCTAACACCCGGATCCAACGATAATATTGTTATTGTACCGCTTTGAGCTGCCTTAGCGCCGTAAGTCGCCCAAGCAGGAAAATCCGAAGATGTTGAAAAAGAAATAGCGTATGTAGTTTCTGCCAGGTTGCCCGATACTGCACGAGGCACACTTAATGTGATATAAGTACCCCAGGATGGGGTACCCGTGATCAGATAAAAATCGCCAGAATCAGCCGCATGGCATGTTACGGCTGTAAATGAAGTATCTGTCACTATACTTGACTTTGTCACCGTATCATACGATGTATATGTCATTGCAGCAGTCATTGTAGCGGTTGAAGATGAGGATGAATTGCTGCTCTTCGTGCAACCGCCCAATGCGATGGCGGAAACAATGAAAATACTCAGAAATGTTTTCATTAAGATTTTGTTTTGACCAAGATAATAATTAAACTTTAAAATGCCTACTGTAATCATATTACCCACATCAGATTAATCAAATGCTCCACATTAGTTTAGCTTGTCGCGCTGGTTGTAAGTGTCGTGGGTGTTCCACCAGGCGGTCTCTCTCCAGCCTAATGAGAAAGGCATAAGCGTTATTGTTGCCATCAGGTTTGAGTTCGAAATAATCCTGAAAGGGCCATCGGTATAGTAGGGAATAGGTTTGTTCACGTCAATTAAGTCAATATTGCCCATTGTGTACAAAAGCCTTAGTTTTATTACCATCCCTAAGTTGAATGCAAATTCCACTTTCGCATAGGGGTTGAGTCCCAAGCTGGTGCTGCCGGGGGGAGTGCCGATGGCGGCATTACCTGTGTTACTATACGCCATAGTTGTGCTATTATATTGTGGCATAACACCCGCGCCAAATGACCCGCCCATAGCCAGCCGCTTGGTGCAAATGGCGTCAGTGCCTACTTTCCATTCTATGCCTACCGGCAATGCTATTTGCAGGGTATTTGCCGTTAATGCCGGCGTGCCGACCGCGAGACTGCCGTCAGTACTCATTGTCTGGTTCAGCGTTTCGGTAGTGTACATGTTCACCATCAAATGAATATCCATAGCCCAGCAACTGATGTGGCCGGTGGCTTTGATCGGTACAGACAGGCCTATAGTACCACCGAGGCCGGTACTTGCAATGTTCCTTGTAAGTATAGTATCTCCACCGGTAACATAGGGCAGCATACCCTGGTATTGGCCTGAGGAAAGCAATCCATAATTAAAGCCCAGTTCGTAACGATCCAGTTGCTTAAAATAGCTGAAGAAAGGCTGCACCTCAAACTGGTACTGGGCAAACCCGGATACAGGAATTGCCAGCAAAGCCAACGCAATAAAAATTATGGGTTTCTTAATGAAATTCATATCAAGTACCTTTAAGTTGTAAAAATATAAAAATACTGTTAAAAAAAGAGACTATTTTTCATTTTCTATCACTTATGACCAATTCATACTTGCATATCGGAGAAACAAAAAATAAAGGGCATGGTATTTTCACTAAAAAAGCCATAAAAGCTGATACGGTGATAGAAACATCTCCGGTGATAGTAATGAGCGACGCCGACAGAAAGCTGCTGGACCAGACCCTGCTCCACGATTATATTTTTGAATGGCAGCCGGAGGGGGTTGAAATGTGCTGCATGGCCCTGGGCTGGGTGCCGCTTTACAATCATTCTTTCCGCTCCAACTGCGAATACT
>Ga0206818_1087_pt1 | contig 22059 bp, 16 predicted proteins | sample Alteio_BWOrgCont_86_FD_152881 | JGI IMG/M metagenome (GOLD analysis project Ga0206818, IMG submission 152881) | Enriched cells from forest soil in Barre Woods Harvard Forest LTER site, Petersham, Massachusetts, United States -... | ecosystem: Environmental > Terrestrial > Soil > Temperate forest >...
ATAATCTACGCAAAGTAAGGCTATTCTACGCATATTTTGCGTAGAATAGACGATTTATTCTACGCATAGTGGATTTGATTATGTTAGCGAAATTTATTGAAATAACTGTAGTTACTCATAATGCCCATGACAAGTAATAATGGTCACTGAATCACCAGTTACAGTATATACTAAACGATGTTCTAAATTTATTCTTCTGCTCCAGCTACCTTTATTATTACCTTTTAATGGTTCAGGTTTTCCTTTTCCTTTAAACGGGTCTCTCTGGATTTCTTTTATCAATTCATTTATTTTATCGTGTATTTCTCTGTTAGAAACAGACCATTCCACATAATCTTTAAATGCACCGGGAAGAAATGAAATTGTCCTCATTTTTTCAGCAAGGATTGTGAAAATTGTTCAAACTCATCAGCGGAAAATGAAATGAAATGGGCGGTATTATTTGTACTAATGTCCCGTAATGCAGATGCGATCTTATTTTGTACTTCAACAGGCGTTTCTTTTCTAAGCCTTTTTAAGGGTTTATTATCGGTCATGCTGATGCTTATTTCTTTAAACCCTTTTTTTTCCACAAGCAACTTTACCATATCCAGCATATGGCTATTCAATTCTGTAGGTTTTAAACGGATCGTTGTTTCCATGTGGTCATTTCTGTAAAACAAAGATAATGATAATTTTCTATCCCGATGGACCATTCTACTCCTTCCAACGGATTAAGCCTACCTTTGCGCCTATGGACGCCATGACTTTTGATGACCTGAACCTGAATAAGCCGATCTTGAAAGCGCTGGACGACATGGGACTGATACATCCCACTACCATACAGCGAAAGATTTTTTCGGTGATTATGTCGGGTAGAGATGTGTGCGGGATAGCGCAAACGGGTACGGGTAAAACATTTGCCTACCTGCTTCCCTGCCTGCGGTTATGGAACTATGCTAAGGACAGGCTGCCGCAGATACTGGTATTGGTGCCTACAAGGGAACTGGTGATACAGGTGGTGGAAGAGACGAAGAAACTGGGCGCATACATGACCCTGGAAGTGCTGGGGGTATATGGAGGCGTGAATATGAAACCGCAGGCGCTGGCAGTAGAGAATGGCTGCGATGTGCTGGTGGCTACCCCCGGCAGGCTGCTCGACCTTATGCTCGATGGCTCCTTCAGAACTAAGGCAATAAAACGGCTGGTAATTGACGAGGTGGATGAAATGCTGAATCTCGGCTTCCGTACCCAACTCACAAGGATACTGGACCTGCTTCCCCCCAAACGCCAGAACCTGATGTTTTCCGCCACTATTACGGAAGATGTAGAACGGTTGATGGATAGCTATTTCGCAAGCCCGGAAAGGGTAGAAGCAGCGCCTACGGGTACGCCGCTCGAAAATATAAACCAGGTAGTGTATCATGTCCCCAACTTCTACACCAAGGTGAACCTGCTGCAACTGATGCTGGATACGAATGCGGATATGGTCAAAGTGCTGGTATTTGTTGCCACAAAAGCGCTTGCCGATGAGGTGTATGAAGCGCTGGAACCCAAGTTCCCGGGAGTGGCAGGGGTGATACATTCCAACAAATCGCAGAACCACAGGTTTAATACCGTAAACCAGTTCCAGGAAGGGAATTACCGGTTCATTATTGCTACGGATATAATAGCGCGCGGTCTGGATATTGAAGACGTATCGCATGTGGTTAATTTTGACGTACCTGAAGAACCGGAGGCCTATATACACCGCATAGGCAGAACCGGACGGGCGGATAAAAAAGGCATTTCCATTACTTTTGTTACAGAGAAAGAGAAAGAAAATTTAGGGCGGATAGAGGCTTTGATGAACTATAATGTACCTGTTGCGGAATTGCCCGATGGCCTGGTAATTTCTGATGTGCTGACGGACGACGAACTGCCTAAAGTGAAAATGAAGGATGTGCTGATAAGGTTGCCAAAACGTGAAGACAGCGGCCCGGCATTCCATGAAAAACTGGCTAAGAACAAGAAGGTAAACATCAAGATAAGGCACTCCGATAAAATGATGCAGAAATACGGCAAGCCAAAGACACGGGGGCAGAAGAAAAAGTGAGCATTATATTTTTACCAGGCAATGCTCATTTTGTAAAAGTTGTTTGCAGGCATCTATTTCCATCGGTGTTTTTACCTGCTTTGTCACTTCTTTGTGTTGTTTTTTAAGTTCTTTCCTGCGCAATGCCTCCACAAAACGCCGCACCTCGTCTGCCGACTCCAGGATAAGGCCGGGTACCGGTATGTTTTTATGGTTATCGTCTTTTGCCACCATAGTGAAATAACTGGTGTTGGTGTGTTTTACAGCCTGTGTTTTCACATTCTCAGAGGTGATGCGGATACCCACAATAAGGGATGTTTTCCCCACATAGTTTACCGATGCTTTCAGGGATACCAATTCGCCCACTTCAATGGGTTGCAGGAAATCCACATGGTCTATGGATGCGGTCACGCAATAGGTTCCGGCATGTTTTGCGGCGCATACATAGGCAACCTTATCCATCAGCGACAGCAATATACCACCATGTATTTTGCCCCCGAAATTGGCATATGACGGTATCATCAATTCTGTAATAGTTGTCCGGGAAAAGCGGACTGTTTTGAAGCCGGAAGTATCCATACCGTTTTATATAAAATGGGGATTTGTAATTTTGTTATAAAGTAAAGCACATTTACTTTTTGCACGACTAATCAGTATCCCTGATTGATTTATAATTTTGTATTTTAAGCTGTTCTACCATAATTTAGCAATCCTTCTTCAAAAATAGAATAATTCCACAAACAAAATCCATGAAAAAATTATTGCTCTTTTTAGTTTTGCCATTTGCTTTTATTGGCTGCAATACCAACGTACCCAAAAATAATAACGATAGCAATAGCAAACAACTGGCCGGGATATTAGATAACTACTGGGAAGAACGGATGCAGTTATTCCCTACGGAGGCTACGGCTAATGGAGATAACCGGTACAATGATAAGCTCACAATTACTATTGCGGAAAGTTTCCGCGACAGTTTAGGAAGGTTCTTTAAGAAGTACCTGGATGATGTGAATGCGGTGGATAGCGCCAGCCTAAATAAAAATGACCTGATGAGTTACCGACTCTTCAAATATGAGATGCAAATGGGTTTGGAAGGATTGAAATACCCAACACATTATATGCCCATTAACCAATTCTGGTCCTTCACAATTGATCTGCCACAACTTGGCTCTGGTACTGGCAACCAGCCTTTTAAGACGGTTCAGGATTATGATAACTGGCTGAATCGTTTATCCGTTTTCCCGGCATGGGCAGACACCGCTATATACGATATGCGCAAGGGTATAGCTGCCGGTTGGGTATTGCCTAAAACACTGGTTGTGAAGATACTCCCGCAGTTGAAGGCAGTAATAGTTAAAGACGATACCGCAAGTATATTTTATGGCCCGCTGAAAATGATGCCGGGTAATTTCACAGCACAGGACAGGCAAAGGCTGGTAGCAGCATATACCAAAGCTATAGATAGCATTGTAAATCCGGCATATAGCAAGTTGTACGATTTTTTTGAAAAAGAATATCTGCCAAAGGCACGTGCAACAAGCGGGCTAAAGGACATACCCGGCGGCAGCGATTATTATAAATATTGCATAAAGTATTCCACTACCACCGATCTTTCTCCAGACAGCATATATAATATTGGTTTGCTGGAAGTGGCCCGGTTTGAAAAAGAGATGAATAAGGTTAAAGACGAAGTAGGGTTTGAGGGAGACATGCAGGCCTTCTTTAAATACTTAGGCGCCGACAAAAGGTTTTTTCCTTTTACTGCCGACAAACAGGTGATAGACAGTTTCTGGGGCATAAAGAGAGCGGAAGAACCGCAACTGAAAAAACTGTTCAACGATACGCCAAAAACGCAGTTTACCATCCGCCAGACAGAGGCGTTCCGGGCAGCATCAGCGAGTGCCGAATACAACCAGGGTTCGGAAGACGGTACACGGCCAGGCATTTTTTACGTGCCGATACTGGATGCTACGAAGTTTAACTGCGTAGGTATGGCTACCTTATTTCTGCATGAAGCCATACCGGGGCATCACTACCAAATATCCCTGCAACAGGAAAATAAAGCCCTCCCGAAATTCAGGCGATTCCTTTGGTATAACGCCTACGGCGAAGGGTGGGCGCACTATTGCGAAACGCTGGGCAAGGAGCTTGGAGTATATAATGATCCTTACCAGTATTTCGGGCATCTGAGCGATGGTATCCACCGTGCCATACGCCTTGTGGTGGATATTGGGCTGCACGATAAAGGGATGACCCGCGAAGAAGCCATAAAATATATGATGGCGCATGAACTGATAACCGAAGCGGACGCAACATCAGAGATAGAACGCTACATGGCCATACCGGGGCAGGCTTTATCTTATAAAATAGGCCAGATGGCCATAAGCGGTGAGCGTAAATTATACGAACAGCAACTCGGCGCAAAATTCAACATCGCTTCTTTCCATGACGAGGTGTTGAAAGACGGCTGCGTGCCACTGAACATACTGCATGAGAAAATGGCGGAGTGGGCGTTAGTCGTAAGTCATAAGTCATAAGTCATAAGTCGTAGGTCGTAAGTCTGTGAGTTAGTAGATAGTCGTGAGTGTATCCATCGTATCATTTAATTATACCGGTATTTAACTATTTCATTTCTTTTTGGTCAAAGGACAACGAAACACATAATTTGAAAGCAGCTTCTGAAACATTCCTCCTTATTTTTTTCATGCTGGCTGCTTTCATTGTTAGCGGGCAAGAGCATACATTGCCAGTTGACAGGATCAAATTAAATGACACTGCGCTTGGCAAACATTACAGCCCCCAAACTGACAAAAATGGCCAGCTTGATATTATAGACGTAGGGATAAGCATTGGCAAATCTTTTTTAAAAAAAGTGCCTAAACGAGGCGTGGATACCGGCAAAGCGGACGTTGGCAAGGCGCATATTTCTTTATTGCCAGGGGTAGGGTATAGCCTGCAAACAGGCTTTGCAGCAGTGATACAGGGTAATTGCGGTTTTTATACTTCCAATACACCTGACGCTAACCTGAGCAGTATTGAGTCGAGCATAAGCTATACGCAATTGCAACAAATCCTTATTCCCATACAGGCAAACCTGTGGTCGAAAAACAATGCTTACAACCTACAGACCGACTGGAGGTTCCTTAAATTTCCGCAAATGACTTATGGCATTGGCGGATACACTTCTTTACAAGAAGGCTATTTTATTGACTACTCCAATATTCGTATGTACACAACCTTGTACAAGGCTGTTGCGCCGGATGTGTATGTAGGCGCTGGCTACGATTTTGATTATTTATGGGATGTGCATGAAGTTAATCCCCCGCCAGGAGTGGTTACCGATTTTCAGAAATACGGTATTTCAAACACCGATGTTGCCTCTGCGCCTACCATAGATTTCCTGTACGATACCAGGCGTAATTCTATAAATCCTGCCGGGGGCAGTTTTGTGAATCTTGTATATCGCCCTAACCTCACTTTGATAGGCAGCAGCGAGAATTGGCAATCGTTAGTTCTGGATATGCGCAAATACATACCGTTACCATTTGGCTCAAAAAATATTCTTGCGCTCTGGAGCTATGACTGGCTCACGGTTGACGGCCACCCGCCTTATGTATTGTTGCCAAACACAGGTGGAGACCCATACGGCAATACCGGCAGAGGCTTTACAGAAGGGCGTTTCAGGGGCAGGGATATGCTTTATGCCGAAAGCGAATACCGTTTTGGAATTACGAAAAATGGTTTTCTCGGCGGTGTTGTATTTGTGAATGGCCAATCGTTTTCAGAAGAAACAAATGACCAGTTTGCCCGTATCTATGCAGGGTATGGCGCAGGATTAAGGATCAAATTCAATAAATTTTCAAAGACCAATATATGCTTAGACTATGCGTTTGGGTCCGATGGATCAAAAGGGGTGTTTATAAATCTGGGAGAGGTGTTTTAGAGGGTGTTAAATAATTTGTAAGTTTGTAAAAAGAAAGTTTATGACTGCTACCGAGCTATTGCGAAAAAAAGTGAAAAAATATGTTGATGGCGCTGATGAAAAATCTTTATTGGTCATTGAAAGGATATTAGAGAATGAAAAAGAGGAAGATTGGTGGGATACATTACCAAAAGAAGTTAAACTGTCTGTAAAAAAGGCTATAAAAGAGATAGATGAAGGGAAAGGTATTCCGCACGAAGAAGTAAAAAAAATGTATCCTCATTGGTTCAAAAGATAATCTGGTCGCCTGAAGCGTTAAATAACTACTTACAGATTTTGCAATATTTGCAAGAAAAGTGGACAGATAGAGAAGCATTGAACTTTGCAGACCGTGTTGATAAGAAAATAGCAATCCTGGAAAGAAATCCGCGTTTAGGAAGTGTAAAAAATAAAAAACTGAATATCCACAAAACTACTCTTCATAAAAAGGTTATCCTGATCTATAAATATAAGCCGCGAAAAAAAGAAATAATCCTTTTGAGTTTCTGGAATGTGCAACAAGATCCTAAAAAAATGGGCAAATTTCAAGATTAAATGGTATTAGATGAGGGGAAGCCCCGGAACAAGGTCCCGCTTTTTTTGCGGAGGGGTTTGGGTTTCTACAATACCGGGTGCCTTACAAATTCTTTATTCCTGTCGAAAAGGTAACGGTAGGTGCGTAGCATACGGCTGCGGGTAGTGCCGAGGCTCTCGGCTATGTTTATCATTTTAGGGTTGAAGTCGCCAATCCATTGCATCTCATAGTCTTCATAGCGGGCCATAGGCGGTATTACTTTTGCCCCTTCTATAATTATGTATGCGTCCACGCCCTTACCCTGGAACTCCGGTATGACGCCGAATACAAGGCCCACAAACCGGCTGCACTTGCCGAAACGTTGCAACAACAGGAATTTCAGTTTTTCATAAATGCTGAATTTGCCGTTCATGTGCTTGATGAACTGGTTCAGGTCGGGCAGGTTTACCCAAATGGCAATAGGCTCATCCTTGTAGTAGGCAAACCAGGTGAGATGTTCGTCCATTACGGGCTTCATGGTGTTGAACATTTTTAATACCTGTTTTTCTTCCAGCGATTTGCCGCCTCCATGCCCCGCCCATGCCTTGTTGTAAACATAAGTGAACTCCTTTGCGAACCGTGCTATCTGCGACTTCTTAATCATCTCCGCCCGGTAGTTGGGGTCGGCGGCTATCCTGTTATGGCGCTCATAAAATTTATCGTCCAGCCGCTGCTGCACCTTCATCCCGAAACATACCTGGTTGAAGTAGGTTTTAAAACCATACTGCTCAAACAACTGCACATAATAAGGCGGGTTGTAGTTCATGCCATACAGCGGGGCGTAGAAACCATCTACTACCAGCCCCCACCATTTATCGCGCTCGCCAAAGTTTATGGGGCCGTCCATAGCTTCCATACCGCGTTCCTGTAGCCATTGTCTGGCAAAATCGAACATAAAACTTGCAGCTACCTGGTCGTTGATACATTCAAAAAAACCGATCCCACCAGTAGGCTGCGATTGTTTGTACTGCCTGTTTACAAATGCCGCAATACGGCCTATATTGTGGCCATTATCATCCTTCAGCAGCCACCGGCTACATTCGCCCCGCTTGAAAAACTTGTTTTTCTCCGGGTCAAATACCTCATCAATATCCTTATCCAGCGGGCGTATCCAGTTGGGATCATTTTTATAAATGTCAACAGCTACCTGTATAAAAGCCTTTTTATCAGCATTGGTTTTTACCTCGTGCATCTGCATAGCTACCCTAATTATTTTCAAGATAAGTATTTAGTCTTTTCACATCTTCAAATGTTTCTATTAACCCAGCCATGTCAAGATGGGCTAACAGTAATGGTCCGTCTTTCAGTTTGCCATATTTCTTCTTTTTTGTAACACCATTTTTGTCATAGCGAAAATACCGGCTCAATACTATTCCGAGCCAATAAGTAGGATTTGCGATTTCTTCTGGAATTAATTTAAACACATCATCATCTTCAAGATTGCCCGTACTTACAATATTTTCAGAATATGTTTTGATTATGCTACCAGGTTGAGATAATATCCATGCTTCCATTTCCTGCACCATGAAAAATACATGGTCTGTATAAGCAGTTAATGTTAGCTCCGCAAGTTTAGTAGCTTTTTCGGTTTTAGGGCAATCCAAATCTATGAGTAAAATACAGTTGCCATTTTGTAATTGCTGTCTAAATGATTTTATAGCCGATGTATAACTTGCGCCTGGTTCAATCACGAGATTAAATGAAGATGGAGGAAAAATATTTGATAGTAGTGTGTGAAAACTTTCTCTGAATTTTTCGTCATTGTTATAAGTAGCGGCAGCACTATTATTATCGTTAGGATGCAAACCGCCTTCCACTACAATTTTTATGTTTACCATCTTTTCCCCCCGATTTTTCCTCTAAGCCAGAGTTGCCCAACTAAAAAATCATCATTCCAATCTTCAAAATCATCTTCGGTTTTCCGGGTTACTATTGTTTTATTATTCTCATCTTTTTCAAAAACAAGAACATCCTCAATTTCAAATGAGTTCAATAGTTGCGGGGAATGGGTTGCTATAATTAATTGTGAATTTGCTGATGCCTTCTTTATTGTTTCCGCAATAGTATTTATCATATCTGGATGCAAGCCAATTTCAGGTTCATCTAAACTTACGAGGTAACCTCTTTCAGGATTAAGAAAGACAGATAATAATAGCAGAAAACGAAGTGTACCATCAGATATTTGCCCAATCCCTACGGTTTTTGCAAGTTTCTTTTCGCGGAGTGTCAGATAAAAATTGTTGCCGAATTTCTCATAACCGATGTCTTTGAAATTAGGATTGACCTTGTTAAGCAATGCCTCAATTTCTTCGTATTGAAGTGAGTGGTGATTTTTAATCCTGTTTAATATTTGCACTAAATTTTCCCCGGTATTCAGTAATCTTGTTTCTATTCCATCAAAGTTTGTCTGTCGTATTTTGCTTTCAAGTGTAGTATCGAAATAGTCATAAACTGCTATTGATTCAATAGCTTGTCTAAGTGTGTATAAAGGCAAAAATCGGGTTGGGTCTGAAATTTGTCTTAGAATAAGTTCTTGTTGTTTAAAAGGTATAATTTTACCGTCTTCAACAAAATGTTGGATACCAACCTCACTATATTCATCCGTTGAAACAATCCCTTTTCCATTTTCCATTTTTAGAAAAATAAATGGTCTTGATAATATTGTTTCATTCTTATAATATAAATATTCTTCAAGATAATATGAAGTGTTTCCTATTTTATGGATAGTTATTTCATAGACTAAATTTCCCCGAAATTCATAACCACCATTAACGACTTTGTTAATTACATCTTTATCAAACTCATAAATCAACTTTATAGTATCAGATTTTGATTCATTGAAATTAGCGACCGTATTAAAACCACCCCAGTCTTTTAAGAACATTTTTTCTAATCCTTTCCCTGATATGCTTTCATAAAGGAAGCGAATGGCTTTAAGAAAATTAGATTTCCCGCTGCCATTTATCCCTACAAGAATATTCACTCCAGGATTTAATTCAATAGTGGTTGATTCACTGAAAGAGAAGAAGTTTTCGAGAGTTATCCTTTTTATCATTTCGCAAAATTAAGTAAATGTGTCATTAAATGATATTCAATTTGCAGGCACGATATTTTTATTTGCTACTGAAAACAAACACAATGAAAAAACTATTGCTTTTATCAATTATCGCAGCCACTTCAATAATGGCTTCCGCACAGCAGACAACCAAAGTAGTTAAAGATGAAACGAAGGTAAAGAAAACATCGTCTGTGCCGCAAAAGGTACACAATACGTTCAGTAAGAAAAAAGAATACAATGGCAAGAAAACCAAGCAAGTGAAAACGGTGGAAAAAACCACCAAATAATGGCTCAATTGCTGAATAGCTCAATGGCCCAATGAATACACCTATCACTGTGAAAATCAAATGGCGACCCGTAAAAGGCCGCCATTTGATTGTGTTGATAATTTCACCATTACCTTTTTAAGCTCCATGTACAATTTTCACATTTTCACATTTCTTCATTTTCACATTAATTAAGCCATTGAGCAATTAAGCCATTGAGCATTATTTATCTTGCTCTTCCGCCGCTGCTAAATCTGCGCCTGTTGCCGGAATTAAATCCTGCTACCGCATTTGGCCTGTGTACCACTTCTTTCTTTTTCGGCAGGTTTATCTGCACCTGGCCTGTTGCCGTCATAGGGTAGGGGTGGCCTTCCACCACACGTATCTTCTGGCCTATCAGCTTTAAGATATTGCGCCAGTCCTGCATTTCTTCATCATCGCAAAAAGACATGGCTATACCGCTTGCTCCTGCCCGACCTGTACGGCCTATGCGATGTACATAAGTTTCCGGTACTTCCGGTATTTCGTAGTTGATAACGTGGCTCAACAGGTCCACATCTATACCTCTTGCGGCAATATCGGTAGCTACCAGCACTCTTATCTTACCATCCTTAAAGTTGCTTAATGCACGCTGGCGGGCATTCTGGCTTTTGTTGCCGTGAATAGCCTCTGCGGTTATGCCTTCCTTGTGCAGGTCTTTAACTACCTTATCTGCGCCATGCTTGGTACGGGTGAACACAAGGGCTGTTTTTATAGCTTTGTCCTGCAGCACATAGGTGAGCAACTGCCGCTTGTCTTTCTTATCCACAAAGTAAACAGACTGCTCTACAAGCTCTGCGGTAGTGGCAGGTGGCGTTACGGCTACCATTTCCGGGTTCGACAGTATGGTACTGGCTAATTTCTGTATTTCAGGCGGCATAGTGGCGCTGAAAAACAATGTTTGCCTTTTCAGCGGCAATTTTGCAACCACCCTTTTTACATCATGTATAAAGCCCATGTCCAGCATACGGTCGGCCTCGTCAAGTACGAAGATGCTGATGTTTGTAAGGTTGATGTAGCCCTGGTTCATCAGGTCGAGCAGGCGGCCTGGCGTGGCTATAAGAATATCTATGCCTCTCTGTAGGGCCTGTACCTGCGATCCTTGCGGCACGCCGCCAAAGATCACGGTATGCCTGATGCGCAGGTTACGGCCATAAGCGGCAAAGCTCTCGCCTATCTGTATAGCCAGTTCGCGGGTAGGCGTCAGTATCAGGGTTTTGATGTTCTTGTGGGTGCGTTCGGCATGTTCCTGGTGCAGTATCTGCAATATGGGAATAGCGAAAGCCGCTGTTTTGCCGGTACCCGTTTGTGCGCAGCCCAGCAGGTCTTTACGATTCAGCAATATGGGTATGGACTGTTCTTGTATAGGGGTAGGTTGTGAATATCCCTCTGTCTCCAGCGCCTGTAATATCGGGGCTATGAGATTCAACTCATTAAATTTCATTCGTTGTTATTAAAGATTAAAAATGTAACTGCCTGTACCAATTCCCGAACGGATCAGGAGGAAAAGGTGTGTATCACAAGCTGGCCTACCGGCAGGCAGGCTGTTTTAAAAGGTTGGAAACACGCGTTAAAACGCAAAGATACGGAAAATTATTAAGCATTCAGCAATTTAGTGGGAATTGTTTTGTATGATATATTTAGACAAAAGCGAAGTGTTTTATAATCTTTATTCTTCAATCGCAGTTTCTATTTTGTCAAGTAGATTATTACCCAAAGCATCGGCAATGAATTCTTGTTCTTCATGCGAAACTTCTTCAAGATATACCTTACTTATTTGTAAATCCAAATCTGGAAATATAATATCATAAACAAGCTGATGAAATACAATATTAAACTTTACATCAGCCACAAAATCTTTCTTGAGGCCTTTTCGAAGAGTTTGCAGGCTATAAATATATTCAACATTATTTAAATCATTTTCTCTATTTAATATTATCCTAATGTGGTCATAAGTATTAGCATCGAATTTTCTTTCCGGATTGTGAAAATAAATGTACTCTGATTGATTTTTAAAGAGATTTTTGAAGGAAGTCAATTTAGTTGAAATGGTATCCATCAATGGAAAGATTAAGGTGTCGAATGATTTAGCAATTGCTTCCTTGCTTTTTTTAACTTTAACCTCTTCAAGAAAATTCAATTTCTTTTTAAGTTGGTTTAATTTCTTTTCAAGGTCGCCAGGCTCATCAATATTTTCTCCTTTGGCTGCTTTTATTGATAACTCTAACGACCACTTTACCTGTTCAGCTATATAATTAATAAATTCATCAACATATCCCGCATCGGCTTGACGAAGTGCATTTAAGTAATTTTTTTTGTCGCTGGATTTAATAATTATCGGGGGTAAATCATTTTTCAACAATACATAGTTTACTAATAGCCGCGATATGCGGCCATTGCCATCATCAAAAGGATGGATGCGTACAAATTTATAATGTAGTTCAGCGGCTAAAGTAACAGGGTGAAAATCTTTTTTTTCTTCTTCACCCCGATACCATTGGATCAATTCACCCATTTGAATAGGGGTTTCGGAAGGAGATGTGTAATCAAATAATTCACCATTTGATAGCCGAACGGAATTTGGATACTCCTTATAATTACCAATTTTGATTTCTCTTTTTGTGCTTTGCCCATCTGGAGTAACTGCATCTTTCCAGAATGGCTCAACAAGAATAACTTGGTTAAGGTTTTTAATGTCCATTTCAGTAAGTGGTCGTTCTTTATCATTTGCCCATTCCTTAATCATTTCAAAAGCTACATTATGAGCCTTCATTTCGTCATATTCGCGAATTTCGTGATTGCCTTTTGTCTGACCAAAGATCAATAAAAGCTCTGTCTCACCATAAGTAAGTGTATTTCCTTCTAAATGGTTAGAATTATAATTGAATTCAAGCCGGAATTTTTTATCAAGTTTATTTTGAAATTCGGGTTTTAATGGCAAAACCGATTTTAATTGTTTTTTCAATAGGTCTATTTTATTAAGTATTGTTAGCATTGGATGGTTTTTAATATTAGGTGATTATGTAAAAATAATTAAGTGCGGCGAATAATTTTTGCATTATTGAATTCCTTACAATTTTAATTATACAATTGGTTGCACTCCTGCAATATCCCTCCATCCCATCACTTCAATCCCATTACTGCGTTTTTGTTCTTCATCACCACCATAGATAAGATACCCTTTTTTCATGCCGCTTAGTTTGTTCCAATAAAGCAGGTTTTTGAAAAACTCGGTATTAATGGTATGTCCGGATTTTATTTCTATAGGTATAAGTGAATCCCCCTTATCAATGATTACATCCACTTCATGGCCGGTTTTATCGCGCCAGTAATAGAGGTTTACCGGCGCCCCGGCATTGGTTCTTTGTTTTACCAGTTCGGTAACTATAAGGCATTCAAAAAGGCTGCCGCGCAGTGGGTGGTGCATTAGCTGGGCTTCTGTTGTTATTCCTAAGAGGGAGCAAACAATACCTGTATCATAGAAATATAACTTTGGCCTTTTAGTGATCGTCTTATTAAAATTCCGGTGGTGGGGTTTCAGCAGGAAAATAATAAAACTGCTTTCCAGTACGCCTATCCAGGCTTGTATTGTTTTGGTGTCCACGCCTGTTTCTGTGGCAAGGGCGGTAAGGTTTAGCTCCTGCCCGGTGCGACCGGCAAGCAAGCGCATGAACCGCTCGAAAACAATGAGGTCGGTGATATTCTTTATTTGCCGCACATCGCCGTCCACATAGGTGCGTATGTAGTTAGGGTACCAATCCTGCGGGGGTATATTCCGGTCATAAACAGGTGGGTATAAACCGGAAAGAAGGATGCTGTTTTCGCTGGGTTTTGTTATATCGGCAGGGTATAATTCTGAAATGCTGAATGGTAACAAATTCATAAAAGCAACCCTCCCCGCAAGGCTTTGTGCTATGTTTTGCTGCAAAAGAAAATTGTTGGAACCGGTAAGAATAAACTGCCCGGTTGCATTGTTGTTATCCAGTATCTCTTGCAGGTAGGAGAATATTTCCGGGGTGCGTTGTACCTCGTCAAGTATAACTCCATCTTTGTATTGGCCTAAAAATCCCCGTGGGTCTTCAATTGCATACCTCCTGGAATCAGGGTTTTCTAAAGAGACGTATGGTTTGTGTTTAAAAAGTTCCTTTACCAGCGTTGTTTTACCGGATTGGCGCGGCCCGGTCACGGCTACTGCCTTGAATACCTTTGCGAGGCCAATTATCTTTTTTGCGGCGAACCGTGTTATCATAATAGCAAAATTAAAATAAAAATGGAAAAATATGGAATTGAATTCCATATTTTTCCATTTTTATTTTTAAAATCATTCTATAATACTGCCGTTTCTTATTGTTCCACCACAAAATGGAACACATCATTGTGCGTGCCGGAGCGGAGGTTCAGCAGGTACATGCCATTAGCGAGTGTATTACTAAGTTGTATATTTTCATTAATTACCCCGTTGTGTACCGGTATGGTTTCCTTATATACCACCTGGCCGAGCATATCGGTTACTTCTACAGTTACATCTTCGTCGGCGGTATTTCCAAGTGTGCCTTTCAGGGTAAATGCCCCTTTGTTAGGATTAGGTACAAGCCTGATGTCGCCCGATGTGGCTGCTACCTGCTGTACCACGTCTTCAAACAGCGTTATTACCGTCAGGAAGGAATCTGTTACCCCGCCACACATGCCGCTGCTCGTTACTTCGCAGATAATAGAATCACCGGTGAAGTACAATGAATTAAAGGCAAAAGTATCGGAAGTTGCGCCTGCTATCGGGTTGCCATTAACGAGCCACTGGAAGGTGGGTGCGCCGCCGCCGCCGCTGGTAACGGTAACCACCAGTTCATCGCTTTGCCCTACTCTTAAATGCGTTCCGCCCAGCGCGGTTACCGTAGCCACTGGTACGGAGTATGGCTGTATAGCAATCACAGCGCTGTCGTTCATATCATTCATGCAGGATGTCCTGGTATTGGTGGCAACAACGGTATAAGTGCCTGCGGCTGTCTGCAAGCCCATATCAAGCGGGGAGCCTGTACCGCGAACCGCGAAACCGGTAGAACCGGTACCTAAGTATAACTGGTAACTGATACCGGTATCCGACCCGCTTAGATCAACATGCAGCCCCGTATCGGAAGAACAATATGTACCGCCGCCGCTAACATTAAACACCGGTGGCAACGGGTGAACAATTATTGTTGCGCTGTGCAGCATAGTATCGGTGCAGGTAGTGGTCGTATTGCTGGCTATGACCTTGTAAGTGCCAGCCAGCGTCTGTGATCCGAAACTGATCGCGGAACCTGTACCGGGCATCACACTCATCGTGGTTACACCGTCTTTCAAGGTATAGTTAACTCCTGATGCTGAACCGCTGAGTGATATAGTTGCTCCCGTGCCACCCGCGCAATACGCGCCGCCGCCCGATACCGTATCCCGCGCGGGCAGCGGGTTGACAGCGATGGTTGCGCTGCCGGTCATATCGCTTGGGCAGTTAGTGTAAATATCCTTCGCCACGACCGTATAAGTACCCGCCGCAGTCTCCGGCCCGAAGGTGATCGGGCTACCCGTTCCGGTAAGTGGCGTACCCGCCGGGGCGGAGCCAATATATAACTGGTAATGGATACCCGTATTAGAACCTGAAAGCGCCACAGGCAGGCCGCTGCCACCGGAGCAGTAACTGCCGTCGCCCGATACATTATAAACCACTGGCAGCGGGTTTATAGTTATGTTCACTACCCCTGCCATACTGTCGGTACACAAAGTAGTAGTGTTGGTAGCTATAATGTCATATGCGCCGGGAGTAGTAATGAGGCCATAATCTAAACCAAAACCTGTACCCGCTATAGGGCCGAGATAAGAGGTGCCATCAAAAAATAGCTGGTAAGCTATACCCACATTAGAGGCGTCGAGGAATATATGTACCCCGGTATCGCTCGCGCAATACGCGCCGCCGCCGGCTATGGTATATACGTGTGGCAATGGGTTTACAATAACCACAGATGTGCCGTGCATATTGTTCTGGCAACCTGTTGCTGTGATGGTAGCTACAACATTATAAACACCTCCAGCGGTTTCTACACCAAGTGGAAGCGCAGAACCAGTACCGCTTACCGGGCTGCCGGTAGCTATACTATCTGATATGTAAAGCTGGTAAGTAACGCCAGATTGCGATGAGTCCAAGGCAAGAGGTATGCCTGTGCTGGTAGCGCAATAGCTGCCGCCGCCAACAAGCGTATCAATATTGGGCAGGATATTTGCGGTAACCGTTGCCGCGCCCGACATATTATCGGTGCAGCCCGTGGTGGCATTGGTAGCCACTACCGTATAAGTGCCGGGCGTATTGGTGGCGCCAAAGTCAAGGTCGGCATTAGTGCCAAACAGCGAATCCACCTTAGTAGTACCCCTGTACAGATCGTAAATAATACCGGAATCAGACCCCAGCAAGCCTACATGGTAAGGTGTGGAATCGCTGATGCAATAAGCCCCACCGCCTACCATATTGTATATATTGGGCAGCAGGAACACCACTACTGTATCCGATCCGTTCATTGCAGTCGCGCACGAAGGTACATATCCATTGGTAGCTATTACCGTATAAACGCCGCTGTCCGTTACTGCCCAGGTAAGCGTATCGCCGGTGCCGGTTTGTGGAGGGCCAACTGGAAAACCGGTATTATATAGCTGGTAAGAGGTCACAATGTCCGTACCATTCACAATTGTATCATTTTGAGACCCGCTTAATGTAAGCGTAAAGCCTGCGCCGCCATAGCAATATTTGCCGCCGCCGGTAAGGGTGAATGCAAGCGGTACCGGGTTCATAACTATAGTAGCTCCGCTGTTCATATTATTATTACATCCGGTAGCAGTGTCCACCGCGTAAACGGTATAAGTACCCAGGCCGGTGAACATACCAAAGCAAATCGGTGAGCCGGTACCCATCACGGGGCTGTCTAACGGCGATGGAATACCGCCATAGGTCTGGTAATACAGTTGGTACTGGATGCCTATATCGGAGCCGTCTAAACAAACGTTAAAAGAAATATCCGCTGTCACAGTATCGCCCGCGCAAAATGCTCCACCTCCGGTAACCGTATGAACACCCGGCAAAGGATTTACATTGATCACCGCGCTGTCCAGCATATTCACCGAGCAGGTAGTTAATGCGTTCACGCCTATTACCGTATATACATTAGGCCCGACCGGGTAGCTGGTACCGGATGGCTGTAAGGTAAGGGTATCAATGCCGCCATTGCCCAGGATACCGCTGGCTACAGCAGTTGTTGACCCATTATCAAACACACTGTATGCTACACCCGTATCAGACCCGGAGAGTATTATCGGCAGCCCGGTACTAAGGCTGCAGATAGTGCCAAAACCCGTTACGGAATATATATTAGGCAACGGGTTTACCCATAATGAATCTTTATTAGCCATAGCGCTCACGCAGCTATTCCCATCAGTTGCTATTACATAATATACACCCTGGGCTGTATAAATACCCGAACCTGTATCAATACCGAAATTAATGCTCATACCAACCCCCGCCTGCATATCTATCAATACGGCAGTATCACCTGTTACGGTATCTTTATAATATAAGTTGTAATTGACCCCATAATCTCCATTGTATAACTGTACACCGAGGCCAGGTGAACCAAAGCAATAGCCAACATCAGCGCCTAAAGTATCCGAACCATCCGGGTATATGGTCAGGGATAAAGGATAGGGTATGGGTAATGGGAAAGCATAAACAGAATCAAAAACCGAATCGGCAAACGGATCCTGGTTCATATAATTAGTGCAGCCGGTGGTTGCATTAATGGCGGTAATATTATAAAATCCTACAGTGTCTAATCCAAAATCAATAGGGAAACCCGTACCTGCTATAGGACTGCCAAGCGGGCCATAACTATTATATAACTGGTAATTGACGCCCGGATCGGAAGAAAGCAACCCAATATGATACCCGCTATCTCCGGCGCAATAACCAATGGGCAAAAAGGATTCAAAAGTACCAACATCGGTTGGGGCAGGAAGAATGGCGCCGCTGTTGCCGATTGACATTGACAGAGCCACGGCGGGTGGTAACGGATCATTACCGCCTACCGTCATATCATAAACATTGGGCAATGGGTTCACAGTAACTGTAATACTGCCTTGCGGCACCCAGCAGCCTGCCCCCGATACTGCCCTGAAATAATAAGTGCCGGTAGTGGACACAACTGCGGAAGGTGTGGGGAAAGTGCTGGTCGCGGTATTATCTGAAATTCCGCCCTGGAAATACATAGTGCCGCTGCCTCCATTGTAACCATATAAGGTTGCCGAATTACAATAAACGGAATCGCCGCCCATACTGGAGTCAAGCGTAGCGGCAGGTAAAGGATTTACCGTTTCTGAGACTGTATAATGCGACATACAACCCCTGCCAATACCATCGGTAAGGGTAACTGAATAAACACCGGTTGCGGATGGCTGTGCATTATAGAAAACAAGGCTGCTGCTGGTGGAATCAGCCCCTATAGGTATAGGGCCATGCCATAAATAAGTAGAGGCGTTTGCGATGAACATGGTCACATTCAACGTCTCGTCCTGGCATACCGCAGTTTGGGGCAGCACTGATGCAGTTGGCGCAATGTTCACACTTACCGTTGTGGTTGCGAAACTGGTAAACCCATTGCCATCGGTGATGGTTAAAGTATAGGTAGTGGTAACGCTTGGCGCAGCAATAGCTACCAGTTCGGTATTATCCGGCACACCGAAAGTATCCGTTAATCCCGGGCTTGGCGTCCAGCTAAAGGTGAGCGGGCCATCGCCCATTGGATCTGAACCGATGAGCGTATCCTTCGCCCCGGTACACAAAAAGAATGGCCCCGGGGCTACAATGGATGGAGGCTGGCTGGTAATGCCGGTGTACTGGCTGTAAACGTTGGTATCGGAAGCGTAAAGTGTATAAGGGAACGTAGTTGCAGGCACGTATTTTATCCACGGCAGGGCAAAGAGATATTCGCCCATAGACATACTGTCGGCGTCGCCTACCACATCAGTGGGTACATACGTGGCAAGTACGCGCTGGGAATCTACCGTCACAAACCCGGAATCTATTACCGTCCAGTAACGGTTCAGGTAGCTGCTTACATTGGCATTGGCCGGGTGCTTGTGCGGTGTAACGTCCACCTCGCTGAAGGACGGCGTACCATAAGTGCTCCCGGTAAAATCAAGCTGGATTGGTGAAAAGTATGTTGTATCGCCTATTGGGAAAGAAAAGGGTCCATCGGCATTGAATATCTTTCTTACAAACCCTGTGTTATCGGCAACTATCCAGCCCAATGTGCCTGCCCCGCGTGTTATAGAAGCAGCGTTGGCCCCAAAAATAAGGGTATTGCTGTCAATATAAACATTACCCGAGTTCGTCCAGTACAGGGAATCGTTAATAACTATATTGTCCAAGCCCATATACACCCCATCGGTATTGCTCACCAGGACATTATTAAAAGTGGTGATGGTATTGCCGCCAACAGTTTCGGTATCGTTGCCGTTTAATATTACCGTACCCAACTCTGCTATAAACCCGGTCGTGGCATTTTGTGAATAGTTTGCCCACACCCGGTTTGCGGTAATGGCATAGTTGCCCGCCACATTCGCATCCAGCGAACTTGCAGAGTCAATAATGAGCGAGTCATTGGCCGTTACCGCCGACCCAACTATTATGGAGGCGCCCGGCTTATTCACCACTACCTTTCCTATACTGGTTACCGGAGCAGTCGGCAACAATTCATTGCCCGTAGTAAAGATAAGGGCGTCGTTACCGAGGTATTCGTATTCAATATTTACCGGAAAAACATAAGTGGGATGGGAAGCGCCAAAATTACCATTATCCACATTTACCCAGGTATTGCTGCCCATAGTGAGGAAAGTACCTATATTGTAGCTGCCGTTCTCTAAGTTCACTGTGGAGCCGCTATCGAAGGTAGTGGCCTGCGAAAGCGTAACGCCCGCTGCGTTATTTATAGTGTCGGAGCCGGCAGGTACGAACAATGAAGGCATACTCAAACCCGTCACCTGTGGCGCTGTGCCATCAAATATATAATGCGCACTGCCGCTGAAATGTATAGCGGCCATTTGCTGTATGGAGGAATCAAGGCCGCCTGTATGCGCCGTATAAATGTTAGCCGCGCTGTCTATAACAAAGGTATCCGTAACATTAGAACTCATAGTATAAGAACCGCAGATAAGCGTACCATTGAGCGAGTCGTTGCTGCCCGCAAATATGGGTAATGGTACATTTGTTTGCAACTGCACTGTTGCGCCGGGATCAATAACGATTTGGGTAAATTTGCTGGTATCTGTGCTTGTCCAGTATATATTTTGTATTACAGCAGGGATGGAGGTATTGCTGAAATGTACATGCAGATGGCAGGCAGGGGTGGGAGATCCCGGAAAATGGCCTGCGCTGAAGTATGCATTTGTATCCACAATCAAATCACTGTAAAGGTATATGTAGAGATCGCCTGCGCCTGCAATGGCGCTCGTAAAGAAAGTGGAATCCAAACCAAATTTTTGAGGACAATTCATAATCAGGTCTCCTCCAATAGATATTATGGATGATAAAGCCCCTACTTTCGAAATACGCCCATAGGTAAACATTACTATTCCCGCTACAGTCCAGGTAGTATCACTTGGAATGGACATGCCATTTTGTACAATAAATGAATCTGCGGGATTAAGAAAAGTAGTTGGTGAAGTACCCGAACCACCAGAACCTGTGGTCCAGTTCCCAAGCGCTGCCACAGAATTGGAGGCAGTTAACGTATTTTGAGAATAATAAGTAGTACCTTGAGCAAAACTCACAGATAGGCAACAGAGCAACAATAACAGGTAGTTTTTTTTCATAACCGGATTTTTTAAAAATAAACGGTATTCCTTTTGGCATACCGTAATAGCAATTCAACAGGTATATAAAACAATGGCTACTCCCCATTATCATTTAATGGGCGCAACTGAATTTTGCATCTAAAATACGTATTTTTATTGATAAAAAAACAGATAAAAATAAATATACTAAAGATAAGTGAAAACAGGGGTTATTTATACCCGTTTTATCCACAACATTTTCTGGGAAGGTACTGTTTGTTATTTATTGTTTATACCAATACCCCTATTGGCGTTTATTGCCGGGATAATCTGATATTTGCATCCTGATATTGGAACATGAAGATCGGAATTGTTTGTTATCCTACTTTTGGCGGTAGCGGGGTGCTGGCTACAGAACTGGGCATTGCGCTTTCGGATAAGGGTTATGAGGTTCACTTCATCACCTACGAGCAGCCGGTGCGCCTGAACCAGGCATTCCACCCCAATATTTATTTTCACGAGGTAAAGGTGCCTACTTACCCGCTTTTCGCTTTTCCGCCTTACGAGACGGCCCTCGCCAGTGCCATGGTGAACGTGATCGTGAACCAGAACCTGGATATGCTGCACCTGCACTATGCCATTCCACATGCCTCCGCAGCCTACTTTGCCCGGCAGATACTGAAACAAACAGGCAGGGATATTCCCTTCATCACCACGCTGCATGGCACTGATATTACCCTGGTAGGCAGGGACCCTACCTATGCGCCGGTGGTTACTTTTTCTATCAATGAGTCGGACGCGATAACGGCTGTTTCTGATAATCTGAAACAGGAAACGCTGCGTTCTTTTAAAATAGAAAAGGATATTCACGTTATCCCCAACTTTGTGGATATAAAACGTTTCCACCAAACGGATAAGGAGCATTTCAAGCAAATGCTTGCCCCGGATGGCGAGCGGATATTGGTGCATGTATCCAACTTCCGCCCGGTAAAACGGGTGAAGGATGTAATAAAGATCTTTGAAAAGATACGGAAAGGAATACCCTCCAAATTATTAATGATAGGCGATGGCCCGGACAGGCAAGCCGCCGAAGACCTTGCCCGCTCCATAGGTATTTATGACGACGTCCGGTTCCTGGGCAAGCAGGAACAAATAAGCGAGATTCTCAGTATTGCCGACTTGTTCATACTCCCATCCGAAACGGAAAGTTTCGGGCTGTCTGCGCTGGAGGCAATGGCTTGCAGCGTACCCCTGATCTCC